>Ga0334884_1002026_pt1 | contig 27544 bp, 23 predicted proteins | sample GraSluR1_MG_7_FD_207215 | JGI IMG/M metagenome (GOLD analysis project Ga0334884, IMG submission 207215) | Sludge microbial communities from methane-producing bioreactor in Wageningen University, Netherlands - Granular Sludge_12_05 R1 | ecosystem: Engineered > Bioreactor > Anaerobic >...
GCAAAAGCATTGATCCAGGCAGGCGGGCAATTTGTGTATTGCGAAAATGAAAATCAGTTTTTGGGCTACCTGCAAACCCTGATGCAGGAAAGAGGCTGGGATACCATCTGGACACAAAGCAATAAAGTTAAACAAGTGCTTAAGGCTGGTGAACTATCGTTTGCAGAGGTTCCGGTAAAGGATAGCAAACAATTGGTTGGGCTAACCGTTTGTGAGCGTCTGATTGCACAAAATGGAAGCATATTGCTTTCAGATCAAAAATCAGGAAGTCGCATGGCCATTGCTTTTCCCGAAGTGCAACTCGTTTTGGGTTATGCATCGCAGGTAGTTGGCTCGCTTAAAAATGCTCTTCAGGATATCAGACAGCTTTATCCTGATACACTGCCTTCGCAGCTGGTATTTATTACTGGCCCCAGTCGAACAGCAGATATTGAGAAAACACTGGTGATGGGTGCTCATGGCCCAAAAGAGCTCATACTGTTTTTAATCGATGATATCTGAAAATCGGTGGTTTTTTCCATAAGTGAATAGCTGGAACACATAGAAAATACTGTATTTCTGAAAAATAGTGTATTTTTGTGGCGCACTGCGAAAGCATTCGTAAGCACGCAACTGACATGAAAGATTTAGTCATCCGTACTGTGTACGGTCTTTTTTTTGCGATAATGGTCGCAGGCAGCATCCTCACCAGCAAATGGCTACTTGCTATCTTGCTCATTGCAGTCGTAATTATTGGTGCTGATGAAATGATTCGACTTAGAGTTAAGTCAAATCCAGTTCGAAGCGACAAATTCCTGATGATCCTTCTGCCCGTTCTACTCTTTTGTCTGATGGCAACCACTGCACTAGGGTTGTTACCGGTCAGGTTTTTGATTAGCTCACTTTTACTTTTACTTTTTCCATTTCTTCATGCCTTATTTAACCAACGCTATACATTCACTGATATGGCTGGCGTTTACTGGCCTTCATTTTTGATGGTTGCAATGCCTGCCGGGTTGATGCTATTCTTTTATAACGAAGCGATTGTTGGTGAATTAGCTGGTGCCCATCTGCTTTTGTCTGTCATTATTTTAGTGTGGCTCAATGATATTTTCGCTTATCTTGTCGGGATAAAATTTGGACGACATCGCTTGTTCGAACGAATCTCCCCCAAAAAAAGCTGGGAAGGAAGTATTGGTGGCTTGGTTCTTACCTTGGTATCGGCTTTGATTTTTAGTCATTTTACCGGTCTGGTATCACTTGAAAAAGCTGCGATAATAGCCTTTTTAGTAGTGATTACAGGAAGTTTGGGCGATCTGGTCGAATCTATGCTCAAAAGACAGGCAGGAGTTAAAGACTCCGGAAAACTCATACCCGGACATGGCGGCATACTCGATCGCTTTGATGCAAGCTTTTTTGCAGTTCCCTTTGTTTTTGTCTATCTAATACTCATACACTGATGCACATTCATCGCGAAGGCTATAAGATTATTTTTCTCACCTTGCTGATTATCACACTTTTAATTAGTGCGCTTAACCTCTCTTTTCCAGTTCAGCAATGGTTTCATTACGTGATACATTTGCTGTTTGCCGGTTGGCTGATTTGGACAATTGCTTTTTTCAGAGTGCCACATCGTAAACCAATCGATAGGGATGATAATCAGGTTGTTTCTGCTGCCGACGGGACGATAGTAGCTATTGAAGAAGTAGATGAGCCGGAGTACTTCAAAGACAGACGCATACAGGTTTCTGTTTTTATGTCGCCATTTAATGTGCATGTTAACTGGTATCCAATTGCAGGTGAGGTAAGTTATGTACGATACCATCCGGGGAAATTTTTAGTAGCTTATCATCCCAAATCCTCTACCGAGAACGAACGAAATACTGTGGTTGTTCGGGCTAATGACGGGCAGGAATTGCTTATGCGTCAGGTGGCAGGAGTATTGGCCAGACGCATCATCAATTATGCTAAAAAGGGCGAGAAGGCCTTGCCCGGAAAAGAATTTGGAATAATCCGTTTTGGCTCCAGGGTCGATTTCTTTCTTCCAACTGATGCCACCATAGAGGTGGAAATGGGACAAAAAGTAAAGGCACGAAAAACAATCATTGCCAGTCTCAAAAAATCAGTTGCCTGATCAATCAGAGTTTCAAAGCTAATATATCCGGAATTTCATTCAGATGTCGGATCTCAAAACTAGGTTTCTCCTGATGTGGCAAGCTTTCCGGATTAAAGTAAATTTGATCCATCCCAAAACTCTGCGCTCCCAGAATATCAACTTCCAGATCGTCTCCAATCATCAGACTCTCACTTTTGCTGGCACCAGTCAGGTATAAAGCATATTCAAATATCTTTGGGTCAGGCTTTTTAACGCCGGCAGCTTCGGAGGTAATCACTTTATTAAAATAAGGCTCGAGACCTGCTGTCTGGATTTTGATGTGCTGAACTTCTTCAAAACCATTGGTAATCAGATGCATCTCAAAATGAGGATACAGCTGTTTCACCACTTCCACAGCACCTGGAAAAAGATGAACGGTGCGTGGTGCATAATAAAGGTAATCTTCTGATAAAGTAACAGCCAACTCCTCATCCCCGATGCCAAAACTCTCAAGCGTATGGACAAATCGCAGGTCGCGCAAAATCTCTTTCTTCAAATCGCCATTGCGATACGATTCCCAAAGCACATCATTATGCTTGTTGTAAGTACTGAAAAAAGTTTTCAGGTCAGGAACTCCTTTATGATTGAGTTTATGCTTCTCAAAAAGCAGGGCAAAGGTCTGTTGGGCACTTTTGTCGAAATCCCAAAGGGTGCGATCCAGATCGAAAAAAAGGTGTTTATACTTCATTTATAAGTTGATTTCTGAATTTATGCTGCATCTGCCTGAGCCACTCAAAAAAGAGCACAGCAGCAGCATGGCTTACATTGAGCGAACGCGTGAGGCCGGGAACAGGAATATAAACCACTATATCAGCCTGATCCAGCATGTATTCACTCATCCCAAAGCGTTCGCTGCCCACCACGAAAACAGGATTTTCGGGTAGCTCAATCTCAAAAAGACTACTGGCTTCGTGTGCTGTTTCAAGTGCAACAATGGTAGCTGGAGCTGCAACTAATTTCCGGATTTCCGTTTCCTGGCAAAAACTCCAGTTCAGGTTGCCGTGGCTGCTGGCTGCAATTCTGCGAATCTTTGTCATTTGTTTTACAGGCTCCTCACCCAGAAAAAACAAATCCTTAGCCCCCAGGTTATCCGAAAGTCTGATCAAAGCACCAATATTTTGATAATCAGTAAGCTGATCACCAACAACAACTGGTCGCTCAGTAAAGCGATAAATCACTTCCGGATGGATGGTCTCAAACAAATGATTTGATTTCAGGTATCCCATAAGGCTGGCAAATTTACAGGAATTTGGTTTGTTAACAGATAAAAAAACGGCCTCCGAAACCGGAAGCCGTCTTTGTTACAATTATGAAAAACGTTTGCTTAGTTCTTTACGACGATTTTCTTCGTAATTGTCTTATCACCATTAACCATCTGCACAAAATAAAATCCATCAGGCAGGTTGGCTGTGTTGATGCGATGTTGTTTGGTAGCAGCATCAAGACGTGCTTCTATCATTCTGTTGTTGAAGCGGTCAAAGATAGTTACATCAAAGACACCATCAACCTGAGCATCAAACAGCACATTGAAATATTGAGAAGCCGGATTGGGGAAGATACCTGCCATAATTGGCTCAGAAATTTCAAAAACGCCGCTGTTAAATATCATTGAGGGATCAAGTGAACTAACAATCTGGATGTAATAATCAGTTCCTACTGGCACAGTATTATTTGTTGGAACAGTATAATCAATCATACTTCCTTCAAAATCGGTAGCAATTGTTCTGTTTACAGTATTGGCCACATTCTTCAGATAAATATTAAGCGGCTCCATGATATCATCTTCCCAGATGATCCAGTAAGCAAAACCTTTGTACCATAAGTCTCCTGTTGAAGGTTGGTTGAAAGATAAGTTACCACCACCGGAAAGCACCAGCTTAAAGGTTTTATTGCTCAGGTCCTCAATATCCCCCTTAAACACTCTTACTTTGTAGATTCCAGGTCCATAACCAGATGTGTTCCAAACATAGGTTGAACCTACTACGTCTGTTGCGATATCGGCTTTATAAGTGTGTATTTTCAGATTGTTAAACCAATTCACACGCAGTATGTCATTTACTCCATCTGCTAACTGAGCCTCTGCATAAAAACTAATAGCGTCGGGTGCAGTAGTAATGGTGTACGTTTGATCAAAATCAGCTTCGATTCCATCCCGAGAATTTGCAATAATATGAAGATCACCATCAATAGTATATTCAAACGAGAAAGACATCACTTTGTCACCAAGATTATTAAATACAGGTGTTGTATTTCCATTATAAGTAATATAGATCACATGACTTGTAGCCTTATCTATATAGATTTTGACGAGTTCTTCAGTACCATCGTTTCCATAAAGGGTAAAACTCTTATAGCCACTTGGTCCATAAATTCCCCAGTCGAAAGTGAAATAACTTTCTGTTTCCATTGGATTGTTGAACTTACGTAAGGCTAATATGTTATCAGTGGCAACTTCAGCACCATTTGCAACTATTCCAAAAGATGGGTTATCCATGCCATCAATATTCCCATCAGCAGGATTAGCGACCATCGTAAGACCACTTCCCGAAGCAGAAATTTCCCAGGGTTTAAAACCAAAACCACCATTATCTCCATGATCCAGGCCATCACCATATGGACTATTATTAGCATTGTCTGATGCAAGAACAATGGGATCTTCACTGATCAACTCAATATCAACAGGTGCTTCAACATTATCTGTCCACGAAATGAGGTATTCGTTTCCTATCACCCACTCTATCCCGCTTACACTAGGCTGAATTACAGTAATCTCACCGAAATATTCAACCAATTTAAACTTTTTATTGCTCAGGTCGCGGATGGATGCATCCGGAGTAATCACCATAACACGATAATCATCACCCGGATCAAATGAATCATCTATATCCCATACATAAGTGGAGCCGACAACATTTGTTGCTATCTCGATCCAGGTAAGGGGTTCATTTGCGTCATAAGTAGCATCACTTACCAAATAAATATCCAGCTCGCCTTCCACATTATCAATCCAGGAAATCAGGTACTTATTGCCAATTACCCATTCTATGCCATTTACATTGGGTTGTTCTACAGTGATTGAACCAGTATATTCAACCAATTTGAAGTTTTTGTTGCTGTCGTCGTTATTGTTTGGATCTAACGAGCTTTGCACACGAATTCTTAAAGCGTCGTGAGCAGCAAAACCGGTAGTATTCCAAATCCAGGTTGTACCTGTGACATCTTCGGCCAGTGGAGCACCTATCTGTACCGGATTTGCAGGCACTGTATAATCCATTAACAAAATATCAACCGGTTCGGTCAGGTTATCATTCCATGAAATGAAATATTGATTACCAATAACCCAAACTATTCCGTTTGTGTTAGGCTGCAATACGGTGATTGAACCGACAGAAGCAGAGAGTTTGAAGTTCTTATTACTACGATCAGTTACAGTTGGGAAGTCGTCACTAGTGATATGAACCCTGAGGTTATCACCTTCGGGCCAGCCTGTTGTGTTCCAAACATAGGTTGATGCTTCTACACCAGCAGCAATGATATTATCCCCACTGGTGGTGTGATTCACTGCATTGCCATCCTTATCAAACAATTCGATGGTAAAGGTACCCGAAACATTATGATTCCAGGAGATGAGGTACTGGGTTCCTATTTGTATTTCTATTCCGTTTACATTAGGCTGTTCAACAAAAATAAAGGCATCACTGGCAGCAGCAAGAATTTTAAAATACTTGTTACTCTCATCTTGATAAATACCGTTAACAGTGCTTTGAACCCTGATCTTAAATTTTGTGCCTCCTATATTAATTCCAGGGTTGTCGATTTTCCAACTCCAGGTTGATCCTTCAACTTCCTCTGCAAGCAATAATTCAACAGGGTTTGCCGGAATGGTATAATCAACAAGATAGATATCTACTTCCTGTATAAAATTATCCACCCAGGAGATTAAATAGGTTTCTCCATAAACCCATTCAATTCCACTTACACTGGGTTGAATTACTTCCACCTCAGGTGCAGGGTTTTGAGCAAATGTTTGTTGGCCTCCCAAAAGTAAACCAAGGAGTAACAAACTTAAAATGTGATAGAACTTTTTCATGGTTGTTAAATTTAATGTTTATCTATTACTTATTTATTTTCATTTATTCAATTTTATCGATTTACTATCAGTTTCCTGGTCGAAAATGTAGCATCAGACCTAAGCGTTACAAAATAAACCCCATCTGATAAATGGCTTGCATCCACTTCGAATTGTGTAACTGCTGGAGAAGAATAAAAAATGTTGTGCATTATCACTCTTCCCTTTAAATCTGCAATGGCAATTGCAATGGGTGAACCAGAATGATCTACCTGATCAACAGATAAATAGAACTTGGAAGATGCCGGGTTAGGAAATATTGAAAATTCCATCCCTTCCCTATTTTCAGGAGTGCTAACAGTTAAGGATTTATAGGAAATTTCCACAGTATATCCAAAAAACTGTTCACTATTTTGGCCTAAATCAAAATATACATTCAATACTGCGTCTTGTGTATGCTGCCACAAATCATCTTGCCAGTAATACACCATACCTTCCAGTGCGTTCCCATTAACATCAAAGGCCCAACTATTCATTGAATAATTTGCCCACAAATCATCCTGCCAAATCTCTACATACACAGATTGTTCACTCCCCCATTCATTATAGGTATAAGTTGATTGGAATCTGTTAAGCCATAATTCCTCGTTCCACTTCTGTTCAATAAAAGTCCCTAAATAGCCCGCTTCATCATACGTAAAAATTTCTTTTTTATCAGGACTCCAATCTTCACTTATCCAAAAGAAATCTGTGACCGTAGTCAGCTTTAAATCATTATCATATTCATTATGAATTAAATAGAAATCATGCCAGGCATTCTCTTCCCATAACATCATATAAGTTGAATCGTTAACACCGGCATTGGTGTAACTATATTTTAGTCTGGAAGTATTATCCCAGTTTCCTCCATTCCAAATTTGAGAAATGATTTCCAGTGGTAACTCATTTTCATCCCTAATGTAAATAATATTGGAAAAATTGATCCATTCATCACCATCCCAGGTCTCTCTGTGCTGTGAAGCAACAGCTCCGCCAGGAAAATAATTAAAACTATCTCTGCTAACAAAAACCCACTCATCCTCCCAAACTTCAACAACTGCTTGCTCTAATAGATTATTACTTAAATAAGAATTGTTTATCCTGCTCTCATTAACCCATGCATTGTTTTCCCAAACCTTTGTTGTAACTATTTCAGGGTTCTTAAATTCGTCATAATCAATATTTTCAAAAGATACATTGAACCATTGGTTATTTTGATTCTTCTTGATCAAAGTGATGATTTTGTAGCCCTCTTCATCATAAGTATATGTGTATCTGCGCGGGTTGTCAGTTACTGAATGAACAACCGCTGTGTCCAATAAATAATAGGTAATTTCATCTCTGCTTGCCAATTCCTGTCTTTGTTGGGCAAGAATCATGTCAGGGCTGTTCTTAAATTTTGCTGCCTCCTCAGGCAAAAGCTGAAGTAATCGTTCCAATTCTTGCTTTAGCAATTCTTTTTCAGGCTGGTCTGTTCGAGCAAAGACTTGACTAACCAAGAATAAAATCAGTAATGTTAAGTTCAGTTTGTGTAAAATTCCGTTTACCATATCGTCTTTCTTGGGCAGTGTTCCAGTTTTAAGAAAATATTCCTGTCATAATTGATCAATTCGTCATCATATGGCCTGGTGATCGTAAGTGTTTGAATAGTTAACGTCAATTTTCAACAAAAATCAGTAACTACTAAACATATAGCCACACTTAGCCGAGAGCTTGATTAACAAAAATCGCTCCAAGCACAATGTTACGATTTTAACTACTGTATATCAATTGCTTATAAATTAATCAAATTTATAAATAAATACGTTTTTTACAATTTTGGGATGAATTTTCCAATAATTGGAATACTAGCCTAAATCGACTAATCACGACAAACTAACATGTTGATATACTACCATTTAAATGAAATTGACCTAATACTAAAATTGGAATAAATTAAACCGGTACTTTTAAGTCAATTTGCTTCAGATTACCCAACACATTATCCAGTCAATTCAACTAATCGAGCGAAAAAAATTCATGTATTTTTGTCAAAAATTATTTTCGATGGAAAATCTTAGTTTAGGCATTGGGTCGCGCGTGAAACACCCTTCATTTGGGCAAGGTGTGGTAATACAATCATATTCTGATTCTTATGAAATCACCTTTATGGATTATGGCACAAAAACAATTCTTAAATCCTTTGAAGGACTGGAGGTGATGGATTATGTGGGGAGTTCAACTGATATGCTGAGTTTTGATCAGGTTGAGCGCACCTTTGTGAAACTGCTTCGACGCTGGACTGATCTACAGGAAGTTGTTCCGATGGGTAATAAATGGAAAGGCGGGATGATGATCTTACAACCTGCCGACGGACAACTAAAACCCAAGGAAATTCCGGTGGAGACATTCTTTCATAAAATCGTTATGGTTCGCGATCGCATAAGGGTGATGGAACAGCGCATCAACAGCTCGGAACTAAGTGATGAAGAAAAGGTAAACCTTCAGCAATACATCACCAGAATTTACGGCAGTTTGACCACTTTCAATGTACTTTTTGCGGAAAAGGAAGATTATTTTACCGGCGATTCGAAAAGCTAGCGATTACGCAAGAAATCAGCTGTTTGGGTAAAATACGCCCATAAGAAACTTCTTGATTCATCATCCAGATCAATGGCATCCATCGACCGTTTCATGTGTTTCAGCCAGCGATCGCGGGCATCTTCATCAATTGGAAAATTTACATGACGCATTCTCAAGCGGGGATGTCCTCTGCGCTCTGAATAAGTTGCCGGGCCGCCAAGATATTGTACCATAAACAAATACAAGCGCCGTTCAGCAGCTTCCAGATCACCGGGATACATAGGGCGCAGCACCTCATCTTCTCTGATTCCTTCGTAGAAACCAGCGATCAATTGTTGCAGTTTTTCAGGTCCAATTCTTTCGTAATAAGTGCGTTGAATCATCTTACTTCGGCATTTTATATCCACGTTGCTTGGCGGCTTCCTCGAGCCTTCGCTGGAAAGCAGATTTCTTAACCGGTTTTTTCTTGTTTTGCTCGATCCGTGCCCTCAGTTTATTCTCATCAATACTGATGCGGAAAATATACATTTGTGCAAAAGTGATCATATTAGCCAGGAAATAATAATAACTTAAACCAGAGGCATAGCCATTAAAAATACCCAGGAACATCACCGGCATGATATACATCATGGTTTTCATCCCGGGAAGCTGCGCACTTTGCGAACCCATCATCTGGTTGTTTACGTGGGTATAAATGATCGTAGAAACAGTCATCAGCAATGTGAACAAACTGACATGATCGCCATAAAAAGGAATCTCAAATGGCAGGTTCAAGATGCTGTCGTAGCTCGATAAGTCTGTAGCCCACAAAAAGGACTGTTGCCGCAATTCGATACTGGATGGGAAAAATCGAAACATCGCAATCAGAATAGGCATCTGCAGGAGCATGGGAATACAACCCGACATGGGATTTGCACCGGCTTTCTTGTACAGAGCCATCACAGCCTGTTGCTTTTTCATGGCATCTTCCTTCTTGGGAAATTTAGCCGAAATCTCATCTATCTCAGGTTTCAACACCCGCATCTTGGCAGATGAAAGATAGGTTTTGTAAGCGATCGGGAAGAGTACAAGTTTGAGTAAGATGGTAAGAATCAGAATGACGATACCATAGTTCCAGCCGTAACTTCCAAGGAAAGTAAACACCGGAATTACAATATAAATATTGATCCAGGCCAGCAGAAAAAAGCCCCATCCCAGTGGTATCTGTCTTTCCAGATCCAGCTTGTAGGCACGCATCTCGTAATAACTGTTGGGGCCAAAATAGAACGACATCGGCAGGGTTTCGGATGCTGAGGCTGTATAGGGCATTTCCACAATGGTGCTCATGGATTTGAGGTAGCGCGGATGTGTTTTGCCAGTCTTGGTAAAGGTTTTCAGTTCGGCATTATCAAAATAGTTATCGGCGATCAAGCTTGAACTAAAAAAACGTTGCTTATACGACACCCATTTTACCCGGGTACGAATCACTTCCTCATCATCTTTGGATTCTGAAAGGTAATCCACATCATCGTTATAATGCTTGAAATAAATTGTTGAGCCATTAAAACGGTCAACACTTTTTTCGTGTTGAAGCAGATCGGCATCCCAGGCCAGAGTCAGAAATCCGGCGTTAGAAGCTATCACATCCTGCATACCAACCAGCTGTATATCATAGCTCAACATATAATCATCCGGTTGTAATACATATTCAAATGCAATATATTTGCCAGGATTCGGCCGCCCAAAACCATCATCCACCATCAACCTCATGCTGAAATTCAAACTGTCATTCTCTGCAATCAGTTTTTCATCACCTGTGAATGGCCGGCCATTGAGGAAAGGCTCAAAATAAAGTTCGTTGGTATTGATAGTTCGGTTTCGGGCAAAAAAGGAAAGATTGAGATTTGTTTGATCCGGATCAAAGATGATCAATGGCAAAGAGTCCCAGGTTTGGTAGTTTTTCAGTTCAGCCTCTACGATTCCTCCTCCCTTGCTGTTGATACTTATTCGCATCACTTCATTTTCAATCACATACAACTTATCTTCACCCCTGGCGGCATGGGCAAAAGCTCCATACTTTTCCTTATCCCCCAGATACTGGTTCAGGCTGTCCGCATTATAAGTGCCGGGCTGTTCTGCTTCTGTTTGAGAGCTTTGCTTCTTAACTTCTTCGGCCAGTCGGGCAAGTTCAGCTTCCATGCGAACTGAATCAAGCAGTTGCTGTTGCTGACGTACTTTTGCTATTGAATCAATTTTCCGCTGACGGGCCTCCATTTCTTCCTTTGAAGGTGTCATCCAAATTGAATAACCCACAAGAATGGCGGCAATCAATACAAATCCTATGATGGAATCTCTGTTCATGCGATCGAATAATTATTTAGCTGCAAAAATAGCAGAATTATTAAGAGCAAGCCTAAGAAGTCAGTATTGACTTCTCAGCAATTTTACTTTCCTTGCCCGGAGGCTTTTTGTTTTTTGAGCGATGCTTCGATAAAACCTTTAAACAGCGGATGGGGTCTGGCCACCGTACTCTTATATTCCGGATGAAACTGCACACCAATATACCATGGATGCGAAGGCAACTCGATGATCTCTACAAGGTCGTTCTCCGGGTTTATCCCTGAAAGTACCATACCGTTTTCGAGGAATGCCTGGCGATAGGTATTATTAAACTCATACCGATGCCGGTGCCGTTCAGAAATAAGGATTTCACCATACAGATCAAAGGCTTTTGAACCTTTTTCGAGGCGGCAACTATAAGCACCTAAACGCATGGTTCCGCCCAGGTTCTCCACATTTTTTTGACCGGGCATCAGGTCGATAACAGCATGAGAAGTAGCAGGATTCATCTCGCTCGAATGTGCATCTTTATGACCCAGCACATGGCGCGAAAACTCAATCACGGCACACTGCATCCCCAAACAAATCCCAAAAAATGGTATATTATTTTCGCGGGCATAACGGATGGCACTGATTTTTCCTTCGATGCCTCTGGGACCAAAACCAGGTGCAACCAGAATGCCATCCACTTCCTGAAAAATCTCGCTCAGGTTTTTTCCTTCAATATGTTCACTATGAATGCGTTTTACCTTTACTGCACATTCGTTGGCAACCCCTCCGTGAATCAGCGATTCATAAATCGATTTATAGGCATCTTTTAGTTCAACATATTTACCTACCAAGGCAATAGTAACCGTATTTTCGGGATTCATCAATTTGTTCAGAAAACTCTTCCAGTTTTCGATGTCCATCTTACCGGGAATAGCGGTATTGGTTTTTCGAAGCACTTCTATATCCAGCTTTTCTTCGAGCATCAGCAGGGGCACTTCATAGATGGAGCTGGCATCGATGCTTTCAATAACCGACGACAGCTCCACATTACAAAACTGTGCAATTTTGGTGCGCAGTGACTCATTCAAATGATGTTCGGTTCTGCAAACAATGATATCAGGTTGCACTCCCTGCTCCAGCATGGTTTTTACGGAATGTTGTGTGGGCTTGGTTTTGAGTTCGCCAGCTGCAGATAAATAAGGAACCAGGGTGAGATGTATCACCGCACAATCTTTTCCCTTTTCCCAGCGCATCTGCCGGATAGCTTCCACAAAAGGAAAGGATTCAATATCACCAACCGTTCCTCCAATTTCCGTGATCACGAAATCATATTTTCCTGTATCGCCAAGAAGCTGAACCCTTCTTTTAATCTCATCAGTGATATGCGGAATCACCTGTACGGTAGTTCCCAGGTATTCGCCTTTGCGTTCTTTTTCAATAACGTTCTGATAAATTCTTCCGGTGGTTACATTATTAGCCTGAGAGGTAGGGGTGTTCGAAAAACGCTCATAATGTCCCAGATCCAAATCAGTTTCGGCTCCGTCTTCTGTAACATAACACTCGCCATGCTCATAGGGATTCAGGGTACCCGGATCAACATTGATGTAGGGATCCAGTTTTTGAATGGTTACCGAAAACCCCCTGCCTTGTAAAAGTTTTGCCAGGCTGGCTGATATGATTCCTTTACCGAGTGAAGATGTTACTCCACCTGTGACGAATATGTATTTGGCTTTTTTCATGCTGAAAACGGATAAAATGTGTCCTGGACACAAGAATAAAACTCCTTAAACTTATCTGATTCAGCAGGCAAATTTAAGACTATTTAAGGCCAAAAAACAAGGATGTGAGAAATAATCCACATCCTTGTTAACAATTGATGTATTCAACTAATCTGTGAAGATGTTTTCAAAAAAAACTAATGAAAGCAACATTCATTTGGATGCCTTTTAGTAATAACGGTAACTCTTCACCTGACCTATATGTCTGGCCAATCGAACCACCTGACTGGTATAACCAAATTCGTTATCATACCATAAATACAGAATTACTGTTTTTCCATCATCCGACACTTTGGTGGCCGGGCTATCAAAGATGCTGGCACAGGAGTCGCCAATACCATCAGATGAAACAAATTCGGTAGAATTGCTAAAGCGAATTTGCTCGATCAGATTACCTTTGAGTGAGGCATTCAAAAACAATTTATTCACTTCCTCAACTGAAGTAGGTTTGATTACTTCTAGTGTAAGTATGGCCAGCGAAACATTAGGCGTGGGAACACGGACAGCATTGCTTGTCAGCTTTCCTTTGAGCGAGGGAATAGCTTTGGCAGCTGCCGAACCTGCACCTGTTTCGGTGATTACCATATTGAGTGGTGCCGAGCGTCCTCTCCTTGATTTTTTGTGGTAGTTATCCAGCAGGTTTTGATCGTTGGTATAGGAGTGTATGGTTTCGATATGTCCTTTTTGGATGCCATAAGCCTGCTCAATCACCTCCAGCCCCGGAACGATGGCATTTGTTGTGCAGGAAGCTGCCGAAAAAATTTGTTCTTTTTCCAGATCAAGCCTATCCTGATTTACACCATATACTACATTAGGAATATCGCCTTTGCCGGGAGCCGTGAGCAACACTTTTGAAACGCCTTTGGCTTTCAGGTGGCGGCCAAGTCCGTCCCTATCCCTGAAAACACCAGTGTTATCAATGATCAGCGCATCTTTTATTCCTTCGGCTTCGTAATCCATATCTTCCGGATTTGATCCAGCCAAAAACTTAATGATCTGACCATTAACAATCATCGCCTTTTGTTCAATATCTTCGTTGGCAACACCAGCAAAAGAACCATGAACAGAGTCCTTTCTGAACAATGAAACACGTTTGTGAATGTCTTCTTCTGAGTTGGAGCGTGTTACGATTGCACGCAAACGAAGGTGACTGCCATTACCGGCAAATTGGGTGAGTTCGCGTGCCAGCAAACGTCCGATACGACCAAAGCCATAAAGCACTACGTCCTGTGTTTTGGTGCTTCGTGGCGGAGCCTGTACAAAAGCCTGCAATTTGTCGCGAACAAAAGCATTCACCGAAGGATAATTATCTTTCTCGTCAGTCCACTCAGAATTTAATCTCCCGATGTCTATTCGAGCAGGTGCGATATCCTCTTCCAGGATGGCATTGGCAATAAGCAGCGAATCCTGCACCCTGACAGGTTTCTTAAGAATGGTTTCGGCCCGGATGTGTTTGTTTAGCACCTTTCCTGAACCACGATTAACCAATACTGATCGGAGCAAAATAAGCTCGATTGACTTATCAAACCAGAGTTTACTCACTACGCCAATAAAATCAGTAGCAGCTTTTTCGTTGTCAATCCACGACCGGAGAGAGGAATTGAATTTTTCCATGAGCTTAGTTTTAGAATATTATTATGAAGAGTTGTTTAACTAATTTACCGTTGTTTATAATCAATAAATGGTTTGCTTCCAAGCATTTAATCCTGCAATCAAAGCAATAACGAACCAAAAACCATCCATCAGGGGGCAGGCGTTTAGCTTTTCGCTGCAAATATACAAGAATATAATGCAAACGTTTGCGGAAACCTTCATAAAAAAACCCGCAAAAATTAAATTGCAGGTTTTCTTTAGATCTATTGGCCCAGATAGGCTTTTAAAAGTCGGCTACGGGCTGTGTGTTTAAGACGCCGGATTGCTTTTTCCTTAATCTGTCGCACCCTTTCGCGTGTGAGATCAAATTTTGCTCCGATTTCTTCCAGTGTAAAACCGTGACTCATTCCAATCCCGTAGTACATATTAAGCACTTCCCTTTCTTTTTCGCTTAAAGTGGCCAGCGAACGCTGAATTTCTCTTCCAAGCGATTCCTGCATCAGTGGCTCATCAGTATCCATCGCATCATCCGGGATATACGAATCCAGGAACATCATATCCTCATCCTCTTTAAGCGGTGCATCAGTTGAGATATAACGAGTTGAGATTTTGAGCACCGAATCGATTTTGTGTTCCGGCAGATCAAGCTTTTCTGCAATTTCGTCTGTGGAAGGCTGACGTTCGAATTCCTGCTCGAGACGTGAGGAAGCCTTACGCACCTTGTTCAAAGAGCCAACCTGATTAAGGGGCAAACGAATGATACGCGACTGCTCGGCCAATGCCTGAAGTATGGATTGACGTATCCACCAAACCGCGTAGGAGATAAACTTAAACCCTCTTGTCTCATCAAATCTGCGAGCGGCTTTGATCAGTCCCAGATTTCCTTCATTGATCAGGTCGGGCAAGCTAAGTCCTTGATTCTGATACTGTTTTGCAACAGAAACAACAAACCTCAGGTTGGCATTAACCATCCTTTCGAGTGCCTTTTGATCGCCTGTCCTGATCTTGCGTGCCAACTCAACCTCTTGATCGGCAGTGATCATATCCTCTTTACCGATGTCCTGGAGGTACTTATCCAACGAGGCTGTTTCACGGTTCGTGATTGATTTTGTAATCTTTAATTGCCTCATGGTTTTTCCTTTCTTAGTGTAATAGCTATAACAACTTAAAATGATTTTGGTTCGCTTTTATTTCGAACCAGGCATATTAGCAACCAGAAGTTACCAATATCATACCGAAAAGGGAGGTATCCAGTTCCTCCCACTTTTCGAACGCAATTTATTTAAAATTATTCTAAATTAATCAAAAAACTCAAAACTAATTTTCATTCCGTTAGGATACATGCCTTCAATGTGCATAGTATTGCCTCTTTTACTTTTCAGTGCCTGTTTTAATGAGGCATCGTCATCAACAAGATTTCCATTGATGCGGGTAATTATGAAACCCTTGCTTATTCCGCCTCTGCGCATAATCCCATCTTCAACATTTGTTACTTTTAGACCACTGTTGATGCCTAATTTACTCTTATCGGAAGACCCGATACGTTCCAAACTAACACCAAGTGCCTCACTAAAGAAAACTGCTTCACGCTTTTTCACTTCGGTGGTACCATCCTGATTTTTTAATAAAACATCATAGTCGTATAATTTTCCCTTCCTGAAGATGGTTACTTCCACCTCATCACCGGGGCGGTGTTGGCCTACAACTTCGAGCAGTTGCGAAAGTGTGTTCACTTCCACATTATCTACATCCATGATCACATCTCCGGCTTTAATACCTGCTTCTGCCGCTCCGCCATTTTCCATTGTTCCGGCTACGTAAACACCTTTAATTGCTTCCATATCCAGTTCATCGGCAAGCTCGGCTGTCATTTCCCTGATTTCCACACCGATATATGCCCGCTGCGGTTCACCATAACGAATTAAATCATCCACCACTTTGCGAACAATATTGACAGGAATTGCAAAGCTATAACCTTCGTAAACACCAGTGTGTGAAGCTATTGCAGCATTTATCCCGATCAGTTCACCTTGATTATTAACCAAGGCACCACCGCTATTTCCACGGTTGATTACGGCATCAGTCTGGATAAAGGATTCGATGGACGACCGATTTCCCAGAATATTAATATTTCGTGCTTTGGCACTTACAATACCTGCTGTAACTGTAGAAGTAAGATTAAACGGATTTCCTACAGCCAGAACCCACTCTCCGATTTTAACATCGTCCGAATTTCCGAACTCCAGAAACTCCAGTTGGTCAGCATCCACTTTGATAAGTGCCAGGTCGGTACTTGGATCCGTGCCAATTATGGTGGCATTCATCTTGCGTTTGTCGTTAAAGGTTACCTCAATTTTATCAGCACCTTCTACCACATGATTATTAGTTACGATATACCCATCAGCCGAAAGTACCACACCAGATCCAAAACCAACCAAACTTCTTCTGCTTGGCGTAGCATGTGGGTTGCCATAAATATAATCACGCAAAGACCCAAAAAAATCATCATAGGTGGCACTACGACGGATAATCTCGGTACGGATGTGTACAACAGCATTCACTGTTTTTTCAGCAGCATCCACAAAATCAATATCCTGCGGAAGTGAAATAAAAGAAGCTGTACGGGGTTGAACATGATCAGGCTGAACAGACAGACGTTCAATGTTGTTTTCATTAAAAATACCCTGCTCCCGCTTATTACTTTGTGTGATTCCGATGATGCCAGCCATTAAAACAGCTCCTGCAGCCAAAAAACCGATGTTCCGTGCAATTTGATTTTTATTCTTCTTCATGACGTTTAGATTTTAGTTTGATACCAGGCGCCTATTCTTTACTGGTTTAAACGCCTGACTAGCCTTAAAAGTTTAGCTTTCAATGTTAATTGATGTTAAGACCTTTCGATTTAAATTTTGTTACTTTTACCACAAATTTCACACCACTAAATATTTAGTTAAGAAGATTTAACACTGAGACAAGAGCGATGAAACCCGCACGACATATTCCTTTTAAAAAGTTTCACGGAGCCGGCAACGACTTTATTGTATTACAAGAAGGAATGATAAAGCCCAATACAGATTTAATTGTATGGTTGTGCAACCGCCATTTGGGTATTGGTGCCGATGGGCTGATCATTCTATCTCAATCAAAAAAGTACGATTTCAAAATAAGCTATTACAATGCAGATGGCCACGAAGGCAGTCTGTGTGGCAACGGAAGCCGGGTGGCTGTGGCCTGTTGGTATATGCACGACCGAAGCAAGAAACAGCCGAACTTCGAGGCTGTTGACGGCCTGCATCAGGGAACCATCATCTTGGAACACCAACAACAGTTTGACATAAGAATTAGTATGCAAGATGTGACAAGCTACACCCAAACTGATAAATATCTGCTTGTGGACACAGGTTCGCCTCATTATGTAACTGAGGTTGACAATTTGTCAGCTTTGGATGTTGCAAAACTTGGAGCCACGATCAGACACGACAAAAACATTTCCAAAAATGGAGTCAATGTCAATTTTTTACAATATATCAGCGATAATCAACTCAGGCTGCGAACCTTTGAGCGAGGCGTAGAATCCGAAACTCTTTCCTGTGGAACAGGTGTAACGGCAGCTGCCATAGCTGCTTCACTAAAAACTGGTCGCGAGCATTTTATGATCAATACAAAAGGAGGCGAGTTGCAAGTTAGCCTGATCAGGGATGAGCAAGGCTTTAAACAGATTTTCCTGAGAGGACCGGTTCAGTTTGTTTTTGAAGGGAGTATTCATTTTCCGGCAAAGTTTTTAGGCCAATCAAATGAAAATTTAAGTAGTTGATATAAGCTACTATTTTCTTTCAATACCCATCGTTTCCCTAATATTTGTATCTTAGTGGCGCAAAAAGAATGGTATGTTTATTCAGGATGATACTTTAAAACTCAGGGCAGCTGAACCATCAGATGCAGCATTGATCTATCAGTGGGAGAATGATATGCATATCTGGCGTGTTAGTGATACAATCATGCCTTATTCAATGTATCAGATTGAGCAGTTCTTGATCAATAATATTGACCTTTACAGCCAAAAACAGCTCAGAATCATGATTGAGCTACAACATAGCAATCAGGCTGTCGGATGTATTGATTACTATGACTTTGATCCATTTCACGAACGCATCGGAATTGGCATTCTTATCGCTTCCGAATTCAGAGGAAAAAATATAGCCATCAACGCACTCAAACTCAGCGAGCAATATATTTTTGGCCGCTTACACCTGAATCAGATTTACTGCCTGATAGGAGAAGACAACCAAGCCAGCCTGCAATTGTTTTTGAAGGCGGGTTATACCCAGTGCGGCTTGCGTAAAGCCTGGCTCAAAACGCCAAAAGGCTTTATGGGACAATATGAATTTCAGAAAATTAATCCTGACCGAAGGTTTCAATTTATCGAGCAATGAGCTATTATCATTATAAATACGGCAGCGGCAGATCACGAAGAAAAAGCAAATGGCGCAGAATGATTTTTTGGCTGTTGGCCTTGCTGATTCTTATTGGGATGGGAGCTGCTTATCTGCTTTATCAGGTTATCTTTAGTCCAAACGTTTGGGTTCAGAAGCAGCAAACTGCGGTCTATATACCGTCAGGTGCCGGTTACCAAACCGTGCTGGATACGCTCTACAGCAAAGGCCTCATCATTCATCGTAAAAATTTTGAATGGCTGGCACGTCATAAAAGCTTTCCGGAGCTTGTGAAGCCTGGCCGGTATGTAGTTGAAGACGGCATGAGCAACAACGAACTGATCAACCTTTTGCGATCAGGTGCCCAAAGCCCTATGATGGTTACCTTCAATAATGTTAGAACTCCCCAGCAACTTGCCGGTAAGATTGCCCGTCAAATTGAAGCCGATTCGTTGGAGCTGGTTGCTCTGATGAGCGATACCGCCTATATAGCGCAGCTGGGATTTAATACGAATACCCTCCCGGCTCTTTTTATACCTGACAGCTACGAATTCTACTGGACCACCAATGCCAATGAGTTTATGTCGCGGATGTTGCAGGAATATCAGCGTTTCTGGAACGAAAGCCGCAAAGCAAAGGCTGCAGCCATTCCACTCAGCCCTGTTGAAGTCTCCACATTGGCAGCCATCGTTGAACGCGAAACCATTATGAATGATGAAAAACCTACCATAGCCGGAGTGTATCTCAACCGATTGAAAGCTGGCTGGCGACTTCAGGCCGATCCCACACTGGTTTTTGCGGCAGGCGATTTTGAGATCAGGCGGGTGCTCGAAGTACATAAGCTTATCGATTCGCCCTATAACACCTATAAATATGGGGGATTGCCCCCCGGACCCATCACCATTCCATCATCCGAATCCATTGATGCTGTGCTCAACTATCAGGATCATCGCTATTATTTTTTCTGCGCCAGGGATGATCTGTCCGGCTATCACGCTTTTGCGGCCACCAATAGCGAACACGAAAGAAATGCAAGAAATTACAGGCAGGCTCTCGACCGGCTAAACATAAGAAAATAGCATATGAAGGCTTTCAAAGCATACGACATTAGAGGAGAATGGGAAACCGACTGGGATGCAGATTTGGCTTATAAAATCGGCTTTCATCTTCCGGCCGTTTTAGATGCCAGGCACTTTTTGATTGGACGTGATTGTCGGCTCTCAAGTGATGAAGTGTTTGAAGCACTTAGCCAGGGCCTTACGGATGCCGGTGCCGATGTGTCGGATGCCGGATTCACCACTACCCCACTAATTTACTGGGCTACAGCCAAATATAAATTTCCGGCTTCGGTAATGATCACAGCCTCGCACAACCCCAAAAGCCACAATGGTTTAAAGGTTTCTGCAAAAAATGCAGTGCCGGTTGGTTACGACAATGGCCTGCAACTTGTTGAACAAAAAGTACAACACGAAAAAATTATTCTTAACAGCGAAAAAGGTATCATCCAACAAATTGAACTCAATACTGCCTATCTGGCCTTTCTGAAAAACTATCTCAGTAATTTCAGCAATCTTCGCATTGCCGTTGATTGCAGCAATGGGATGGCCAGTTTATACATCAAGGAATTGCTTGGCAATGATGCTTTTTACATCAACGATCTTGCTGATGGCAATTTCCCGGGTCACGATCCCAACCCGCTAAATCCTGACAACCAGGAGCAGATCAAAAGCATGGTGATCAACAGGCAATGCGACATCGGACTAATTTTCGATGGTGATGCCGATCGGGTGATGTTTATTGATGAAAACGGGAAGTTTATCTCGCCTGATCTGATTATTGCGCTGATGGGACACTACTTTTTTGAGCAAAAAGGACAAACCGGAAAAGTATTACAAGACATCCGCAGCTCAAAAGCCATTGCTGAATACCTCCATCAGTTTGGCACACAGGTAGAAACCTGGCGTGTAGGCAGGGCATACGGAGCCGCTAAACTGCGTGAGATGGACGGGCTGTATGGTGGCGAGCTGGCAGGTCATTATTATTTCCGGGATTTTTATTATTCTGACAGCGCACTTCTCGCTGCCCTGATAGTGCTTGAGATGCTTTCGCGATTCAAAATTGCAGGATTCACCCTCTCAAACCTCATTCGCAACATAAGCAACTACTACAATTCGGGTGAGATCAATTTTAAAATTGAAAAGAAAGCCGAAGCCATACAAGCGGTTTGCGATTGGTTTGAAAAAAATGAGACACCTGAAAACCGCATGGATTTCGACGGAGTGAGGCTTGAATTTGCTGACTGGTGGTTAAACATCCGGCCTTCCAATACCGAACCCTACCTGCGTTTTATTGCTGAGGCCAAAAGTCGTGAAAAGTTAGATGCGGTGATCGCTCAAACCAAAACGATTATTGATGAGCTCAGCTAACAGGCTGATATTGATCGGATTGTTTCTGTTGTTTAGTTTACAAGCAATACAGGCACAGGACAGTTTGGGCTGGCAAAAGAATGTTTCAGACAAAAGACTTAAAACACTCAGCTATGGCCTGGCAGGCGGATACGCGCTGAGTATGACAGGTTTGTACTTTCTATGGTATGACGGATATCCGCAGAGTCATTTTCATTTTATCAACGACAACCACGAATGGCTTGGGATGGACAAAGTGGGCCATGCTACCACAGCTTATCAGGTGGGGCTCTATGGCTATGATGCCTTTCGTTGGGCCGGAATGTCCGAAAAAAAAGCCATTTGGATTGGAGGTTCGGTTGGTTTTGCCTTTTTAATGACAGTGGAAATCTTTGATGGTTTTTCGGCTGAATGGGGTGCCTCAACCGGTGATCTGATAGCCAATACTGCCGGAACAGCATTATTCATCAGCCAGCAACTTTTATGGAAGGAACAACGCATCAGCCTTAAATATTCCTATCACGGAACTACCTACCGGAAATACCGTCCCGATTTGCTCGGAGCCAATGGCTTTCAGGCTTTGCTGAAGGATTATAACGGACAAACCTATTGGCTGGCTGTCAATCCCAAATCTTTTCTTCCGGAAACATCACGCTTTCCTTCGTGGCTTGATATTGCTTTTGGCTATGGTGCAGAAGGGATGACAGGTGCCACCGAAAATCCAACCGAATATGATGGCCATCCCCTTCCGGATTTCACTCGGAGGCCTGTTTTTCTGCTCAGCCCCGACATCAACCTCCGAAAAATCAAGACAAAACACAAAGGGCTAAAATTTGTATTAACTGCACTCAGCTTTATCAAAGTGCCTATGCCTGCACTTTCATACGACAAAACTGAAAACATCAAATTTTACTGGCTATATTTTTAAGCCTTGTTGTTTGGTACTTTTGTCCGATAAAATACAATCGTATCCTATACCTTTTATTGCCTGATGAAGAAATCCGATGCTTGTAAGGAATTAATTTGTATCGGATTGGTTTTTAAACGCAATGCGACCATTCTGGGGCAAAGCCAATCATAAATTATTCAAGGAATTTGTAAAACCTTTGTTCACACTTTACATCGAAAACATGAAGCAAGTAGAAAACCTGGTTACTTATGATGCACCTCTGGCGATGTATTTTTATGGCTCGCCCTACACCGATCCGGCTGATCCTGTGGTAGCAGCTACAACAGCCATGTATGCTGCCGAATCGCTGGGGCTTGGCACGTATATGTCACGTGGGATCCACCCATTGATACAAAACGGAAAGAAAGCCAAAGCCTTTCGCGAAAAACATCAAATCAAATATAAAAGCCGTGAGGGTCTTTTTGTGATTTTCGGCTATCCTGCAATTGCTTATCACAAAGGCATCCGAAGAAGTTTCGCTTCGGTTACAAGGATGAATTAAAGAAGCTTAAATCTATTTTGAAAAGTATCATGTATCGACTTACTTTCAAGCTATTGCATAAGCCCCGAACAACTTATTCAGCCGTTCGTGCACTTTATGAAAACCTTTCGGATCGGTGTACATAAAGATACAACGGCCTGTCACCACATTTGCCTTTGAGCTATTGATCAGTTGTTGCGTTTCAGGGCCATCCGAAAACTGTTGAATCCATAGCTGTTCGATACCTTTGTTCAATGCTTGTTTCAGTACGGCATCAGTTTTATCCTTGGGTAGTGCCACACACAAGGCTTTTACCTGATCAGGAAGTGAGGCAATATCCCGAACGCAACTTATCCCTTGAATCTCATTAAGTTCGGGATGCACCGGTATCACATCGAAATCCCGTTCGAGGAGGTGTTTCATTATTTGCGAGCTGAATTTCTTGGGAGTCGCGCGAAACGCCAACAAGTACCAGCCGATGATGCTTCAAAAAAGCGTTGATTTGTTGCAGATTTGCTTTCATTTACGGGAGTTTTGGTTAGCAGCCCAAAATTAATGTATTTGGTTGGGATCCAACACATTTTGAATAAGAAACAACTCATAAAAGCTTAAACCACTTCCGCCACCACAAAAGTACTTCCTCCCACATACACCACATCCTTTGCGCCGGCGAGCTCGCGGGCATGGCGGTAGGCCTCTGTTACCGTATGGTAAACCTCGCCCCTGAGCCCATAGTTAAAAGCCGTTCTTGAAAGCTCTTCTGCATCCAGCCCGCGGGGAATATCCGGGCGACAGAAATAATACTGGGCATTGGCTGGTAGCAACTGTAAAATATCATCCAACTTTTTATCATTCACCACACCCAGTACAACATGCAATTTTTCGTAACGTAACTGACTCAGCTGCATCATATTCAGACGGATTCCGGCAGCATTATGACCAGTATCTGCAACACAAAGCGGCATGCGCCCCAACACCTGCCAGCGCCCTTTGAGGCCTGTGAGCTGCACCACATTTTCCATCCCGTGCCACAAATCGTTGTCGGACCACTTAAAACGATCCCTGATCATATCCAACGCACACACAGCCGTTACGAGATTCATCTGTTGATAATGCCCCAGCAGCGGTAATGCAAGGTCTTCGTAGTAAATCTGATCGCCCTTCCACAGATCGAATCGCTGGCTCATCTGACTGTCCTGCTGTATGCGGCGGGCTTCGAAAAGCTGATCTGCAATATATATTTCAGTGCCTTGTTCGGTGGCTTTTTCCGTGAACACTTCCTGCACTTCGGGCTGACTCTCCCCTATCACTACAGGCACTCCGGACTTAATGATCCCGGCCTTTTCGGTAGCGATTTTGGGTAAGGTGTCACCCAAAAACTGCATATGATCAAAACCGATATTGGTGATCACACTCAGCACAGGATGCACCAGATTGGTTGAATCCAGTCTGCCGCCCATGCCGGTTTCAATCACAGCAATATCCACCTTTTCAGCAGCAAAATAATCAAAAGCCATCCCCACTGTCATTTCAAAAAATGAAAGCTGCATGGCTCCAAATTCCTGCTGATGCTTTTCAATAAATGAAACCACCTTTTCTTCCGGGATCAGCTCGCCATTGACGCGTATTCTCTCCCTGAAATCACGCAGGTGGGGCGAAGTGTATAAGCCTGTTTTGTAACCCGCAGTTTGCAATACCGCAGCAATCATATGCGATACAGATCCTTTGCCATTGGTGCCGGCAATATGGATGGCAGGGAAATGCTGCTGCGGATTGTCCAGCAACTTCAGTAATCGGACGGTGTTGTCCAGATCGGCTTTGTAGGCAGCCGCTCCCACGCGTTGATACATGGGCAGCTGAGCAAACATCCATTGCAGGGTTTCGGAATAATTCATGCGGCAAAGATAACAAGTAGCTGCATCTTCAGCTTCTTGACCAAAAAGTTTTTTACTGAATTTTCGAGAAATGAAAAATCCACCTCAAGCTGTTGTTAAGTGTTATTGGGCCTTTATTTTTTACCCGTTCAATTCCTTAAATGATTGAGCCCACTCCGAAAAGTCAAAAAAAACTACTGATTTTTAGCTTTCTCCCGTTAGTGTTAGAGGTCAAAAAGCTAAAAATCAGCAGTTTTAAAAAGTCCCCCATGGGGGATTAAGGAGCTAATTGACTTTTCGGAGTGGATGCATTGATTTGGTTATTTTGAAAATAATTTCCCGATTAACAGGATAGCCACTCAGGATCAGCTTAACCTTTTTCTGCCAGCCTGATCTACCTGGCAGCAGACAGGCATGGAATAAGTCATGTTTGTTATTGGTAATATTCCAATGTTATGCTTCTTAGGTAGTCCATAAATTCATCACTCAACTGAAATGTATTCAAGGTTTTAGCAGCTTTATTGTAAAGAGCAAAAAACGCAAAGGGATTAAAGAAAGTTTCCAGCATTTCATTTTCATGTCCAGCTTTCACAATTTGATTCGCCATGTAAAAACCGATTGCGTGACCATTGAATTTCACTATTTCTATCCACTCATCAATTGTTTCATTTTCAGATAACTCATTTTTAGCATATTCTAAAATCACTTGTTGAAGCTTTTCTAAATCTTCAGGAGCCTGATTGTATAGATTTACCATAACTTCTTTTAGTTCAGGTTCTTGTATTACAGTGGTATAATAATTCTTATATCCATCAGTTTTATCAATAAGGTCTGCAATACCCTCATTCTGGAGCATATCTATCCCAAAATTCAAATCACATCTATGGTTGAAAGCATGGTTTTCGAATTTTTCCCTGTAATTATGAAAATATTCATGAGCAAGAAAGTTTATACGCTGCTCGTCCGTCATTTTATAAATTAGGTTTAAATCAAGGTATATGGCATCTTCTGCATTGGTTCCATCAGCATCCATGCAGTTAAAATATACTGTTTTAAATGTGAAGGATGTGTCAACTGGTTTCCCCAGAAAGCTAAACAATCTTAGTTTTGATCTTTTAACAAAAGCATCGAAATTATAATTTTCCCGGAATGATTTAACAGCATCGTAACTTCCTATCATGTCGAGATAATTCGTCAGGATACGCTTTTGAAACATCAGTTTCCTGTTGTTGGCCATTTCCTCTTTCGAAAAACTTAACACACTATCCTTTACATCAGGCTCTTTGCTTCCAAAAGCCATAGCAATAGAAGCTTTTATCGTATTGATTACAAATTTGTTTTTTGAATCTGCATATTTCTTGTATCCGGTCGAATTGTCAAAATCAGTCCATTGCTCATCTGAAATTATTTTTCCATTTTGCAAAGTTGAAGTTACTTTAAAGAATTCATCAACCGAGGTTAAATCGACTGTTTGGGCAAATGAGGTGTTTAATTCCTGTCCGCTCACATACTGAATAAAAATCAGCAAGAAGAGTATTGTGTTTAGATTTTTAATGGTGTTGAGAATTTAATGCATTAATGGATAGCTGCTATGCCCAGCGGCCGTTTTGCGGGCTTTGTCACTTTCACCAGCTACAAATTTTCTGCGTGGCACTACTATTTCAATTATCTCTTTCATAGACTATTGGGCCTAGGTGTTGTTATGGGTAGATTCTAGCTCTTAATTACTTTTTTTAAAGTTGTCTTCTCATTACCCGTCAGTCTGATAAAATAAATACCATTATTTAATTCTTTTATATCAATTTCTATTCTATCTGACATAATTTCAATTTTTCGGATCAATTTTCCGTTACATGCTAAAAGCTCTAGCCAATTGTATGCTTCTATATCATTTGAAAATTCAACGATTACCGTGTTTTTCGCTGGATTAGGAAATATAGTAATGTCTTCATCTATTTCATTTATTTCATCAACTTTTACTAACCAGTCTGTACACGGACAAGCACCCGTGCAATTACTATCATCAATATATATCACTGTGTCATGCGAAAAACAACCAAAATAAGGATTTGATGCATCCAAAACTATATCAGGGTCATTTGGATAAAGAAGTCCATATCTGTAAACGCTTCCCATTCCTTCAATCCAGATGTCGGTCATGCCCAAATATGAATTTGTAAGAAACCAGGTTCTTCTGAATTGCCCGCTTACAAAAGTTGAATCAATGTAATCTACAACTTTGTAATAATCCAGATTGTAATTGAGATTTGTTGAATAATAGATCGTATCTCCAACGTCTAATGTAAAATCATAAAGTACGATTTCATTCGTAAAATTATGAAAGTAAATCTTTTTTTGAACTGTATCTTCACGAATTGCTCCGACAACACTCGAACCCCTTTGTGCAGCAACATAAACTTCAATATATTGATTAGTTCCTATTGTAATTTCCTGTCCAAGAGAATCAATTACCGGCCATTCATATGGATAACTTAAACTTCCTGCAATTTTATAATTCCATAAGGCATCCGAAGTTGGAAAATGAAAATAAGTCTGCGAAAACAATTTACCTGATAAAAGAATTGCAATCAAAATAATGGTAAATTTTCTCATTGTGTTATTTTTTCAATTTGCACCCAACATATAAAACCCCACACCATTGCGTTTATATTCACCTTGTAGGTATGTCCTTTTTTCATTGTTTTTAAACTTTTTACACCGTAAAGGTACAAATTTCACATCATCAAAGCAACCATTCCCAACAGAATTTGTCCTGAGATGCAGTGCTCCTTTCCTCTACTATTCGCGGAATAATTAACTACATAAAATCATCACAAATCTATTTTTTCCAATCTTTCTCTATCAGAGCGTACACCAGATCATCAACATATTTTCCATTTACAAATAAACTTTCAAC
>Ga0334884_1002027_pt1 | contig 27532 bp, 27 predicted proteins | sample GraSluR1_MG_7_FD_207215 | JGI IMG/M metagenome (GOLD analysis project Ga0334884, IMG submission 207215) | Sludge microbial communities from methane-producing bioreactor in Wageningen University, Netherlands - Granular Sludge_12_05 R1 | ecosystem: Engineered > Bioreactor > Anaerobic >...
CGGTCGATATCGGGCTTTTTTATTGGGCCGCGTCGCGAAATGGTTACCCCATGGAGTACAAATGCCGTTGAGATTACCCAGAACATGGGAATCGAAGGCATCTTCAGAATTGAAGAATATGTTGAGGTGCAGGGAGCCGATGCCCCTTACGATGCCATGTTGCAGGTATTGAACCATAACCTTGATCAGGATATTTTTACAGTCCTGCATGAGCCTGATCCGGTTCAGGAGATTACGGATATCGCCGCTTACAACCTTCAGGAGGGCCTGGCGCTTTCGCAGGATGAAATTGAATACCTCAACGAGCTGAGCCTTAAAATCGGCAGGTCTTTGACAGACAGTGAAGTATTTGGCTTCTCCCAGGTTAATTCGGAGCATTGCAGGCATAAAATTTTCAACGGTACTTTTGTGCTGGATGACAGGGAAATGCCGGAGACTCTTTTCTCGATGATACGTAAAACTTCCGCTGCAAATCCAAATTATATCGTATCAGCGTACAAGGATAATGTAGCATTTATCAAGGGGCCGACTATCAGGCAGTTTTCGCCTGTTAATCCTGACCGGCCTGACTTTTTCAGGGTTAAAGAGATTGATTCAGTGATTTCGCTTAAGGCTGAGACCCATAATTTTCCGACAACGGTTGAACCATTCAACGGGGCAGCAACCGGCAGCGGGGGAGAGATCCGAGACAGGATGGCGGGGGGGAAAGGCTCTATGCCAATTGCCGGAACTGCGGTTTACATGACCTCTTATCCCCGGAATTGTGAACTGCATGGATGGAAAACGGCTGTAAAGCCCCGGAAATGGCTTTATCAGACTCCTGAAGAGTTACTGATCAAGGCATCAAATGGCGCCAGTGATTTTGGCAACAAATTCGGACAACCGCTGATCTGCGGGAGTTTGTTGACTTTCGAACACCAGGAAGGTGCAATGGCTTATGGTTATGATAAAGTAATCATGCTGGCCGGCGGGGTGGGGTATGCCCGGAAATCCGACAGCCTGAAAGATGATCCGGCCCCCGGAGATAAAGTAATCGTAATGGGTGGCGACAATTACCGCATCGGGATGGGCGGAGGCGCCGTATCTTCGGTAGCCACTGGGCAATTCAGCAACTCCATTGAGCTGAATGCCGTACAGCGTTCGAATCCCGAGATGCAGAAACGGGTGTATAACGCCATCAGGGCAATGGCTGAACTTGACGAAAACCCGGTTGTTTCCATTCATGACCACGGGGCCGGCGGACACCTGAATTCACTTTCCGAATTGGTTGAAGTCACCGGAGGAAGAATAGAAATTGATAAATTGCCGGTGGGAGATCCGACACTTTCGGACCGGGAGATCATCGGAAACGAATCGCAGGAACGTATGGGCCTGATCATGCATCAGCCGGATGTGGATCTGCTTCAGAGGGTGGCCGGCAGAGAAAGGGCGCCTATGTTCGTGGTCGGAGAAACTACAGGTGATCAGCAACTTGTTTTTGTAAACGGCAAAACGGGCAACAGGCCCATCGATCTCCACCTGGCCGATATGTTCGGCAAACCGCCGCGTACCATTATGGAAGATACATCCGTTGCGCAGGTTCATGCTCCGCTGAGGTACAAGGCAGCCGGATTGAAAAGTTATGTGGAACAGGTTTTACAGCTGGAAGGGGTTGCTTGTAAAGACTGGCTTACCAATAAAGTTGACCGTTCAGTGACCGGTCGCGTGGCCGTTCAGCAAACTGCAGGCCCGGTTCAGTTGCCGCTGAATAATTGCGGGGTAGTTGCGCTTGACTATCATGGTGAAAAAGGAATTGTTACTTCCATAGGCCATGCTCCGGCTGCCGGCCTGATTGATGCGGCTGCCGGTTCGGTGCTGGCAATTGCGGAATCGCTTACCAACCTTGTGTGGGCGCCGCTGGAGCACGGTTTGAAGGGTGTTTCGCTGAGTGCAAACTGGATGTGGCCCTGCCGGAATCCGGGTGAGGATGCACGGCTTTATGAGGCCGTGAAGGCAGCCAGCGATTTTGCCATTGCACTGGGCATAAATATTCCTACCGGAAAGGATTCCCTTTCGATGACCCAGAAATATCCGGAAGGTGAGAAAGTGCTTTCACCGGGAACAGTAATTATCTCGGCAGTAGCAGAGGTGAGTGATATCCGGAAGGTGGTGAAACCGGTGCTGGCGCCTGAATTCACTTCATCGCTGATCTATCTCGATTTTTCAGCCGACCGTTTGAAAACCGGTGGCAGCGCCCTGGCACAGGTATTGAACGCCCTTGGCGATGAAGCCCCGACAGTGACTGATCCCGGCATTTTCATCAAGGCATTTGAGGCTGTTCAGACGCTGATCCGGAAGGACATATTGCTGGCGGGACATGATATTTCATCAGGAGGTATGGTTACAGCGCTGCTTGAAATGCTTTTTGCCCAGCCGGGCATCGGATTGGATGTTGATCTTGACGGTTTCGGTGAAAGTGATATCGTCAAGCTGCTTTTCAGCGAGAATCCCGGTGTTGTCCTACAAGTAAACGATATTGATTATGCATCGGTGCTTTTGCAGGAAGAGGGCCTGAAATTCCATATCCTCGGGAAGCCGTCATTCCGGCGGAGCCTGGCTCTTCGTTTTCACAAGGGAGTTGTGGAGATGGAAGTCGATCAGTTGCGGAAACTGTGGTTTAAAACTTCGTACCTGCTCGACAGACAGCAAAGCGGCGAAGATCATGCCCGTGAACGCTACCATAACTTCGACAAGCAGCCGCTTTCCTGTGAATTTGGTGACGATTTTACCGGCGCTTTGTCACAGTATAATATTGATATTAACCGGACTTCTTCCTCCGGAATAAGGGCTGCCATAATCCGGGAGAAAGGGGTGAACGGTGATCGTGAAATGGCCTGGTCGCTTTATCTTGCCGGCTTTGACGTAAAGGATGTTCATATGACAGATCTCATCAGCGGTCGCGAAACCCTGGAGGATGTGAATATGATCGTTTTTGTGGGAGGCTTCAGTAATTCCGATGTGCTGGGTTCAGCCAAAGGCTGGGCCGGAGCTTTTATCTATAATGAACGCGCCAAAGCTGCCCTGGATAATTTCTATGCACGGCCGGACACCCTGAGTTTAGGGGTGTGTAACGGCTGCCAGTTAATGGTAGAACTGGGGCTGATTTATCCTGAACACGACCAGAAGCCTGCGATGCATCATAATACTTCAGGAAAATTTGAATCCGCATTTCTCAATGTTGATATTCCGGAAAACAGCTCGGTGATGCTGGGCAGTATGGCCGGGAAAAGACTTGGCATATGGATTGCGCATGGAGAGGGACGTTTTAACCTGCCCCTTGATGAACATCAGTATCAGATACCAATGAAATACAGCTATAATGCTTATCCCGGTAATCCAAACGGATCGGATCTTGCGGCAGCGGCCATTGCTTCACAGGACGGACGCCACCTTGCCATGATGCCACATCTGGAACGTTCAGTATATCCCTGGAACTGGGCCTGGTATCCTTCGGGAAGGTCGGGTGATGAAGTCTCTCCCTGGATTGAGCCATTTGTAAATGCCAGGGAGTGGATTAAGCGCACGATTGGCTGAGTCGTCTTCAATAATAGCATTCGTGGCAGGCAGCCGGATCGTAAGTCCGGACGTAGTTTTATCAGGCTCCGGGACCGACAATTGTTAATTTTCTTAATAAAGTTGTTTGTCTTGTTATTTATTATTCCATACTTTTACCCTTCGGAGGGACTGACTCCTGCATGCTGAATTTTTTACGGGAGGTCATGACAAGCATTTATGGGTAAAATTGTATTTATTACCGGCGCCAGCAGTGGTATCGGCCGATCATGTGCCTGCCGCTTCGCTGAATCAGGATATAATCTGGTTATTTCAGGCCGAAGAGAGGAGAAACTTCAGGAACTTGCAACGGAATTAGCTGCCAGGTTTAATGTCGTGGTTATTCCCCTGCAGATGGATGTAAGCCGCCAGGATGAAATCAGCCGTTCACTTGAGTCCCTGCCCGGAGAATTCAGGATTCCGGATATTCTTATCAACAATGCCGGTCTGGCCCTTGGGCTTGAACCTTTTCATAAAGGGAATATTGAACAATGGGATCAGATGATCGACACCAATGTCAAAGGCCTGGTTTACCTTAGCAGGGCCCTGGCGCCCGCGATGGTCGGCCGGGGCAGCGGACATATCATCAACATCGGATCAATTGCCGGGCGTGAGGTTTATCCCAACGGAAATATTTACTGTGCAACCAAGGCGGCTGTCGACAGTATTACAAAAGCTATGCGCATCGACCTGCTGCCATATGGCATCAAGGTGAGTCAGATCGCTCCCGGAGCTGCCGAAACGGAGTTTTCCACCGTTCGTTTCAGCGGTGATGAAACCCGTGCCAAAGCTGTGTATGAAGGATTTGAGCCACTTCGTCCCGAAGATATTGCTGAAGCTGTTTACTATGTGGCCAGTCAGCCGCCGCATGTTAACATCAACGACATGCTCATTATGCCGGCAGCCCAGGCTACAGCAGCCATCATTAACAGGAAATCATTGTCAGCCGAATGACAATAAAGTGTAGCATGTTTTTTTTGACTATTACATTGTTGAAGTTCACCAGAGTAATCATATGAATTTTCATTTCTAAAACTCAGCGAAATGACTACTATCACCAGGATTTTCGATCTTTTACCGAATTATGTGGCTTCTTATAAGCCGAAGGATGATGCTCTTGCCTGTAAGGAAGATGGGGTCTGGAAGAAGTATAGTATTGAGCAGTACATCCGGATGGCGGATGATCTGACCTATGGATTACTTTCACTTGGCGTGAAGAAAGGTGATACCATTGCTACAATTACCAATAACAGGCCTGAATGGAATTTTCTGGATATGGCCATTATGCAGGCGGGAGCTATTCATGTTCCGGTTTATCCAACGATCAGTCCTGCGGATTACCAGTATATTTTCGATCATGCCAGTGTCAAATTTGTATTTGTTTCCGGTGATGAGCTGTCAAGAAAAATAAAGGAAGTTACGGTTAACTGTCCTTCGGTTGAGGAGGTTTTTACCTTCAAGCAACGGGAGGGCTTCCGGAATCTTTACGACCTGGTTGGAATTGGCCAGGCCGGCCCCCTGCCTGAACAGGTGCAGGCAATTAAAGACAGCATTCAGGGAGACGATCTTGCGACAATCATATATACTTCCGGCACTACCGGCAATCCAAAGGGGGTAATGCTTTCGCATACCAATATTATTTCCAATTTCATTGGTGTTTCATATATCCCAACCTTTGGAGAGGAGGGCAAGGCACTTAGTTTTCTGCCTTTGTGCCACGTATATGAGCGAATGCTCAACTACCTTTACCAGTACCTTGGAATTTCGGTTTATTATGCCGAAAGTCTGGCAACGATTACCGATAATATCAAGGAGATTCATCCGGATATGATGTGTTGTGTGCCCCGTTTACTTGAAAAGATTTATGATAAAATTCAGGCAAGCGGGCGTAAACTGAAAGGGGTGAAACGGATGATCTTTTTCTGGGCGGTTGATCTTGCGCTTCATTACGATGTTCAGGGTAACAACAATGCCTGGTACATGTTAAGGCACCGTATAGCGGATAAACTGATATACAGCAAGTGGCGCGAAGCGCTTGGCGGGAACTTCAAGATTATCGTGTCGGGTGGTGCTTCAATTCAGCCGAGGCTTGTGAAAACATTCAGGGCTGCAGGATTGCCTATCTATGAGGGTTACGGACTTACTGAAACCTCTCCTGTTATTGCGGTAACCAGCACCGACAGTAATGGAATCAAAATCGGTACGGTGGGGCCACCGCTCAGGGGCGTTGAGGTTATGATAGCCGAAGACGGGGAAATTCTGGCCCGCGGGCCCAATATCATGCTTGGTTATTATAAAGATACTGAACTTACCGCACAGGTCATCGATGGGGATGGATGGTTTCATACGGGAGATATAGGTCAGTTTGAGCCTGAAGGCCAATTGCGGATCACCGGCAGGAAAAAGGAAATATTCAAAACCTCGTTGGGTAAGTACATTGCTCCGGAGCTTCTCGAAAACAAAATTAAAGAATCGCCGTTTATTGATAATATTATGGTAGTTGGTGAGAATCAGAAGTTTGCCGCTGCACTGGTGGTTCCTGATTTTAACCATCTGAGGTCATGGTGCAGGATTAAAGAAATTGAATACACTACGGATGAGGAAATGGTGGCATTGCCAAGGATAAAACAGAGGTTGCTTAAGGTGATCGACAAGTATAATACTGAGTTTGGAAGCACGGAACAAATCAAGAAAATTGAGATTATGAACAGTGAATGGTCAACGGCCAGCGGGGAACTTACCCCGACACTCAAACTGAAGCGTTCATTTATTGCGAAAAAGTATCAGACCAGGATAGAAAAACTATTTGCCTAAACAAACCGACATCGTATGACAAAAGTTACCCGTTTATTCGATCTTTTGCCACACTATTCAGAAGCCTATCAGCCAAAGGATGATGCCATAGCCGGGAAAGAAGACGGTGTCTGGCGTAAATACAGCATTTCCGAATACCGCCGGATTTCTGACGCCATAAGTTATGCACTCATATACTCAGGTATCAGGAAAGGAGATATGGTGGCCACCATTATGCCCAGCAGACCGGAATGGAATTTTATTGATATGGCCATTATGCAGGCCGGTGCGGTGCATGTCCCGATATATCCGACCATCAGTGAGTCGGATTATAAGTATATCCTGAACCATGCCGGGATTAAGATGCTGTTTATTTCCGGTAAGGATATATACAGGAAGATTGAACACATCATTCCTGAAGTGCAGAGCCTGACTGCGGTGTATTCGGTTAAGGAGGTTGACGGATTGCGGCTGCTGGATGAATTTGTCGCGCTTGGTATTGAACATTCTGCTGCGGAAGCACTGGCGGAAATAAAGAAAGCAATAAAACCGGACGACCTTGCAACCCTGATTTACACTTCCGGTACCACCGGAAATCCGAAAGGGGTGATGCTTTCGCATGAAAATATACTCAGTAATGTGATGGCAGTTTCTTATATCCCTCCGGTAGGTGAAAAAGGAAGGGCGGTGAGTTATCTGCCGCTTTGCCACGTGTATGAGCGTATGCTTAACTACATGTACCAATACCTGGGGATATCGGTTTATTATGCCGAGAATGTGGCTTCCATAGCCGAGAATATGCGCGATGTGAAGCCCGATATTCTTTCTACCGTTCCCCGCCTGCTTGAGAAGATTTATGATAAAATCATCATGAATGGCCGGAAGCTCAGCGGTATCAAAAAGATCATCTTTTTCTGGGCTGTCAACCTGGGACTTAAGTATGAACTATACGGAGCTAACGGTTGGTATTATGAACTCAAGCTAAAATTGGCCAATAAGCTGGTTTTCAGCAAATGGAGGGCAGCCCTGGGTAATAACATGAAAGTCATAGTGTCGGGGGGTGCCGCCCTGCAGCCAAGGCTTTCAAGGGTCTTCTGGGCTGCGGGGATTCCCGTGCTGGAAGGTTATGGCCTTACGGAAACCTCTCCGGTTATCGCTGTCAGTGATTTCAGCGAACAGGGCATAAGTTTCGGAACCGTGGGGCGGGTGTTGAAAGGCGTGGAGGTGATGATAGCCAGCGATGGTGAAATTCTGGCAAAGGGCCGGAATATTATGATGGGCTATTACAAAGAACCTGAACTTACAAAGTCGGCCATCGATCCTGAAGGCTGGTTTCATACCGGCGATATCGGGAAAATTGAACCTGAGGGTCATCTGAGGATAACCGGCCGGAAGAAGGAAATTTTCAAGACCTCACTCGGGAAATACATCAGCCCTGAGCAACTTGAAAACAAATTCAAGGAATCTCCCTTTATCGATACTTTGATGGTGCTGGGCGAAAACCAGAAGTTTGCAGCGGCGCTGGTTGTCCCTGATTTTAGTCATCTTAAAGGCTGGTGTGCCATCAAGGAAGTGCCTTATACTACCGATGCGGAAATGGTTAATCTGCCCCGGATCAGGAAACGTTTTCAGGTTGAAATTGATAAATACAATAAGTTTTTCGGGGCAACTGAACAGGTTAAACGTTTCGAACTCCTTGATAAGGAATGGACTGTTGATGGAGGTGAGCTTACGGCCTCGCTTAAACTGCGGCGCGGTTATATCTCGGAAAAATACAGAGAGCGGATTCAGAAGATTTTTGACATAGAAGAAGCATAAGCCGTTGATGATTTAACCGGTTAATTTTGGTGCGGATGGAAATGGTAACCCGCATATTTGATCTGCTTCAGCTATACCGGGGAAAGTATACCGGTAAGGACGATGTGTTTGCCTCCAAATCCCAGGGGAAATGGATGAATATTTCTGCTCCGGATTACATCAAACAATCTGATTGCGTCAGTTACGCGCTTATGGCTCTTGGAATTGCTCCGGGCGACAGGGTTGCTACCATCATGGGCAACAGCCCTTTCTGGAATTTTCTGGATATGGGCATTCTTCAGACGGGTGGTGTGCATGTGCCGGTTTATCCTACATTAAGTGTTGAAAATTACCGCTTTATCTTTACGGATGCCAGGGTAAGAGTCCTGTTTATCGGTTGCCGTGCTGCTTATCAGCGGATCAAGCCTGTTTTGAATGACCTCCCCGATCTCCAGGCATATTTTGTACTCGAAAAGCAGAAAGGCCTGAAAGATTGGTCAGATCTGGTCAGACTCGGGAGGAAAAATTCCAACAGAGATTTGCTTGATTCAATCCGGTCAGCGATAAGGCCAGAGGATCTTGCCACCCTGATTTATACTTCCGGGACAACAGGAAGGCCCAAAGGTGTCATGCTTTCTCATGCCAATATGGTGAGTAATTTCACTGCTGTAAGCGATATTCTGAATGGCAGGAATGTAAACCGGGCACTGAGTTTTCTGCCGCTCTGTCATGTATATGAGCGCATGCTAAACTACATGTATCAGTACATGGGAATTTCGGTATACTATGCCGAAAGTCTTGACCGGTTGCGTGAGAACATGCGTGAAGTAAAACCTGAAATGTTTTGTGCCGTACCCAGGGTAATCGAAAAAAGTTATGCTACCATTCTCAGAAAGGGAAGAAATCTGAAGGGAATACAAAAAATTATTTTTTTCTGGGCGCTCAACCTCGGTCATCGTTTCGATTTCCACCTCACCCGCAGGCGGGCTTTCCGTTTGAAGCTTCTTCTTGCCGACCGGCTGGTATTTCGCCATTGGCGAGGGGCATTTGGTGGAAAACTGAGTATCATCGTTTCCGGCGGGGCGCCCCTTCACCCCAAACTGGCAAGGGTTTTCTGGGCCGCCGGAATTCAGGTTGTCGAAGGATACGGGCTTACGGAAACATCCCCGGTAATTGCCGTAGGTACTTTTGAGCCGGGTGGTGTCAGATTCGGTACTGTTGGCCGGCCATTGACAGGGGTGGAATTGAAGCTGGCTGAGGATGGCGAAATCCTGGTTAAAGGCCCCAATGTGATGATGGGTTATTATAACCGGCCCGACCGCAATGCGGAGGTATTTGATGAAGATGGGTGGTTCCATACCGGCGATATAGGAGAACTTGTAAATGGACAGTATCTGAAGATCACCGACCGTAAAAAAGAAATATTCAAAACCTCATTGGGAAAATATATTGCACCTCAGGTGATTGAAAACCGGATTAAAGAATCTCCGTTTATCGAAAGTTCGATGGTTATCGGTGAAAACCGTAATTACCCGTCAGCATTAATTGTGCCCAATTTCGAATACCTCCGTTCATGGTGCGAGGCCAAGGGCATCGAATACAGCACAAATGCTGAAATGTCGAAAACAGAGCTGGTGATTCAGAGGATTCAGCGCGAAATCAAGGAACTGAATGAAACATTGGATCATACCTGGCAGGTGAGGAAGTTTATCCTGATGGAAAAGGAATGGTCGGTAGAGTCGGGAGAACTATCGCCTACCCTGAAGGTAAGAAGAACTTATATGCAGGAAAAGTATGCTGCACTTATAGCCGGCATGTATGGAGAGCAGATTGATTATCAGCCGCGGCACCGTGATAAGAAAGTAAAAAAGCCGGGTAAAGGATTTATCCGTAAGAAATAAGATGTGTTTTTGGATTCCTGCTGAACTCCTTTTCAGGTAAACGAGCTTCATAAAAATCTCATTCAAAATAGAGCTGTTTCTGAAATTCTGTTACTGATGCGGGGTAAGTATGACCACATAAATTTAGCAGGCTCGTTTCTCCGGAACCCTGGTGGTCAGTTCAGGCTAATGTAAAATCTTGTAGATAAGTTCCTTGGTTAATTCTCCGTCAGTAGCTGAACCTGCATCAACGCCCTTGCTTTTAAGGTCATATTCCCTGAGCAGGCCGATAATCTCTACAACCTTCCCCGGGCTGTAACAGCGAACGGCAGTCTTGTAATCATTTAGAAAGAAGACCGGTACACCCAGTACAGATGCGACTTCCGCATCAGTTTTACTTCTGACTGAATGATAGAGCAGCACCTTTGAAAAAAAGTGAAACAGAAGGATCACATTTTTTATCAGGGGATTCTCCTTTGGATTTGAAGCAAAGTAGGCGATGATCCGGTTTGCTTTCGGAATATTTCTGTTAACCAGCGCTTTCTGCAATTCAAAGAAATTGTAGTCTTTGCTGATGCCGATATTGTCTTCAACAAGTTTTTCTGTGATCAGGCTTGCTTTTGGCAGATTGATATATAGTTTGCCAAGTTCATTCGATACTTTGCTCAGGTCATTGCCCAGCGCGTCGGAGATCATGCTTGCGGCTTTCGGGCTGATGGTATATCCGTTGGCTTCAACCTGTGAAACGATCCATCCCGGAATCTTTTCCTCATAAATTCTGGCTGAATCGAAGACTACCCCTTTTTTCTCAATCAGTTTATAGACAGACTTTCTTTTGTCGAACTTTTTGTATTTGTAACAAAGGACCAGGATGGTGGTATTCAGTGGTTTTTCAATATATGGTATAAGGTCGTCGAGGGCTTTTATTTCCTGCGCTTCTTTAACAATGACAACCTGGTGGCTCGACATCATCGGGTAGCGCTTGGCATGGTCGAGGATGATACTTACGTTCACATCGCGTCCATAAAGGATTGTCTGATTAAATTCCTTTTCGATGTCACTGAGTACTTCCCCTTCAATGGCATCGCTTATCAGGTCAATAAAATAGGGTTCCTCGCCGCTCAGCAGATACACAGGATAATAAATCCGCTTTTTCAGGTCGGACAGGATGCGGTTGAAATCAGTGGCCATGGGATGATTTGATCAGAAACGAAGGTGCTTAACCGTTAAACCTTTATTGATAAGTTGCTTGAGGGATTCGATGCCGATTTTAAGGTGGATTTCAACAAACTCTTCCGTGACATGCCTGTCGCTTTCCTCGGTTTTCACGCCGGAAGAAATCATTGGCTGATCCGAAACCAGCAAAAGGGCCCCGGTGGGAATCTCATTATGAAAACCAACACTGAATATTGTTGCGGTCTCCATATCAATGGCCATAGCCCTGATTGAACGAAGGTATTCTTTAAAAACATCATCATGTTCCCAAACCCTCCGGTTGGTGGTGTAAACTGTTCCGGTCCAGTAATCCCGGTTGAAATCACGGATGGTTGTCGATATTGCTTTCTGCAGGCTGAAGGCCGGCAGGGCAGGCACCTCACTGGGGAAATAATCGTCAGAGGTTCCTTCTCCGCGTATAGCGGCGATGGGCAGGATAAGGTCACCGAGTTCCGCCCTGTGTTTAAGTCCTCCGCACTTTCCGAGAAACAGCACAGCCTGGGGCCTGATGCTTCCGAGCAGGTCCATAATGGTCGCAGCATTGGCACTTCCCATGCCGAAATTGATCATGGTAATATCTCCGGCCGTTGCACTTGGCATGGCCCTGTTTGCGCCCCTGATCTCAACATTGTTCCAACGGGCAAAAAGTTCAAGGTAATGGTTGAAGTTTGTCAGCAATATATATCCGCCAAACTCCTGAAGAGCGGTGCCTGTATATCTAGGGAGCCAGTTCTCTGTGATTTCCTGTTTGGTTTTCATACCAGGCCTGTCATTTTATTGCTTTGAATAAAGCGCTTATTTTATTGCAAATGTAAGGTTTTTGGTATAATGTTGCAGTTTTAATACAACACAGGGCTTCAACAATGCAACCGCTGAATTTTCCGGATTACAAATTCAGGATAAGAGAAACATCGCAGCGTCGGGAGATTTTTGATCCTTTGCGCAGGCGGTTTGTGGCCCTTACGCCCGAAGAGTGGGTCCGGCAGCATCTCATCCAGTATCTCTGTAATGACAGAAAAGTGCCCGGACATATGGTTGCCTCTGAGCGGGGCCTCAGGGTAAACCGCATGCCCCGCCGTTTTGATCTGCTGGTATTTGCACCCGACGGACGTCCGGTGATGATCGCCGAATGTAAGGCACCTCAGGTCCCCCTGACCGATGAAGTGTTTTTTCAGGCTTCTGCCTATAATCTGGCTTTAAAGGTAGATTATCTATTGATTACCAATGGAATAGAGCATTATTGCGCAAAAGTGGACTATCGGGAAAATAAGCTGGATTTCTGTCCGGATATCCCGGAGTATGCTGTCTTGTGTGGCAACAGTCAGTTATAATTATCTTATCTCATTCCATTTCATTCAGCCGGAGGCGTCAGTGGAAATTGTGTTGATGCGCAGATGTTTCTGAGGTCTTGAAATACCGGATCGTAAGTCTGCTCCAGGGCGTATTTTGCCAGATCAAAAACCGGCAAACGAGTCCGGTCGATAATTACCGAATCGGCGGTGCAGATTACCCCATCATCAGCTGAATTCATTTCATCGTCTGCCTTGTCTGTCATCCGCAGTCGGCACATAACGGATGTGCGGTTAAATAATTCAGTAACCACCGCTGAAAGCTGTGTGGCCCGGGTTATCTGACTATCGGCATAAAAGATTATTCCTGCTGGCTGGAAACTTTCCAGTGTTTTAAAAATCAGGTCAACGGATCTGAGAAACAAATGCTCAGGGATCTTTTTACCATGAAATCCGGATGCATCCCTTAAAACTCCATCGCATGAAATAAAGACCCTGTTTCCGGAAAGGTAACTGACAATGATCAGGCATTGATTAAAATAGTCAACATGAATAATGGAATCTGCCGGCGGCGGTCCGCAAAGCTTTGCAAGTCTGTTTTGTGCAGTTTCAGGGAGGGCGATGCCCCGGAAAAGCATAGTTCTTTCTACTGCGCCAAGCTGATACCTGTCGCAGATCAGTTTCAGAACGTTTTTTTCAGGATATTTTCTTGTGCGGAAATCCAGGTAATCCCTGATGGCATCACAAAAATGAACCGAAAGCTTGTCCATATCCCCAAACTTACAAAATATACATGAGATTTTCAGGCAATATCATTATTTTTGACCAAAATTAAGGTCGATATGTCCATTCTCCGCGTTCTGCTGGCCATTATTTTTCCTCCCCTTGCCGTGCTGGATAAAGGTTGTGGCTCATTTCTCATTGTTTTAATACTTACCCTTGCCGGTTGGATTCCGGGTGTTATTGCCGCGCTCATTATTCTCAATAAGCGATAGCCGGCGATATCCGGTATTGCATGGATTTCTTTTCCTTAACCCGGGGTAAATCTTATCTTTCGTATAAGTCAAAAAAAAACAGCTGAACATTGTTGTAATTGTTCAACTGTTTTTGATCACCCTTTGAGGGTTATTTCAGAGCTTCATGCTTATCAGCTGCACTTCAGCACAGTCTTGATCTGGTAGTTGGCAGATTCGGCCAGGGGGCCGACAGCGGCCTTTTTGAATGAAGCACAGGCGTCCCCGGTTGATCCTTTTCCGGCCTGGGCCATACCGATCTCAAAATGGAACCTTGCCTGTTTGGCGGTTGTATTTTCTTCAAGTTCCATCCCTTTTTCTGCACTGGCAATGGCCTCATCCCAACGCGAGAGTTTGTTGTAAGCTACAGCAAAAAGATAAAATGCTTCAGGATTGCTTTCTGAGTATTTAACAGATTCATTCAGCATTTCTACCGTGGCATTGAAATCATTTTTCCTGAAAGCGGCATTGGCGTCAACAATCAGGTTGTCGCTCATGAATTTACGGGCCTGCTCTACGGTTTTCGAGTCGTTGGTTTTTAAACCGGCTTCGATGGCAGCATCCATGGCGGCTTTCATTTCTTCGTTGTTATTCTGCTTGTTGTAAACAAGTCCTTTGCTGAGGTGAGCACCGGCAAAATCGGGATCATAACCCAATGCTTTGTCAAAACTTTCAAGTGCTTCAGCGAATTTATTTGCCTTGTATTCGTTATTACCTTTCACACGGTATAACTTGGGCAGAAGGTCATCAGCCTTAGCCTGAATGCCGTTATCACCGAATTCAACCGCATAGTTGTGCGCAAGTTCAAAATTAGTGATGGCTTCATCAATTTTTTTCTCCTTGTACAAGGCAGTCGCATAATTGTATTGCAGAACCGGAATCTGTTGCCTCGAAAGCGTCAGAATTTCCTGTGCTTCAGGACCTGCTTTTTCAGCAATAGAAGCGGCCTGCAACAATGCTTCCACTGCTTTGGGGAGGTCGGATGCAGCAAGTTCCACACCATGGTTATAGGCATTGGTTGCATCTTCAATGGATTGGGCAGTAGCCTGGCTTAAACTGAAAGTGAGCACAACAGCAGCAACAATGGCCTTTAACATTTTTCCTTTTTTCATTTGAATTCTGGTTTGGTTAAAAAAATACACTTGCCGGCAAATATAACTAATTACATGCAAGACTTTGTATGTAAGTTTCATAAAAATTGATAAAAGTGGCTGTTAATGTATTTGTATTCAATTGGATAATAAGTTTTTGCAAAGTTCGTCATTCGGGTCAGGATTATACAGAAAACCTGAAGGGAATGCATCCCGTGATTTTATCCGTTATGCAAGTATTTATCTGCCAATGGGGCATACGCAAATACCTTTAATGGTTGACGTTGAATGGTATGAAGAAAAATCGGGTTTCGGGATTGAACAATCAAATTTTATTATACATTTGCAATGCGAAAAAATTTTATTTCTTATGAAAAGTACTGTTATCAAGGTTGTTTTGGCGATAGTGGTCATTGTGCTGGCTTATCTGCTTTATGCTTCTATTATGAAACCCATCCGGTTTCAGGAGGAACTCACTGCACGGAATTCCCGGATAGTTGCTAAATTGAAGGACATCCGGACTGCGCAGACCTTTTACAAGCAGTTTAACAACGCTTACACAAGCAGTTTTGACACCCTTTTTGACTTTTTGCGTACTGGAAAGATTCCGGTTGTTAAAATTATTGCAGATCCCAATGACACCACGTTTACCAAAACCATCAATGATACCATAGGTTTTATCGGGATTGCCGACTCATTGTATTCCAGGAGGGTAAATTTTAAGCTGGAAGACCTTGCTATAATTCCGCATTCTGAAGGCCGGAAATTCGAAATAAGCACAGCTAAAGTGGATAAGGGAGGTGTGATTGTTCCGGTGATCGAGATTATGGTGCCTTACGAGTATTACCTTTTTGATCTTGACAAACAGGATGTAGTAAACCTGGCCGAGCAGCAGAAAAGCATTAACCGTTATCCAGGGATCAGGATGGGGTCGCTTACAGAAGCTACAACTGACGGTAACTGGGAGTAGCTCAGTATAATTATGCCCGGCGAATATCAAACGCAGTTGAGCGTTTACGACCGTCTGTTTGATCCGGCATTTTCCGAAGATTTTTACCTGTCCATCCGGATTGAGCCGGATGGACTTTCTTTTTCTGTTTATTCTCCCGCCCATGGCAGGTATATCGGGCTCGAAGCCTTAACCTTCCCTGATCCGGTCCGTATAAAGGACGGGCCCATGGCTGGTATCCTCTACAGTGATTATCTGAGCCGGCTTTTAACTACCCATCCGGTGCTTACCAAAAGATACCGCAAGGTATGTACCGTTTTCCAAAGCCGTTTTTTTACACTTGTCCCGGGGCCTTTGTTTAACGAAAACCTGGCAGATAACTACCTGCAATTTGTTCACAACTTAGGGACTGATGTACGGATTCTGATTCAGCATCTGAGATCCGCTGATATACGATTGGTTTATGGTGTTTATCAACGGTTGGTTCAGGAGGTGGAATCCCGGTTCCCGGATACCCTTAAGGTTCATGAGACGGGTGCATTGCTCGATTCGCTGCTCCAGAGGTTTAAGCGCACCGAAGCCCCTGAGCTTGTTTTTGTCAATATTGAATATGGTTCTGCAGGGATTACTGTTTTAAAGGGCGGACATCCGGTATTCTGCAATTCATTTGAATGCCGTACGCATGAAGATACTGTTTACTTTATTATGTTTGTCATGGAGCAACTGGCCCTGAATCCAGAGAAAACGCCGCTGCTTCTTTTGGGGAAAGCAGGTAAGGAGGATGCATTATTCAGGTTGGTTGCTAAGTATGTAAGAAATGTTGACATGCTTGAGCAATCAGGACCTCACATCAGGGGTTATGTAACCGTTCAGTCTGAAACTCACCGCTATTACACCCTTTTGAACCCCTCGTTATGCGAATCATAAGCGGTACCCATAAAAGCAGGCAAATCCATGCCCCCCGTAACCTGCCTGTAAGGCCGACCACTGACCTTGCCAAAGAGGCGTTGTTTAATATTCTCGTGAATCACTTTGACCTTGAGGATGTAACAGTGCTTGATCTTTTTGCGGGTACAGGGAATATCACCTATGAATTTGCCAGCAGGGGAGCCAGGGGCGTGACAAGCATTGATCTGGAATTGAGGTGTGTGAACTTCATCAGAAAAACAGTAGCGGATCTTGGCTTCGAAGCGGTGCTGTCGTTCAGGTCCGATGCCTTCAGGTTTTTGCGCAACTGCGATTCCCGCTATGATATCATTTTCTGTGATCCGCCTTACGAGCTGCAGGGCGTAGAGGAAATCCCGGTTACCGTAATTGACCGTAACCTGCTGAAACCCGGCGGCTGGCTGGTTCTTGAGCATTCACGCGATTACAACTTCGAAGGTTTTAAGGGGTTTTTACAAAAACGGAAATACGGGAAGGTTAATTTCAGCATTTTCAGCCAGCCGGAAGAATGAATTTCCGCATCAGACAGGTTCTGACTCCCGGTGTGGTTTTCTTTGAAGATTGCCCGGTTTCAAAAAAATCATTTGTTTTTACCCAATACCGGCAGTTTTACCGCATCAGGGATAAACAGACTGACATCTCCGCCATTTTTATAAACATCGCGAACAATGGAAGAGTTTATGGAGGTATAATCCGGAGTGGTTAACAGAAATACGGTTTCTACTTCGGGGTAGAGTTTTTTATTGACCTGGCCTACCGTCCGCTCAAACTCAAAATCGGCAGAAGTCCGCAGCCCTCTCAGGATAAAAGAGGCGGAAACATCCCTGCAATAATCTACTGTTAACCCGGAATAACTGTCCGCTTTTATCTGGGGACAGTCTGCAAAAACCGTCTGTATCCATCTGATCCTGTCGTTGAGATCGAAATAATTTTTCTTCTCAATGTTAAGGCCGATTGCAACAATAATCTCATCGAACAGGGGCAGTGCCCTGCGGATGATGTTTTCATGTCCGCGGGTTATGGGATCGAAGGAGCCTGGAAAAACTGCGCGTTTGATCATAAGGTTGGATTATATAAAAGCAAAGTTATAACAAAAACCTGCATAATGAGCTATGGCCTGTTGCCGATGTCAGACCGGATCACCTCGTGCAGCGAAGCGTAGGTATTGCCCAGAATAACGTTTATGTCGTTTTTATGAAACCATGCTGCTTCGGTAATATCTTCCTCCAGTTGTGGCACCGGAATGGCATTGCCGCAATAATCCATGGCAAACCAGTAGGTTCTTTTCAGGACTTTTTTCCCTTTGTGATCGTATAGATGATAACTTGATGGCAACTCTGCTGTTATTGTCTGACCTGAAATTCCTGTTTCTTCAGTAACTTCCCTTACAGCAGCTTCAGCGGGAGCTTCGCGTTTTTCTATTTTGCCTTTGGGCAGGTCCCACCTCCCGAACCTGTAGATAAACAAACGTTCGCCTTCCGGATTACGGACAATGCCGCCCGATGCTTCAAGGTACCAGAAGAGGGAAATAAAGTCATCAAGCAATTTCTTTATGTTTCCGATGTTATATATCGTAAGCTGTTGGGATAAGGGGGACTTCAGAAAGTTATTTACAGCCTCTTTCAGGTCGTTGCGCGAGTTTATCAGGACCACACGCCCGCTTTCTTCTGATTTCGCCTCAGGCAATGAATCAGTCAGAATTACAGGACGATCATTATAAAAAACTTTGTACATTTGCCGCATGAGTAAAAATGATTCACTTGCACTGGATACTGCAGAGTTCTTATTGCAAATTAAAGCAATAAAACTTGACGTTAATAATCCTTTTACATGGAGTTCGGGGATTAAATCTCCGATCTATTGTGATAACCGTAAAATTTTATCATATCCGAAAGTACGCACTTTTGTGCGCCAGGAGTTTGCCAAAATGATCAGCGATGAGTTTGGCTCCATCGATCTGATTGCCGGTGTTGCAACCGGGGCTATTGCGCACGGGGTGCTGGTGGCCCAGGACCTTGGCCTTCCTTTTGCTTATGTCCGCTCCGCGAAAAAAGAACACGGACTTACCAATCAGATAGAAGGCGTGGTTGAGTCGGGGCAATCGGTGGTTGTGGTTGAAGACCTGGTGTCCACCGGGCAGAGCAGCCTTGCTGCTGTACATGCGTTGCGCGATGCAGGATGCAATGTTAAAGGCATGGTGGCAATATTCACTTATGGACTTGATTCTGCCAAATCCAATTTTAAAAAGGAAAAGTGCACCCTGCGCACCCTGACTAATTATGATCAGCTGATCAAGCAGGCCCTTGAAAGGGATTACATCAAGGAATCTGATCTGCAGTCGCTGATCAGCTGGCGTGAAAACCCTGAAAACTGGGGTAAATAATTCCCTTCTTATGGCAACATTCAATAGTGAAGAGGTAGTTATTGCCCGTGATCCGGGGTTTATCTATGAATTTCTCGCAGATTTCGGCAATTTTGAAAAACTGATGCCGCCTCAGGTAACCGACTGGAAGTCGGACAGTGAGAGTTGCAGTTTCAACATACAGAACATGGCAACGCTTGGAATGCGCTTCAGGTCACGGATTCCCAATAGCCGGATTGATATCGTCGCCGATGGGAAAGTGCCGTTTTCTTTTGATCTTCAGTGTTTTATTGATGAATCCGGACCGGATACATCCAGGGTTAAGCTGCAGTTTAACGCCGATCTAAGCCCAATGCTGATGATGATGGCTTCGCGTCCGCTGGGCAATTTTATCAATATCCTGGCAGTGAAGTTGAAGGAAATCTGTGAATCGGCCAGCTGATTTATCTTTGCATAAATATTCGGATGTTATTCTAACCCCCGGGAAGGGATAAATACCACTTCCTTCAGATCGCATAAATATTCTTTTCCATCCTCTCCGTTAAGCCTGAGTTTCCCGAATTCACCAATACCGGCGATGGTCGCCGATAAACGATTCCCTTTGATTATGAACTCAGCCGGTTGATTAATCAGGTAAAGCCGGCCGAGGTATTCAGCCTCAAGCGCGGAGAACCGGTTTTCCCTGAGTTGGACGTACCACCACATCAGACTTTCGTGCCAATTTGTCAGAAGCGTCGGGATGTGGTAGGTTTTGCCGGTGATTCCTGACAGGGACACCGCCAGTGGCGCGTTGGCTGAAAAGCGGGTCTGGTTGATGTTCATGCCGAGGCCGGTAATGGTATGCTGAATGCTGTTGCCACTCAGGGCGTTTTTGATCAGTATTCCTGCTAATTTTCTATTATTCAGATAGATATCGTTTGGCCATTTGATCATTGGCTGCAATGTGGGCTCTGTTTTACTAATCAGTGTGCATGCTGACAAGGAAACTACCATTGTCAGTAAAAACTGCTGATCCGGGCGGAGAAAGTGAGGATAGAGCACAGCAGTTGCCAGGATATTTTTACCGGCTTCACTTTCCCAGCGGTTGTTTTCCTGCCCTTTGCCGGAAGTCTGGTACCATGCGTAAACAATTGATCCTTCCTCCGGAATTGAAGTACTCAGCAGCATCTCCATATAGTCATTGGTCGAAGCGGTTTCGCGGAGTTCAATCATTCCTGGTAACTTTGACTTCATGCTTCATTGTTTTGATTAAAATGACAGAAGAATCGACGGTATAATTGTTGATATGCTGCCTGATGCCATCAGTTTGCCGGAAAAGCAGGCTGCCTGTAGCAGCTTTCTTTAAATACCGGTTTTATTGATTAACTTTGCAAAAATATTATATTAATGGCCTATGGCGGTTAAAAAAGTCAGGTCGGCATCCGAAATGCTGGCATCCATTGTAACAGAAGGAATTTTTGAGAAAAAAGGAGAAGAGGTGGTGACCATTGATCTCCGGAAAATGCCCAATGCGGTGGCTGACTTCTTTGTGGTTTGCCATGCCGGTTCCCGGGCCCAGGTTGAAGCCATCGCTGATTCAGTGCAGATGGAGGTAAAAAAAGCGGTAGGGCATAATGTCTGGAAAAAAGAGGGATTTGAGAATGCAGAATGGGTATTGCTGGATTATGTGGATGTAGTGGTTCATATATTTCAGGAATCTGCCCGGAAATACTACCGTCTGGAAGATTTGTGGGCCGACGCTGATATCAGGCTTTGCAGGCCTGCACCTCCGGCGAAGAAAAAAACGAAGAAAAACGCATCCGCAGAGGAAGTCTGACATTACTATGAACGATACGAACGAAAAGAAACCTGAAAGCAATAACAGGCCTGATCCGAAGCTGAAAAACAATAAACCCAGATTCAGCTATTATTGGATTTATGCCCTGCTGGCTGTATTAATCATCGGCTTACAGCTGATGAACTGGAATACCACGGTGAAGAACATCGGGTGGGGTGAATTAAAGGAGATGATCCTGAATCAGGAGGTTGAACGCCTGGTGCTTGTCAATAAGGAGTTTGCTGAAGTATTCATAAAGAAAGACAAACTTGCGCTTGAGAAGTTCAAGGATGTCAGACCTGGTGAGGGATTTGGCAGCACCCGTCCGCAATATGTTTACAACATTGGCTCGGTGGAGACTTTCGAGAAGGATGTCAGTGATATCCAGCAGGATTTCGAGAAACCGGTTTATATTGAGAACCTTACAAGACGCAATGTATGGGGCGACGCGCTCTCATGGATTTTACCGGTGCTATTGCTGATCGGAGCCTGGTTTTTCATTATGCGGATGATGAGCCGCGGTGCCGGAGGCGGAGGTCAGATTTTCAATATCGGCAAATCCAAGGCCCAGCTTTTTGACAAGGATACACATGTAAACATCAATTTTAATGATGTGGCCGGATTGGAAGAAGCCAAGGTTGAGATCATGGAAATCGTTGATTTTCTGAAGAATCCGAAGAAATATACCACCCTTGGAGGGAAGATACCCAAAGGTGCCTTATTGGTTGGCCCTCCCGGAACGGGAAAGACCCTGCTTGCCAAAGCGGTTGCCGGAGAGGCTAAGGTGCCGTTTTTCTCCCTTTCAGGATCTGATTTTGTTGAAATGTTCGTTGGGGTCGGCGCCTCACGGGTACGTGACCTCTTTAAACAGGCCAAAGAGAAAGCTCCCTGTATTATCTTTATCGATGAGATTGATGCCATTGGCCGTGCCAGGGGCAGGAACCAGATTACAGGTGCCAATGATGAGCGTGAGAATACCCTGAATCAGCTGCTCACCGAGATGGATGGTTTTGCCACTAATGCCGGGGTTATCATCCTGGCCGCTACCAACCGCGCCGATATTCTCGACCGCGCCCTGCTGCGTGCCGGCCGTTTCGACAGGCAGATTCACGTGGAATTGCCTGATCTGGAAGAGCGAAAGGCAATCTTTAAAGTGCACATGAAACCCCTGAAGTTTGACGAATCCATCGGCGTTGATTTTCTTTCGAAGCAAACGCCTGGTTTTTCAGGAGCCGATATTGCCAATGTATGCAACGAAGCCGCTTTGATCGCTGCCAGAAGAAACAAGACAGAGATCAGCAAGCAGGATTTTCTGGATGCCATTGACCGGATCATCGGCGGTTTGGAGAAGCGGAACAAGATCATTTCTCCCCAGGAGAAGAAGGTCATTGCTTTCCACGAAGCCGGACATGCCGCGGTAAGCTGGCTGCTGCAATATGCGCATCCGCTGGTTAAAGTTACCATAGTTCCACGTGGCAAAGCACTCGGAGCTGCATGGTATCTGCCCGAAGAGCGTCAGATTACCACTTATGAGCAGATGTTTGACGAGCTTGTTGCCACCCTTGGCGGAAGGGCTTCGGAGGATGTGGTTTTCGGAAAAATTTCTACCGGGGCACTGAACGACCTTGAAAAGGTGACCAAACAGGCATACGCCATGGTTGTTTACTTTGGTCTGAACAAAGAGATCGGGAATGTAAGTTATTATGACTCCACGGGACAGCAGGAATACTCATTCAGCAAGCCTTACAGCGAGGCGACAGCACAGTTGATTGATACTGAGATCAAGAAAATTGTTGAAAAGGCTTATCTTCGGGCAAAGGAAATTCTTACTGAGAACAGGGATAAACTTGAAGACCTTGCGTCAATTCTGCTGAAAAAAGAAGTAATTTTCCGTGAAGATCTTGAGGCTATCTTTGGTAAAAGGCCTTTTGAGGAATCACATGAATTTAACGGTCAAAACGGGCCATCTGACAAACCCGGACAGGGGAGCGATGCCGGTACACCGCCCATTGAACCACAACCGGAAGGACAGGAACAACCCGATGAAAATCAATGACCAGCGTTGATATATTGAGGCAATGAAAACGCGCAATAAATTCAATACCCGTCCGGAACATATCCGGGAAAGCACGACCCGCGAAAAGGTGTTGAAGAATATACGGCACGCGTTGATTGAACCTGCTGATAATCCATTCTCCGGGGTTGAATTCGATTCTCCGGTCTACAAGTCCATGAATGAGCCTCCGGATATTAATTTTGCCCGGGAGTTTACCCTGGCAGGAGGGAAGTTTATTTTCTGCGAATCACCTGAAGATATGGTGAAGAAGGTCAGGCTTGTTTTTGATGAGCATTTCTGGGAACAGGCATGGTGCAGGGATGAAGCCCTTACAGGCATGCTCAGGCATGCAGGGATTAAGGTGAAAACCGGCGATGATGATATGGAATCAATGAAGGTTGCCGTTACTTCCTGTGAATACCTGATTGCACGTTTCGGGAGTATCATGGTTTCGTCCCGGCAGAAGTCCGGGCGGCGCATGCACGTTTATCCTGAAATTCATGTTGTTATTGCTTTTACTTCGCAGGTCGTAAATGACCTTAAAGATGCCATTGAAAAAATGAAGATCAAATACAGTGGCAGGCTGCCCTCGATGATTTCGGTGGTGACAGGGCCCGGCAGGACGGCTGATATTGAGAAAACACTGGTGATGGGTGCGCATGGGCCCAAAGAAGTCTATCTGTTTATGGCAGATGATGTAGAATAATCGGTAAGAACAAAAAGTATGGAAGGCTGGACCTGCATATTCACCACCAACCACCTGCATGAAGCGGAACTGATAAAGGGTATGCTTGAGGAGCACCAGATTGTGGCAATTACGGTTAATAAGCAGGATTCTGTTTACCTGATCGGAGATGTGGAGCTTTATGTAAACGTGGATGAAGCATTCCTGGCTATGCAAATCATCAATAAGCTGAATCGTGAATAATTTTATAAAACGTACCATTACGGGTACTTTCTTCGTAATTTTTATTATTGGATCAGTTTTACTGAGCCCGTGGGTATTTGCATTATTGTTTCTGCTGGTTTCGGTTGCCGGGATGTTCGAATACTTAAGGGTAATGGCCCGCCTTGATGTATACCCATCCAGGGGGGCTTCGCTGATTGTATCGATTGCTGTTTATGCAGGTGTGGTAGCGGTAGTATCAGGATTGTTGTCTCCGGATTTCCTGAGGGCAGGATTCATGATTGTTCCTGTTCTGCTAATCGCAGAGCTTTTTCGTAATAAAGGCAACCCTTTCAGCAACGTGGCTGCTTCGCTGCTGGGAATTGCCTGGGTTGTGCTTCCCCTGGCCCTACTGAATGGATTCTTCAATCCTGAGGCTGATCATGGATGGATACACGGAGGTGCCTTGCTCGGGTTCTTTCTGATTTTATGGATTTATGATTCAGGCGCTTACATAGTAGGTTCAATGGTTGGTAAAAGGAAAATACTTGAACGGATCAGCCCGGGGAAATCATGGGAAGGTTTTGCCGGGGGATCTGTGGCCGGATTGCTTACCGCATATATGATTTCTGCCTCCTTTCTGGAATTTTCTTCCCTTGAATGGATGCTGATTGCACTTGTAATCATTATTTTTGGCACGCTGGGCGATCTGATTGAATCCATGCTGAAACGAAGTGCCGGAATCAAAGACTCGGGCTCCCTGCTGCCGGGACACGGAGGGATACTCGACAGGTTTGACGCTGTTCTGGTTGCTGCACCGTTGGTATACTTGATTATCAGCTTTCTCAGGTAGTAATTACGGATGATCATTCCGGCAGATTTGCAAAGATCTGCCGCTGGACAAGGGATAATCATTTCATTTATTAAGAATCGAAGGATCATGGGAATACATAAAGAGGGATATCTGATTATTCTTATTGCTTTTATTGCCCTTGGGATAATTTCTCCGGTTACCGGGTTGATTCCCATGCCTTTGTGGCTTCATTATGCCGTTTGGGGGCTGTTGGTCCTGCTATTTGTCTGGATAGTAAGGTTCTTCAGGTCTCCCAAAAGATTGACCGTGCCAGATGAGTCTCTGGTTCTCAGCCCTGCCGACGGTAAAATTGTTGCCATTGAGGAAGTCACCGAACCTGAATTTTTTCAAGGGAGAAGAAGGCAGATTTCGGTGTTTATGTCGCCGAACAATGTACATGTTAACTGGGCCCCTGTTTCCGGTTCCGTGTGCTATATGAAATACCATGCCGGTAAATACCTTGTGGCATGGCATCCCAAATCATCCGTTGAAAATGAACGGACTACCATTGTTATTGAAAATGCTCATGGAGCGCAGGTACTGGTCAGACAGATTGCCGGTGCCATGGCCCGGAGGATCGTTTGTTACGCAAGAGAGGGCAATAATGTACGACAGGGCGATGAAATCGGATTTATTAAGTTTGGCTCCCGGGTGGATGTATTTCTTCCCCTGGATGCAGTTGTTAAAGTCAACCTTAACCAAAAGGTAAGCGGGAAGCTGACCGTTCTGGCAGAAATGTAGTATTTCCATTGGAAAATCCTGCCAAATCAGTACTTTAACAAAATATTAACAATTTTAAATATACGGATTCTTTTGGCAGGTCGTATCTTTGCGGCAAATCTAACGCCAATCTTCTATGAAAAAATTTGCAATTCTGTTTTCTGTTGTTGCGCTTACTTTTGCTTTTGCCTTATCAACAGTTAATGCACAAAATGCCCCTGCAAAAAAATCTACTGAAAAAGTAGTTTCTGCCAAATCCGATGCTGCTGCTCCTGCAGTTGAGAAGAAGGATGCCAAAGGATGCTGCACAAGCGCCAAAACTACCGAAGCTAAAGCCGGTTGCGCAACTCCTTGCTCCAGTGAAAAAGCCAAGGCCTGCTGCAGCGGTGACAAAGCCAAAGCCGCTAAACCGGTTCCGGCTCCTGAAAGCAAGTAGTATTATAATGAAAGAGAATTTTAAGGCTGCCTTAAGGTAGCCTTTTTTTATAATAGCCCGAACAGTTCGCTGAGTTTACGGATACGGTAGGTCGCTTTTGAATCATGGATTTCTCCGTTATAGTCAACCAGTACCTGATCCATTCCCACCGACAGGGCGCCAAGGATATCTACTTCTTCATCGTCGCCTATCATCAGGCTTTCATCTGGTTTGGCTCCGGATCGCTGCAATGCAAATTCAAAAATTCCGGACTCGGGCTTTCTGGCCCCTGCGTCTTCTGAGGTGATCACAGACGTAAAATATTTCATTAACCCGGCATTGTTAAGCTTCTTATGCTGCACTTCTTCAAATCCGTTGGTGATGATGTGAAGCTTGTATTTATCGCCCAGGTATTCCAGAACTGCATAGGCATCAGGGAAAAGGTTGGTTTTGGTCGGGCTGAGTGTAACATAGTCGTTGGCCATATTGCTGCTGAGCAGGTTGTCGCTGATCCCGAATTCATGAAGGGTAAGTGCAAACCGGCGGATGTTGAGTACTTCCTTCACAATTTCTCCCTGACGGTAAAATTCCCATAACATCAGGTTATGATGGTTGTACCTTTCGAGAAAGCGGTCAAATGAATCCACCCCTTTTTCCGACAGCCTGTATTTGCTGAAAATCTCCCTGAAAGTCTCCACACTGTTGGTTTCGAAATCCCACAGGGTTTTATCGAGATCGAAAAAGATATGCCGGTAAGTTTTTCTATTCACAAAACAGCGTATTTGAAAGCAGGAACAAAAGTAAAAGTTTGAATGGAAAATCTTTTCAAAAAAAATATTTTAAGAAAATCTTGACAAAGGTAGTTTTATAATAGTATATTTGCAATATCAAAATGATATCAAAATGGAACCTAAAGAAAAATTTGTCCGCCCCATGTCGGGTTATGTGATGCTGGTTGTTATACTGGCAATGATTGCACTATTTATCTACAATGTGGTCATCTTCAATGAGGTTGTATGGCTGATGATAGTTTCAGGTGCTGTACTGCTTGTCTCTTTATTCCTTATGCCCGGATTCCTGGTTGTCAATCCAAATGAGTCGAGTGTGCTGGTGTTGTTCGGCGATTATATCGGCACGGTGAAACACAACGGATTTTTCTGGGTAAACCCGTTTTACACCAAAAAGAAGATTTCGCTACGCGCACGTAATCTGAACAGCGATCCCATCAAGGTGAACGACAAGATCGGAAACCCGATCATGATCGGTATTGTGCTGGTATGGAAAGTTCAGGACACTTTCAAGGCGGCTTTTGAAGTTGACGATTACATTCATTATGTTGAAATTCAGAGCGAGGCGGCCATCCGTAAGCTGGCCGGGCATTATCCGTATGACAATTTCGACGATGAACAGTCGGAGATTACGCTCAGGGCCGGTGGTGAGGAAGTAAATCATGTGCTTGAGCAGGAGCTTTCTGAACGGCTTGAAAGGGCTGGTATAGAGGTAATAGAGGCCAGGATCAGTTATCTGGCGTATTCCTCGGAAATTGCCGGCGCTATGTTGCGCCGGCAGCAGGCCTCAGCCATCATCGCGGCCCGCGTTAAAATTGTTGAAGGTGCTGTCAGTATGGTTGAAATGGCGCTGGCCCAGCTTTCGGAGAAAAAACTTGTTGATCTGGATGAGGAAAAGAAAGCCGCCATGGTCAGCAATCTGATGGTGGTGCTCTGTTCAGATAAGGATGCCAGTCCTGTAATTAATACGGGAACGTTACACCAGTAGTAATAACTACGGAAGGAGCGTTATAAGCAATGAAAGCCATAGCCATTGATGCCAGAAATATTGCCATTCAGGAAGGAGATGAACA
>Ga0334884_1002030_pt1 | contig 27508 bp, 25 predicted proteins | sample GraSluR1_MG_7_FD_207215 | JGI IMG/M metagenome (GOLD analysis project Ga0334884, IMG submission 207215) | Sludge microbial communities from methane-producing bioreactor in Wageningen University, Netherlands - Granular Sludge_12_05 R1 | ecosystem: Engineered > Bioreactor > Anaerobic >...
GGCGTGGTGCGCTGGGTCGATGGCCAGATGACCATCGAACGCGTCCCCATCGTCTCCTAGACGATCAACCGGTCCCGGAAAAGAACGGCGCGGCGCCGACTGGCCCCGCGTCGTTCTTTTCTCCCCCACCCCAGGCCCGGCCTCAGCTCAGGACCAGGTCCAGGCAGTCCTCCAGGACCTCGGGCTTCAACTCCGGGAAGGTCAGGAGGGCCAGGTTGGCCCGCACATGGTCCGGATTCCTCATGCCGACCAGCGCCGTGGTCAGCCCTGGAGCCGAGCGGGTGAACTGCAGCGCCCGCGCGGCGTCCCCAGGAAGGTCGGGCATGGCCTGACTCAGCCCGAGTGGCAGGCCCGAGGCCAGGGCCCCCTGGCCCAGCGAGACGCTGGAGAAGGTGGTCAGCCCCAGTTCGGTCGCGGCCTTCCAGAGCGGCACCCGGTGCCCGTCCAGTTCCTGAGTCGAGGCCGCCAGGGCCTCGGGCATTCCCAGAGAGAAGGGCGCCTGCACGGCGCGGAAGCGATGCCCTTCTCCCCCCACCTCGCGGGCCAGGTCCACCACGCGCTGCAGGGAGAGGTGCTCGGGGTTCTCGGGCAGGACGCGCAGGGCGTTCCAGGTGGCCAGGCCATAGCAGCCGATCCAGCCGTCGTCGGCCATGCTCTCGAGCTCCTCCAGGCACGCCCGCAGGCGGCCCCAGAAGTCCTCGGATGAGCGTCCCCGGACCTGGACGTCGGGGTTGTGCAGGTAGAAGAGGTCCAGGGTCTCCAGCCCCAGGTTCCTCCGACTGCACGAGGCCTGGTGGCGCAGGAACCGAGGGGTCATGGCGTGCCCGCCGGTCAGGTCCTCGAAGCTCAGCACTCCGGGGGCCAGGAGCTCGGTGTGCAGGTAGCGGTTGGGATCCTGCATGGTCTCGGGGTCCAGGGGGATGAAGCCGGCCTTGGTGCAGACCACCACGGCTTCCCGGTCCAGCCCAGAGGCCAGGGCCCCGCGCAAGGCTGAACCCAGCGCCCGCTCGGAGCGCTGGAAGCGGTAGTTGATGGCGCAGTCCAGCACGTTGCAGCCCAGGCGCAGGGCCTCGAAGGCAGCCGCTTCGTACAGCCGGTCCGTGGCCTCGTCGGGGGGGCCCAGGTAGGTCCCCATGCCGATCGAGGAGAGGCTGAGCCCCCCCAGACCGAGCCGGGCGCGCCGCCCCGCCAGATGCGCCGAGGTCCCCTGGGGAGTCGCCCTTCCGGGAGCGAGATCCATGCGATGCCTCCGATCAGTGAGGTCCCAGGAGCCGCCTGGATGCCGACGCCCCAGGCCAGGGACCAGGCTCCTAGATCGCCTCTTCGGGGAAGTTCTCCAGCAGTTCCCTGACCCGGGCCATGAAGCGGTCACCGTCCGAGCCGTCGATCACCCGGTGGTCGAAGGAGAGGGCCAGGCAGGCCATCGAGCGCACGCCCAGGGTCTCCTCCTCCTCATCCAGGACCACGACGCGCTTGCGGATGGCGCCGACGCACAGGATGCCGACCTGGGGCTGGTTGAGGATCGGAGTGCCGAAGAGCGAGCCGAAGACGCCGGGGTTGGTGATCGTGAAGGTGCCCTGCTGGAGGTCCTCCGGGCTCAGCTTCTTGGCGCGGGCCCGGCTGGAGAGATCGGCCACGGCCCGGGCCAGCCCGGAAAGCGACAGGTCCTCGGCCCGCTTCACCACCGGCACCACCAGGCCCCAATCCAGGGCCACGGCCACGCCCAGGTTCACGTTCGGGTGATGGCGCAGGGCCTCCCCTTCGACCGAGGCGTTCAGCTTGGGATGCTCCTGCAGGGCCTGGGTCACGGCCTTCAGGATGAAGGGCATGAACGTCAGCGAAAGACCCCGGCGGGCGTAGTCCTCCTTGTGGCGGCGGCGCAGCCTGGCCACCCGGGTGAAGTCGACCTCGAAGACGGTGGTCACGTGGACCGAGGTATCCCGGGAAGCCACCATGTGCCGGGCGATCGAGCGGCGCATGGAGCTGAAGGGTTCCAGGAGGCCCTCGGAGGCCTCAGAGGCGGCGCCCGGCTCCTTTGCGGGCGGGGCCACGGCAGGGGCGGAATCCCGCGTTTCCAGCCAGGCCAGGAAGTCCTTCTTGGTGACCCTCCCAGAAAGGCCCGAGCCCTGCAGCCGGGTCAGGTCCACCCCATGCTCAGCGGCCATGCGGCGGACCAGGGGGGAGGAACGCGTGCGGCGCAGTTCTTCGACGCCCGCTTCGCCGGAGGAGGCGTCCCGGGGAGGCGAGGCCGGCGCGAAAGAGGCGACCTGGGGTGCGGGTCCCGAAGGGGTGGCCGGAACGACGGAGGCGGCTGGGGCCGGGGGCGCGACCGGTGCGGTGGCCTCCTGGGCGCTTCCCAGGCGGGCCACCACCGTCTCGATCGGGACCGTCTGGCCTTCGGGCACCAGGATCTCCAGGAGGACCCCCGAGGCCGGCGAGGGGATCTCGGCATCGACCTTGTCGGTGGCGATCTCGAAGAGGATCTCGTCCTTCTCAATCCGCTCTCCGACCTTCCGGGTCCAGCGGACCAGCGTTCCCTCGGTGATGCTCTCCCCCATCTGGGGCATGATCACGTTCGTCGGCATGCTTCCTCCTGAACAGAAAGACTGGTCAGTCCCGCTTCTTCCTGGGGGGCGGGGGGATGAAGTGGATGGGGGCTCCGGCGGCCTGGTGGGCCGCTTCCATGAGCGCTTCGGAGAGCGTCGGGTGGGGGTGGACCGAATGCAGCAGCTCGCCCAGCGTGGCTTCGCAGGTCAGCGCCAGCACGGCCTCCGAGACCAGATCGGTGGCGTGCGGGCCCACCAGGTGGACTCCCAACACCTCGCCAAAGCGGGCCTCCGCGACGACCTTGACGAGGCCCTCGGTCTGCCCCATGATGGCCGCCTTGCCCAAGGCAGCGAACGGGAAGCGGCCCACCTTCACCTCGTGCCCGGCAGCCACCGCAGCGGCCTCGCTCAGGCCCACACTGGCCACCTCGGGGTGGCAGTAGGTGGCCGACGGGATGAAGCGGTAGTCCACCGGATGGGGCTCCAGTCCGGCCAGGTGCTCGACGGCCAGGATCCCCTCGGCCGAGGCCACGTGCGCCAGTTGGGGACTGGGAACGAGGTCTCCGATGGCGTAGATCCCGGGCACCCGGGTCCGCATGAAGTGGTCCACGGGGATCCGCCCCCGCTCCAGCTCCAGGCCCACCGACTCCAGGCCCAGCCCCTCGGTGTTGGCGCGGCGGCCGACGGCCACCAGCAGGATCTCGGCCTGCAGGCCCGTGGGAAGTCCCCGACCCTGGAGGCGCACCGAGTCGGCGCCCACCTCGACCTGCTCGATGGCGCACCCGGTGTGGAAGGCGACGCCCCGCTTGCGGAAGATCCTCTCGACCTCGGCCGAGATGTCCTCGTCCTCCAGGGGCAGGACCCGGGGAAGCATCTCGATCACGGTCACCTGGGATCCGAAGAGCGAGTAGATCGAAGCGAACTCCATCCCCACGGCCCCGGCTCCAACCACCACCAGACGGGGCGGGATCTCGGGGTATTCCAGCATGTGGTCGGAGGTCAGGACCCGGACGCCGTCCACCGGGAAGACCGGGGGAACCGCCACGGTCGAGCCGGTGGCCAGGATCACGTGGCGGGCCTGGTGGACCTGCCCCTCGACGCGGACCCTTCCGGGCCCGTCCAGGCTGGCATGACCGGTCACGACTGTGACCCGGTTCTTCTTCAGCAGGCCCTCGATGCCCATCGCCAGGCGCCGGACCAGGGTCTTCTTGCGCTGATGGGCCCGGCCCATGTCCAGGGCGGGCGGCCCGGAGAGCATCACCCCGAACTCTTCGGCCTGGCGCGCCTGGTCCAGGCGGCTGGCGGTCTCCAGCAGGGCCTTGGTGGGAATGCAGCCTCGGTGCAGGCAGGTGCCCCCCAGTTGAGGGTCCTTCTCGACCAACAAGGTCGACATGCCCAGTTGGGCGGCCCGGATCGCAGCCACGTAGCCGCCGGGCCCGCCTCCCAGGATTGCGACATCAAAGGAAGTCTCGGGCATGGTCTCTCCTCCTGAACGTGGCCGGCCCCTTCGGCGGGCTGCGCCGGGAAATCCTTCCGCCCCGGGACCGCGGGTCCGAGCGGAATCGCGGCCGCCTCAGTCCGGAGGGGCGTCGGGGTTGCGCGGGGGGCGGACCACCGGGGCGCCGCACTCCGGACAGCGCAAGACCCCCAGGTTCTCGGGGCAGTCCTCCGACCAGTGGGGCAACGCCGAGACCCCCTCCAGCCAGTGGGGACAGTCGGGATGGGTGCAGAAGACCACGAAGGGGTTCCCCGCCAGGTCGTGCTTGCGGGTGAGGTACTCCCCGGTAGGGACGCCAGAGCTGCGGCGCTCGTAGGTGCGCAGGACCATCTGCGGGCGCGGCGAGCGGCTCAAGACCGTCCTCCCACGGCGGCCTCCACGGCCTCGGGCTCGTCGGGGAGCCCCGGAGTCAGCAGCTCATGACCGGAGCCGGTCACCAGGTAGTCCCGCTCGATCCGAATCCCGCGCACCTCGCGGAACCTCTCGACCTGGTCCCAGTCGACGCAGTCGGCATAGGCCTGGCGGCGTCCGGGGTCCTCCAACAGCTCGGGGATCCAGTAGAACCCGGGCTCGATGGTGACCGCGAAACCTTCCTCCAGGTCCCGATCCAGACGCAGCCAGCGCAGGCCGAAGCGGGTGCTCCGGGTTCGCCCCGGGGCATACCCGGCCCGATCACCCAGGTCCTCCATGTCGTGCACGTCCAGGCCCATCAGATGGCCGATCCCGTGGGGGAAGAACAAGGCGTGGGCGTCGCGCTCGACCAGGTCCTCGGGGTCTCCCTTCAGCAGTCCCAGGTCCACCAACCCCTCGGCCGTGGCCCGGCAGGCCTCCAGGTGGACCTCGCGGTAGCGGGCTCCGGGTTGGACCCGAGCCGCCGCGCGGCGGTGGGCCTCCAGGACGACCGAGTACACGTCCCGCTGGCGCGGGGTATAGGTCCCCGAGACCGGCCAGGTGTTGGTCACGTCGCCGGCCCAGCCCGTCGCGGCCTCCGCCCCGAAGTCGGCCAGGAGGAGGTCCCCCTCGCGCAGGAGGCCGCCCACGTGCGGCTGGTGCAGGCGCTCGCCCGAGACCGTGATGATGGGCTGGAACGAGGTCCCGAAGCCCTGGCGCAGGCAGGCCGACATCATGGCCGCCAGGACCTCGGCCTCGTCGCCTCCGACCCGGGTGGCGGCCATGCCATCCAGGTGGGCCTGGACGGTCACCGCGCAGACCCGGCGCAGCTCCTCCCGGGCCGCCGGGTCGTGGCGCAGGCGCAGCTCGATCACCGCCCGCGCCAGAAGCCCGTCCGGCGAGTCGCCCTCCAGGTCGACCCGGCGTCCCAGCAGACGGCTCTGCTCGGCTGCGGCGGCGGGGTCCTGGGAGGGCAGGGTCGCCAGGCGCGAGCGCCCGAGGCCGTCCAGGAAGGCCTCCAATTCCATCCGGGGGTGGATTCGCGCCTGAAGCGCGCGCTCCAGTTCGGCCCAATCCGGTCCAGGCCCGGACCACACCGCCTCGTCGCGGGTGACCGGCTCCATGAAGAGATGGGCCTCGCCCCCATCCAGGACGACCACGGCGCCGGGCGGCAGGACTCCGCAGAAGTATAGGAAGTGGCTGTCGGCCCGGAAGGGATAGGGATTGCCCGGGTAGTTCCGGGGTCGCTCGCTCCCGTTGAAGAGCAGAACCGGAGTCTCAGGGAATCGCTTCGCCAGCAGGGCGCGGCGCTGGACCAGTGGATGCATGGCTATCTCCTGCGGGTCTGGAGAGTGGTCGGACAAGGTTCGCTTCCGACGCATCGATGTCCCCCCACGGCCTGTTCACCGCACCGTAACACCCCCGGGTCGCCCGCCCCCCTATGGTAGACTGGAGTTTTTCCACCCCCCAGGAGCGAGATGTCTTGAGCCGACCCAGCGACCCCGCCCCCACCCCGACGCCCCCCGAAGAGCCGGACCACGCCGATCCCCTGCCCGACGATCCCGAGCACAAGTGGCTCCGGGAGGTCTACCAGGGGGACCGGGTTCCCCAGTTGACGCTCCGGGCGATCCTGATGGGCTCGCTGATCGGCGGGTTGATGTCGCTGTCCAACCTGTACGTGGGCCTGAAGACCGGATGGGCCCTGGGCGTGGCCATCACCGCATGCATCCTGTCCTACGCGATCTGGACCTCGCTCCACACGCTCTTCCCCAGGTTCTTCCCGACCCAGATGTCGATCCTCGAGAACAACTGCATGCAGTCCACCGCCTCGTCGGCCGGGTACTCGACGGGGGGCACGATGGTCTCGGCCATCTCGGCCTACCTGATCATCACCGGGGTCCACATCGGCTGGGAGATCCTGACGTTGTGGACCCTCTTCCTGGCCGCCCTGGGCGTCTTCATGGCCATCCCCATGAAGCGCCAGATGATCAACGTCGAGCAGTTGAAGTTCCCCAGCGGCATCGCCGCGGCCGAGACCCTGCGCAGCCTGCACTCCCACGGCGGTGAGGCCATGAGCAAGGCCCGCTCGCTGGGCCTGGCGGGCCTGGCCGGAGGGCTCATCGCGCTGGTCCGGGATGCCCTGGCCTGGATCCCCGCCCACCTGAACCTGCCCGGAATGCTCGCGGGGCGTCCCCTGGGGATGTGGACGATCAACTTCGACCTCAGCGGCGTGATGATCGCGGCCGGCGCCCTGGTGGGCTGGCGGGTGACCTGGTCGATGGTCCTGGGGGGCCTGGTCTGCTACGGCGTGCTGGCCCCCTGGATGACCTCCCTGGGCGCGATCGATCCCAGGATGCTGACGGAGAGCCCGTACCGGGCCATCGTCGGCTGGAGCACCTGGACGGGCGCCTCGATCATGGTGGCCTCCGGCCTGACCATGTTCGCCATGGAGTGGCGCACGATGCTGCGCGCCTTCAGCGGCCTGACAGCCATCTTCGGCAAGCGCAGCGCGGTGGAGGATCCCCTGGAGGCCATCGAGGTACCCGCCTGGTGGTTCCTGGCCGGGGCCGGCGTCTCGGGCCTGGGCTGCATCCTGGTCCTGCACTTCGCCTTCCAGACCAGTTGGTGGATGGGCCTGGTGGCCGTCCTGGCCACCTTCTTCCTGGCCCTGGTGGCCTGCCGGGCCACCGGCGAATCGGACATCACCCCCGTGGGTGCCATGGGCAAGATCACCCAGTTGGCCTTCGGATTCCTGGCCCCCTCGAACATGATCACCAACCTGATGACCGCCAGCGTCACCGCCGGGGCAGCCGGCTCGTCGGCCGACCTGCTGGTCGACCTCAAGAGCGGCTACCTGCTGGGAGCCAACCCCCGCCAGCAGTTCCTGGCCCAGTTCACGGGCATCTTTGCGGGCACCCTGGTGGTGGTGCCGGCCTTCTACCTGCTGGTCCCCAATGCGGCCATCCTGGGCAGCGACACCTGGCCGGCGCCCTCGGCCCAGGTCTGGGCCAAGGTGGCCGAGCTGCTGGCCAACGGCCTGAGCGCCCTGCACCCCACCGCGCAGGCCGGGATGGCCATCGGGTGCCTGGTGGGCATCGCGCTGCCCTTGCTGGAGAAGGCCCTCCCCCGCCACCGGCACCTGATCCCCTCGGCCACCGGCGTCGGCCTGGCCTTCGTGATCCCCTTCTACAACTCGCTCTCGATGTTCCTGGGGGCGGTGATCGCCACCCTCCTGCAGAAGAAGAGGGCGGCCCTGGCCGAACGCTTCGTGGTGCCGATCTGCTCGGGCGTGATCGCCGGCGAGTCCCTGGTGGGCGTCGGCATCGCGCTGGCCATGGCCATCCCCGGCATCCTCAACACCTTGGGAATCCTGTAGGAGGCTCGAATGATGCTGCGCGATCCTGAGACCTCTCCCGTCGTCCTGCTGACCGGAGCGTCCCGAGGCATCGGTGCGCAAGCAGCCCGCGCCCTGGCCGCCCGGGGAGCCCGCCTGGCCCTGCTGGCCCGCTCCGAGGAGGCCTTGAAGGCCTTGGCCGGCGAGCTGCCCACCGAGGTCCTCCTCGGCGCCCTGGACGTCACCGACCACGAGGCGTCCGCCCGCTTCGTGCAGGAGACCCTGCAGCGTTTCGGCCGCCTGGACGCGCTGATCAACAACGCGGCCGTCCTGGGCCCGACGGGTCCGACCTCGGAGACGGATCTGGCCCGATGGCGCCGGGCCGTCGAGGTGAACCTGCTGGCTCCCCTGGCCCTGACCCGCAGCGCCCTCGGCGCCCTTCGGGACAGCCAGGGGCGGGTGATCCAGGTCAGCACCGGCGCGGCCATCCAGCCCCTGCCGCACTTCGGGGCCTACTGCGCCACCAAGGCGGCCCTGACCCAACTGGCCCGGGTCCTGGCCCTGGAGGAGCCCTCGATCACGACGCTGTGCTTCTCGCCGGGCGTGGTGGACACCGGGATGCAGGAAGAGATCCGCCGGGAGGCCGCGCCTCGGATGCCCGATCCCTGGGGACGCTACTTCCTGGACCTTCCCCGCCGGGGGGCCCTGCAGAGCCCCCAGAGCGCGGGCCTCACCCTGGCCTGGTTGGCCCTGAAGGCCCCGCGGGAGTGGAGTGGTCAGATGGTGGACGGGGACGACGAGAGGATCCGCCGGCAGGCCCAGGACTGGGCCTGAATCGACCCCACTACAAAGCGGTCAGGACCGCCATCCGAAGCTCGGTGGCTTCCTGGTGGTGGCGCTGGCTGGCCCGGGTCAACTGCTGACGGGCATCCTCGAAGAGCCGTTCCAGGGCCTGTTCCAGGGCCTCGTCCTCGACGGCGCCCCGGGCGGCGGTCAGCTCCTCGCCCGGCGCGGTCAGCATCTCCAGGCGAACCCGGCAACCGGCTGCACAGCGCCCCCTGGCAGTCTCCAGGGTCAGCCGGCAACTGCAGAGGTCATGACAGTCTCGGGCCAGACACCCGGCCTGCTCGCGGATCTTCTCTTCCAGGACCGGAATGCGGGCGTGGGCGCGATAGACGATCTCCAGGGGCGGCTGCACGTCGACGAGTCCTCCATCACCCACCGGTCTGGCGCGTGAAGCCTGCGCCGGCCAGGGGATCAAATCTGGCTCGAGACTAGCCACCCTCTGGCGCTGCAGCCTATGACCCAGGTCAGGTCGGGAAGCCGGCTCCTCTCAGGCGTTGGCCATGACCGCCAGCACCTGCATGAGGAGCACCAGTCCGTTCCCCAGGACCCCGACGCCGACGGCCGCCCACAGCCAGATCCTGGCCAGGTTGGCGTTCCGCAGGGCCTCGTCGTGCAGTCCGGCGCCGGCCTTGGTGTTGGCCTGGATGGCGAAGACCAGGCTGACCACGCCGAAGGGCAGGCAGCAGCACAGCATCGAGAAGACGGCGGGGATCAGGTAGTTGGGGACCGGCGGGCCGGGTGCGTAGGCCTGTGCAGGCGGGGGCGTGGGAGGCGGAGGTGCGGCAGAAGCGCCCAGCGAGGGCGGCCACCCGGTGCCACTGGGGTCCGAGAATCGGGGTTGCGGAGCCACCGGAGCGACTGCCGGGGGCGCGTTCCAATTCGAGGCCGGGCTCTGGGCGGGGGGTCCCCAAGCTGCAGCCGGCGGCTGGGGGGCAGCCCCCCAGGCCGGAGGAGGGGATTCAGGCGAAGAGCCCCATGCCGGAGGCGGCGTTTCTGGCGTCGCGCCCCACGCCGCCCCCGACGCCTGGGGAGCAGCGTCCCAGGCTCCGGGCGCCCCCTCGGTGGGAACCGCCTCGGCCTCCGGCTGGTCCCAGGAAGAGGCGGGAGCCTGCGCGGCGGGTGCCTCCCAGGAACTGGCCGGCATGTCCAAGGACGCCGGCCAACCGGGGCCTTCCTCCAGGGGTGTCGAGGCGGGCCCGGCCCCTTCGACGGCCGGAGCAGTCAGGTCCTGGACCGACCCTCCGCAAGAATGGCAGAAGGTGGCGTCCTCGGCAACGCCGGCTCCGCAGTGGATGCAAAAGGCCATCGATCCATCTCCCTTTCCCGACCCGCCACGCCGGCGGGGATGTCGGCGTTTCGTCCACCCCGATGGCTGCCGCCGCGGCCAGTAGGAGCGGACCCCGACCCGCTCCATGGTTTCGCGGTCTCCCGGGTGGACCCTTTCCGCCGAAGCCTGGGCGTTCGAGCTGCCTGCCGAATGGCCCGCAAAGCGAAGCTGCCCTCCCGCGCCCGGAAGGGGCAAGGAGGGCAGCCTGGCCGGGGTTGGCGAGGTCCGGGTTCTAGAGGTTCTTCTTGCGCCAGGCCTCGAAGCCGAAATCATCCAGGACCTTCAGTTGGCTCCCCGAGGGCACGGCGGGTCCGTAATACCAACTGCCATACATGGGGTTGGGCAGCACGAACCAACTGGTTCCCCAGCGCTGGGCGTTCCGGGCCACCTCGTCGTCGCGAACCTTGCGGATGGCCTCCCCAGGAGCGGTCGTGTTGGGGACGTCGACCGGGAAGTCATACAGGTTGTCCCCGAACCAGGCCACCACGTGGAAACGCGACATGGCGTCCAGTCGGCGGCGTTCCTTGTCGCTGGAGTTGGCGGCCAGACGGCGCCCCTCCGCACTGTCGGGGGACAGGCCCATCTCGTTGAGCAGGGCTTCCCGGGCCTTGGGTTCGTTGGGGTCATCCTCCATGTACAGGCGCTCGGACAGATCGGGCGCGTCCAGGCCCAGTCCCCGCAAGACGGCCAGGGTGGCCGCGCGGCCCGACTCGTTGCGGTTGGTGATGAAGACCGGAGAAATCCCCATCTTCCGGGCCTCGCAAAGCATCTCCAGGGCTCCCGGCAGGGCCTTCCAGGAGCTCGGAGTGTCCCCCTGGAACCTCATCCAATGGCCCCAGTTCTTGGGGTTGTAGGTCTGTCGGGTCTGGATGGCCCAGGCCTCGAAGCCGCTGTTGTCCAGAACCGTCTCGTCGAGGTCCATGACCAGCGCCACGGGCCGCCGATCCCAGGTCAGCCGGCCATCCGGATGCCGGACCAGCGTCTGAAGCCACAACCGCCCGTCCTGGAAGAGGTATTCTCCCCCTTGAACGTGCGTGCGCATGGCTTCGGTGGCCCCCTGGAAGACCTGCATGCACAGGGCCTTGTATTCGGCAGAGGTCTGTTGCCAGACCACCGCCAGCAGGTCCGGGGGGAGTTGGGCGGGGGCTTCGGCCCGAACCGGCTGGGTCAGCAGCGCAAGACCCAGCAACAGGGCTTGAAGCGACAAGCGCAGAGCTTTCATCAAGAGACCTCCAGAACAAGTGTGGACTCGCGAAAGCATGCCCTTCGCAGGGGGCCTGGGGGTTCCTCCGTGAGCAGGTGGAGCGACCCGACTTCAGACCAGGCGCATCTTGATCGCGGCCACGGCCGCCTGGGTCCGGTCGTTGACGCCCAGCTTCCTGAAGATGTTGTTGATATGGTTTCCGACGGTGTACTTGCTGATGCAGAGCCGGTCGGCGATCTCCTTGTTGGACAGGCCATCGACGACCTTGCGCAGGATCTCGGTCTCGCGAGGGGACAGGACCGGGCCGGGCGTCACCGCCGGCTCGACCGTCCTGGGTGCGGACCGGGGACCCGAAAACTCGGCCAGCAGCCGACGCGCCAGGAAGGGTTCCAGAATGCCGCCCTCGCGATCGATCTGGTCGATGGCCTCCAGAAGGTTCTGGGAGGCGATGTCTTTCAACAGATAGCCGCAAGCCCCGGCTCGAACCGCCTCGAAAATCGATTCGAGGTCGTCGGACATGGTCAGGATCACCACCCGCAACTCCGGAGCCCTCTCCTTGAGCAGCCGGCAGGCCTCGACGCCTCCGATGCCCGGCAGGTTGAGGTCCAGCAGGACCAGGTCGGGGTGAGCCGACTCGAGCTGGGCCAGGGCCTCTTCCCCCGTGGCGGCTTCGGCCACCACCTGCAGGTTCGGCCGGCCCTTCAAGAGCAGGGCCAGGCCCTCCCTGAACAGGGCATGGTCATCCACCAGCATGACGCGGACTTGGGTCACTGCAATGCCTCCTGTCGCGGCTCCCGGGGTACGGACAGACTCACGCGGGTCCCGTGCCCAGGATCCGACCGGATGAGCAGTTCGCTTCCCAGCACGCGGGCTCGATCCTGCATGTCCCGCAGGCCGAAGCTCTTGCGCAGGGGGTCCATCCCCGCAGCCTGGACATCGAAGCCGACCCCGTCGTCGCGAATCTCGACCGCCAGATGACCGTCCCGGGCTTCCAGTCGGACCAGCACCTCCTCGGCCTGTGAGTGCTTCAGGGCGTTGGTCACGGCTTCCTGGACCACCCGGAAGAGCAGCACCTCGCGCTCGGGTTGAAGGTCGACCCGCCCCTCCACCTCCAACCGGGCCCGGAAGCCCGAACGGCTCCCCAGATCCTCCAGATAGGCGCGCAGGGCTTGTGCGAAGGGGAGCTTCTCCAGCACCGTCGGACGCAGCTCCCACATCGTCTGGCGCAATTCGCGGATGGCCTGACCCAGCCCGTCCTGGAGCTCGTGGACCTGAGAGGGGTCCAGGCCCCCTTGCGCGGCGGCTGCGGCGACCTCCAGCCGAAGGCGGATGGCGGCCAGCGTCTGGGTCACGTTGTCGTGCAGGTGTCGAGCCAACTGCCGCCGGGTCTCCTGGACGGCCAGGCTGCGCGCCCGGGCCAGCAGCAGCTCCTGGGTCTGGACCAGATCGGTCACGTCGCGCAGCAGGACCACCCAGCCCAGGAGGTCTCCTCGGACGGCCCGGATGGGACCCGCGACCGCGTCCAAGAGCCGCGTCTCGAGGGTGATCCGGTGGGCCTGAGGTCGGTCGGGGTTCGGAGGCGGGGCCAGGGCCGACCAGGAGGCCGTCGTCGCGGAAAGATCGGCAGCCAGCTTCTCAAAGCCCGCTCCGGCGTGGCCGACCTCCAGATCCCCCAGGGCCACGCCTTCGAGCTCGCCCGGCGAAAGGCCCAGGTGCTCGTGGAAGGCACCTCCGGTTCCCCGGATGCGCATGTCCTGATCCAGGACCAGGACGAAATCGGGCAGACAGCGCAGGACGGCCTCGTGCTGCGAGACGGCCACCTCCAAGGCCTGTCGATGGGCTTCCAGTCGAACCCGCCCCTGATGGGCCATGGCTGCCACGACGCCGACCACGGCGAAACTGGCCGCACTGACCACGCTGTGCTCGAACAGAAAGGCGGGCCGGTCGGGTCCGGCCCGGGCCAGGACGTTGCCCAGGTAGCTGGCAAAGGCCAGGGGCACGAAGAGCAGTCCGGGAAGTCCCAGCTCCAGGCATGCCAGGACGATGATCGCCAGATAGAAGAAGCCCAGCTCCTGGTGCGGTCCGATGGCCCGATCCAACCAGACCACGGCCAGCAGTCCCAGCGCCAGGACCATCGCATAGAAGAGCCTGGCCTTGCGGAAGAGCAGACGCGGCGGCGAGGGTTCGAAGATGGACTCGAAGCCGGGGCGGGACGATCCTGGCATACCACCCGGATTCGCCAGCGAGCCGACGCGCCCTGGGAAGGGTGCCAGAGGAACGAGGAAGAGGACGGCTGACTCCAAGACAGGAGCGGTCCCGGGAGGCTCCGAACCAGAAGACCATGACCGAGTCCGCGCCCCGCCGTTCCAACTGGCTGCACCGTCACGGCTCGGAGCTCCTCCGAGGCGCCCTGCTGGGCCTGGTGGCGGGGATCGTCGTGTGCCTGGTGGCCTGGGAGCCGTGCCCCCGACCTCGCAGCGGCGAGACCGAGCAGCAGGTGATCCGACAGTTCGGCCCTCCCGACGAAATCCTCGAGCGGCGAGGCCCCAAGGTCCCCGAGGGCCTGCTCACCCTGAAGCGCCTGGTCTACCGATGCGGGCTTTTTGGAAGCACCCGGGTGGTCATCTACCTGGACTCGCGGGGAAACGTCGTGGACGTCGCCCACTCCGAGCCCTGATCGCGTCGGGCAGGAGCAGGCCGGGCACGGTGGAATTGCCCACCTCGCCGTGTCTTGCGGCGGTACCTCTCCTCTTGATTCTCCAGGAGAACCCCAGACATCACCCGATAGAAGTGGAGCCCGAATGAGCATCCAGAAAGCCCCGTCCCCGCCGACCTCCAACCCCCGACTCGTGGCCTGGGTCGACGAGATCGCCCGGCTTTGCCGACCGGAGAGCATCCACTGGTGCGATGGCAGCCAGGAAGAGTATGACCGGTTGTGCCAGGAGATGGTCGACTCCGGAACCTTCATCGCCCTGAATCCCGAAAGGCGCCCCGGCAGCTTCCTCTGCCTGTCGGACCCGGATGACGTGGCCCGGGTCGAGGACCGCACCTTCGTGTGCACCCGGAACCGGGAAGATGCCGGTCCGAACAACAACTGGGTCGCCCCCGACGAGATGAAGGCCACCCTGACCGGCCTCTTCGAAGGCTGCATGCAGGGCCGCACCCTGTACGTGATCCCCTTCAGCATGGGCCCCCTGGGCTCGCGCATCGCCCAGATCGGCATCGAGATCACCGACAGCCCCTACGTGGTCACCAACATGCGGATCATGACCCGGATGGGGCAGGCCGTCCTGGATGTTCTGGGCGAGAGCGGAGACTTCGTCCCCTGCCTGCACTCGGTGGGCGCCCCCTTGAAGCCCGGCCAGGCCGACGTCCCCTGGCCCTGCAACAAGGACAACAAGTACATCGTCCACTTCCCCGAAGAACGCGCCATCTGGTCCTTTGGCAGCGGCTACGGCGGCAACGCCCTGCTGGGCAAGAAATGCCTGGCCCTGCGGATCGCCTCCCACATGGCCCGCCAGGAAGGCTGGATGGCCGAGCACATGCTGATCCTCGGGGTGGAAGCACCCGACGGCGAAAAGACCTACGTGGCTGCGGCCTTCCCCAGCGCCTGCGGCAAGACCAATTTTGCCATGATGATCCCCCCGGAGGGCTTCGAGGGCTGGAAGGTCTGGACGGTCGGAGACGACATCGCCTGGATCAAGCCCGGCGAGGACCAGCGCTTCTACGCCATCAACCCGGAAGCCGGCTTCTTCGGGGTGGCCCCGGGGACCTCGGATGCCTCCAATCCCAACGCCATGGCCTCCATCCGCAAGAACAGCATCTTCACCAACGTGGCCCTGACCCCCGACGGCGACGTCTGGTGGGAAGGGATGACCGAAGAGGCCCCCGAGCGGCTGACCGACTGGCGCGGCCAGGAGTGGACCCCCGGATGCGGCCGACCGGCCGCCCACCCCAACGCCCGCTTCACCGCCCCGATCGCCCAGTGCCCCACCATCGACCCGGAGTGGGACAACCCGCAGGGCGTTCCGATCCAGGCCTTCATCTTCGGGGGCCGCGTCAGCCAGGATATGCCCCTGGTCTTCCAGGCCTTCAACTGGAGCCACGGCGTCTACCTGGCGGCGACCATGGGATCGGAGAAGACGGCCGCGGCGGCCGGCAAGGTCGGCGCCATCCGTCGTGACCCGATGGCCATGCTGCCGTTCTGCGGTTACCACATGGGCGACTATTTCGACCACTGGCTGGACATGGGCCGGGTCCACCCCGAGCCTCCCAGGATCTTCCGGGTGAACTGGTTCCTGAAGAAGGACGGGAAGTTCCTCTGGCCTGGCTTCGGCGAGAACATGCGGATCCTGAAGTGGGTCCTGGACCGTGTCCACGGCCGTGGACACGCCGTCGAGAGCCCCATCGGCTGGATGCCGGACTATCAGGACCTGGACTGGACGGGGCTGGCCTTCAGCCAGGAACAGTTCGATGAGCTCATGATCGTGGACCGCGAATCCTGGAAGGCCGAATCGCTGGCCCACGAAGAGATGTTCCTGCAGTTGCTTGAGCGTCTGCCGCAGGAGTTCTCCCTGGAGCGGCAGATGCTCCTGACCCGGCTGGTCCGCTCGGCTCCGAAGTGGCTTCCTCCCCATCCTTGAGGAGGTTCTGACCGGAGGGGTTGCTCCCGGGTCGCACGGCGGCCCGGGGGCGACCCGACCCCGCCCCCGGGCTCAAACCAACCCGACCCAGGGAGCGGAAGGATGCCACCAGACCGACGAGACCTGTGGACCGGACTGACCCTGACCTTCCTGGCCCTCCTCCTCCTGGCCGGGATGGGCCAGGCTACGGTCGCCTTCTCGCCACTGGACGTCAAACTTCTGTGCGGCCTTCAAGCCTGGCGTGGTCCGACCATGAATGCCGCCGTGCGGTTGGTGACCGACCTGGGTAGCCCCCTGGTCTTGACGGGCCTGGTCGCCCTGGCAGGGCTGATGGGCTGGCCCTCCCGGGCCCCCGCCCAGCGCTTCGGGCCACTGGGGATCCTCCTGGCGGCCTCCCTGGTCAGCGCCGGCCTGAAAGAATGGTTTGCCCGTCCCCGCCCGGGGCCCGAGTTCGGCCCCCTGGTCCATGAACCACTGGCCAGCTTCCCCTCCGGGCATGCCATGCTGGCTTACTGCGTGTACGGACTGCTGACCTGGCAGGTCTGGCGCGCTCCGATTTCCGGTTTCTTGAAGGCCAGCCTGGTCGCCCTGTTGACTTCGCTGGTGGTGGGGATCGGACTCAGCCGGGTCTACCTGGCAGCCCACTACCCCAGCGATGTGGTCGCAGGCTTCGCCGCAGGAGTCCCGCTCCTGTGGCTGGCCACCGTCCTGCTCCGAAGTCCGCGAGCGACCCGGAATTCTCAGGAAGCGCAGCGCCGATAGACCAGGGTGAAGTTCCGCACGTGCTCCGGGCCCAATTGCCCCACTTCCTCGACCGCAAGCCCCTTCAGCCACTCGGCCACCTGTCCCCGGGTCGGGTTGTAGCGGGGATCCGGAGCCAGGAACATCCCGTAGAACAACCTCTCTCCCATCCGAGCCCGCCCCCGATCCGTCCGCAGATCGGCTTCGGTGCTCGGGAAGTCGTCGGGCAGGGTCACCACCAGGAAGCCCCCGGGCTTCAAGGCCGCCACGGCCCGCCCCAGGGCCTGTTCGGGGGACTCGCAATAGGACAGGGAGCGATGGAACAGGGCCACGTCGAAGCGGGACTCGTAGCGACAGTCCTCGGCGGTTCCCACCACGATGACCGCCCGGGTCGACCTTTCGGCTTCCCGGGCGCACTCGTAGTCGGCCTCCAGGCCGGTCGGCTCGACCAGGGGGTGAACCCGTCGCAGGATCTCCAGGCCGTGCCCACAACCGCAGCCGAGCTCCAGCAGACGCCCTCCCGCAGTCAGGACGGACTGCACCTCGGGGATCCTTGGCAACTGGTGAAGCAGCAGGTCCTGGTAGGACGAGCGCACCACCTGGGCCATCTGCTGGTGCAGCGAGAAACGCGACTCGGGCGGAGCCGTGCCCCGGAAGACGGCCTCGAGGGTCTCACAGACACGGTTGGACACCTGGACCAGGGCCCCGGCCCAGGGCCCCCCGGCCTCCAGGGCCTCAGCGACTCCGCTCGCCAACGAGTAACGGCCCTCGGCGTCCTGGTCCAGGATCTCGTAGGCGTTGGCCGCACGACACCAGACGCCGACATAGTCCTGTTCGAAGCCCAGGCGTTCGGCCAGTTCCCAGACGGGCAGGGCCGCCTCCTGGAGCGCCCGGAAGAACCCCAACTCGCTGCCCAGGTGAAGCACCCACGTCCCCCAGAAGCCGACGAAGAAGCCGTCAAACTGCGCCACCCGCTCGTGACCGATTTGGGAATTTGCCGTCTGCAACGATGCGGACCTCCTTGCCTGTGAGAAGTTCTACTTCCAGACCAGCGACTCCAGCAGGTCCAACATCAACGAGCGCCGCTGGGCCAGGTCCAGGCCGCTTCCGTCCATGGCCTCCCGGATCCAGCGCCGGACTTCCTGGGAACGCTGGACAGGGTCCTGCGGCAGAGGGAAGAGTTCGCGCAGCCTCCACAGCTCCAGCTCCAGTCGGGCACGTGCCAGGCGGGCCAGGAAGACGGCTCCCTGGTCGGGGTCCCAGTCGCGCACGGCGGGAAGTCCCAGCGTGCGGGGCAGGCTTTCAAACCAGCGCACCGCGAAGGGTTCGGAGGCACGGGCCACCTCCAGCAGACCGGAAGCCCACTCCGAGAAGGGCCGGGCATCCGTTCCAGGATGCAGGCTGGTCCGCCAATTGCCCAGGAGGCCCTCAAACCAGGCCTCCAGGCCCTGGTCGGGGGCCTCTTCAGCCCCCAGGGCCCGACCCATCTGGCGCAGGAGCTCCTCCTGCCGGCGTTCCGGGAACGCCTCGATGCCCGTCCGGGCGGCGTCGATCCTGGCCAGAAGACCTTGTTGCCGATCCGTCAGGGGAATCCCGTCCTCGCCGAAGAGCTCCGGAAGGTGGGTGCCCAACAGGTCGCGGGCCGACCGGGTGCGATCGGGGTCCTCCAGCAGGGCCATCAGGGCGTGGCAATCCGGATCCGACCAGGCCCGGTGCCCCCGGGCCAGGGGCGGCAGCCGCTCCCGCCAGGCCATGAGGGTCTGGCGGGAAAGGTCCCAAAGGTTGAAACCACCGGGCGTCGGGGTCTGCTCCGCAGCGCCAAAACGTTCCAGCAGCGCTCGCAGGAAGACGGCCTCGTCCTCGCTGGTGGGATGGAAACGCAGATGCCAAGTGCGGGGACGAGCCAGGGCTCGCCGCAGGGCGACCCCGGACGGGGGAACCGGCTCGCCCTCCTCCACCAGCTCCAGGTCGGGGTAGTGCCGCCGCAGGGCGGTTCCCAGCAGGAAGGGCGTCAGCTCGCCGCGCAGACCCAGAGGTCTCCTGGCGAGGTCCGCCAGAAGATCGACCAGGGGGGTGGTCTGGTTCCGATCTCCGAAGCCGACCAGGGCCTCGAGCACCTTGTTCCAGGCGGAAGCCATGGGACGACCCTCGGGCAGAGGCCCTCCGACCTTGTAGAGGATGGAGGCGCCGCGGTCACTCTCCACCTCCAGCAGGCCCTGGTCCGCCAGAAGGAGCCTCAGGACCCGGGCGCCGCCGGAGCGGCTGGCCACCGGAAGCTGCAACGGAGTCGAGAGGTCCAGCAACTCATCCAGGGCCTGCTGGCGCTCGCGACGCGAACCGGCCAGGGGGACCCGAGGGGTCTCCGGATAGAGCGATTCCAGAACCCCGCTGAAGAAGGCGTTCCGACTGCCGGCCGGAGCCTCTTCCAGAATCCGGCCCCCGTGCATCCAACGGAACGCGGCTGGAGCCAGGGCCTTGCGCAGTCTCTCCAGCAAGGAGCGGCGCAGGGAGGCGCGACGCACCAGCAGGGCTTCCCGGGCCGTCCCTTCGGGGCGGTAGGTCTCGGTGTCGGCCAGATGGTCCAGAACCGCCAGCTCCTTGAACTGGGCCGAGCCGGGCAGGGCCTGCAGCGGGATCCCCACCACCACCCGTTCCCCCGTGGCAGCAGACTCCAGGCTGGAAGCCACGTCCTCGGTCTCGCGGCGGGTGAATCCGATCCCGACCAACGCCAGCAGATCCCAGCCGCGAGGACACTCCGTCGGGACCGGGTCCTGGGGACCGACGTAGACGCACTTCACCCGGCGCTTGAGCGGGTGGAGCCGGGCGTACTCGCCGGGAGTCAGGTTCCGGGCGGGGAAATGGGCTCGCAGGACTTCGGAATACTCCACCTTGCCGAGCTGATCCAGCGCACGGGTGATGTCCTGATTCAGGTTGAACCGACCTGAGCCCGACGGGCGCGAGACGGCATCGCTCATGAAACCTCCTCGTCCTGGGCGGTCCCCTGGGTCGGGGACCCCAAAACGGATGCAAGAATCCGGGACATCGTGCTTCGCGCACCGGGGTCCTGGCCCTGCCTTCGGCAGTAGTAGACGTTGACCGCCACCAGGATCTCGTTGACCCGGTCCAGGTCCAGGACACTGGCGGAAGGAATCGCCTCGACGCCCCCCGCGAAGTTGAGCGGACAGACGTCCACGCCAGAGTCCTCCTCCTCGCGGAACAGCACGGGAGCCCCGTGAGTGCGACAGATCAAGGGGCGCTCGGAATAGATGGCACAGCGATCCTGCCACAAGAGAGGGCAACCAGACGTCCCGGAGGTTGCCCGCCGCTCGCCCAGCCGGCGGAGGAGCTCCTCGCCCCGTCCCAGGAGGGCCTGACGCACCCGGTCGGCCTCGACCGGGAAGACCGCCAGATCCTGCTGACAACACGCCGAACAGCCGGCTCGACATGCCAGGTCCTCCGGGTGGCGCGACCTCAAGGCGGCCATGAAGCCGTCCACCCGAGCCACCAGTTGGAGGTAGTAGTCGTCGGCCGGGTCGGGGATGCCCGCCCCGGATGCTCGGGCGGAGGGGTCCGATGGGGGAGGGTCGCAGGGCACGGTCGGACGGAAGGCTCCAGTTCCTGGAACTGCCCGCGCAGGGGGGGAAAGACACCCGTCCGCGGGGATTCGGCGCCGATTTCTGTCAGGGATTCTTCGAGCGGCTGGCGAGGGCCGACTCTTCTCCCTGGCCGGCCCATCTCCTCGCCCTGGCCAGGAAGCCGGACCCGACGAGACGAAATCCCGTCCATGAGCTGCCGAGGCCTCCTGACCCTGACCCTGGCCCTGACCCTGACCTGGATGGCCGGGCGCGCGCTGGCCGAACCCGGGAGGGATGCCCTGCTGACCCGCCAGCAAGGGACCGTGGAGATCCGCCGACAAGGTTCCAACACCTGGACCCCGGTGATTGCCTCCCGCTACCTGGCCAGCGGAGACTCCGGCCAGACCGGCCCTGCAGCGCGGGCCCAGGTCCGACTTCAGTTCCGGGACATGCTTCTGGCCGTGGGTCCGGCCACCCGCTTCACCGTGGCCGATCTCAACCGGGAGGCGGGCCAGGCAAGCCTGGAACTGGGCTGGGGCGCCCTGCGTGCGCGCCTCAAGGGAAAGCGCCAGGCCTCCGACAACTACCAGGTCCTCACACCCAATGCGGTCCTGGCAGCCCAGGGCACCGAGTGGGTGACCCACCACGTCACGCTCCCCCAGGACGGTACTCCCCCCCAAGGAGGGGATGCCCTGCCCGAGGGCTGGCCGCCCACGCCTCCGGGGCACACCCGGGCTGCGGTCCATGACGGCACGGTCCGGGTGCAGTCCGTCCCCACCGGCGCGGTCCAACTCCTCCAACCGCGCTCGACGGTCGACATCGGGCCGGATGGCATGATCGTCGTCAACCCGCCCGACTTCCCCTACCTTGCGGAAGCCTCCGCCGCTCCCGCCATCGAGCGGGGAACCACCGGCCGGGGTGAGCTGCAAGGCGAGGGAGGCGAACCCCTGGACAACCCGTCCCAGCCCTCGGCGCATCCGACGGGTCCCTCCGAGTCCCACTCCCACCCGCCCCCCCCCAGTCCGCCACCTCCCAGTCCCTGATGGCCCGCTTCCTGGCACCCATGACGAGAAGGCCCGGTCTTGCGACCGGGCCTTCGTGGTGCGGAGGGGGGGACTCGAACCCCCATGGATTTCTCCACACGCCCCTCAAACGTGCGCGTCTGCCGGTTCCGCCACCTCCGCGTTCGGCAACAGCGCAATTATAGGGAGGCACCCCGCACTTGTCAACGAGTTCCTCCTCCCGATTCCTGGCCTGCATCTCGCGTGCCCCGGAGGCTCCCCAAGGGTCCATCGAAGGGGTCGCCTTCAGGCCTGATCCAGGCCCTCCTCGGAAGAACCCAATCCCCGTCCCCGACGGGACTCCCCTTGCAGCGCCTCACGGACCCGATCCGCCAGATCGCTGGCGGAGAAGGGCTTCTGCAGGAAGCAGACCCCTTCGTCCAGCACGCCGTGATGAGCGATCACGTTGGCGGTATAGCCCGAGGTGAAGAGACTCTTGATCCCGGGTCGCAGCGCGAGCATCTCGCGGGCCAGCTCCCGCCCGTTCATCTCAGGCATGACCACATCGGTGATCAGCAGGTGGATGTCCGAGGCGCTGGCTCCCGCCAGCCGCAAGGCCTCGCCCGGGCTGCTGGCCGCAAGGACCCGATAACCGAGGGTCTCCAGCATCATGGAGGTCATCCGCAGCAGCGACTTCTCGTCCTCGACCAGCAGGATCGTCTCCCGCCCCCCTCGTACCGGAAGAGACGGAGCCTCCCTGATCCGAGCGGCAGATCCGACCTGGTGGCGGGGCAGGTAGATCTTGAAGACGGAGCCCTGCCCCGGCTCACTGTAGACGTCGATGAACCCCCGGTTCTGCTTGACGATGCCGTAGACCGTGGCCAGGCCCAGACCGGTCCCCTCGCCCAGGGGTTTGGTCGTGAAGAAGGGTTCGAAGAGGTGTTCCAGGGTCTGGCGTTCCATGCCGACTCCATCATCGCTGACGCTCAGCAGGACGTGGTCCCCGGCCTGGAAGCCGACGTGCAGCTCGCAGAAGGCCTCGTCGAACGACACGTTGCGCATCTCGATGGTGATCCGGCCGACCTCCCGGATCGCGTCCCGGGCGTTGACGCAGAGGTTGGCCAGGACCTGGTCGACCTGACTGGGATCCATCAGGACCGGCCAGAGGTCCTCTTCACACCGCCACTCCAGCTCGATGTTCTCGCCCAGGAGCCGCCGCAGCATCTTGAGCATGCCTTCGACGGTCTCCCCCAGATCCAGAATCCGCGGTTCGATGGTCTGCCGACTGGCGAAGGTCAACAACTGCCGGGCGATGTCGGCCGAACGCCGGGCCGCCTCACGGATCTCCTGCAGGTCGCCGAAGAGCGGGTCGGTGGTGGGGACCATGTTCAAGGCCATCTCGGAATAGCCCAGGATGATCCCCAGCATGTTGTTGAAGTCGTGGGCCACCCCGCCCGCCAGCCGGCCCACCGACTCCAGCTTCTGGGCCTGCAGCAACTGGGCCTCCAGGCGCCGCGTCTGGGTCACATCGTGCACGATCGAGTGCAGGTATTCCTTCCCGTCCAGGACCACCCGACTGCTGAAGAGCTCCACGTCCGCCACGCTTCCGTCGCTCTTGCGGTGCCTGAACTCGAAGTGGACCTGCCCCTCGCGCCGGGCGCGCTCCATCTCGGCCTGGATCTGCTCGACCGAGAGCGTGTTGATCTGGGCGACGTTCATCTGGCGCATCGTCTCGACGGGCCACCCGTAGAAGCGGGCCGCCGCCTGGTTGGCGTCCACGATCCGACCGCTGGCAGGGTCGATCAGCAGCTTGACCGCCGAGTGCTGGCTGAAGAGCCTGCGGAACTTCTCCTCGCTGGCGCGCAGATCGTCCTCGGCCCGCTTGCGTTCGGTGATGTCGTGCACGCTCCCCGCCAGGCGGACCGCCCTTCCGTCCTGGACCTCCTCGGCAACCCCCCGGATGACGCAGGTCCGCTGATGACCGTCCGGGCGGACGATCCGGGCCTCCAGCTCGTAGGGTATTCCATCCCGGACGCAGGCCTCGATGGCTTGCAGAAGGCGCTCGCGGTCCTCCGGCACGTAGAAGGCCTGGTGCTCGGCCAGGGGCGGCGCATCCTCGGCGAGCTCGATCCCGAAGATTCGGAAGAGCTCTTCAGACCAGGTCACCCGGTCGCTGTCCACCTCCCAGGCCCAGCTCCCCACCCGGGCGATGGCCTCGGTGCGGACCAGCATGGCGTGCTTGCGACGCAGCTCCTCTTCGGAGCGCTTGCGCTGGGTGATTTCGGCCATGACCGACAGGATGGCCACCACCCGCCCTTCCTCGTCCCGGATCGGGGCGGTCGACAAGGCGATCTCGATGGGGGTCCCATCCCGCCGACGCCGGGTCAGCTCCAGGCTGGAGAAGGAGTCGCCGGACCGGAGACGGGCGAGCAGGCCCTCGAACTGTCCCAGGTGCTCGTCGGGGACGATCGGGAGACGCCGCCCCAGGACCTCGGCGGCCGACCAGCCGAAGGTCTGCTCGGCCGCCCGATTCCAGGTCAGGACTTGCCCCTGCGGGTCCAGGGTCACGATGGGCAGGGGCGAGGAGGCGATGATGGCCCGCTGGCTCTCCTCGCTGCGGCGCAGGGCCGCCTCGGCCTGGCGGCGCTCGGTCAGGTCGGTGACGAAGACCACGGCTCCCGGGGCGCCGGCGAACTCGATGGGGACCGCAGAGACCTCGACCGGCACCTCGGACCCGTCCAGTCTCAGGAAGACCTCTTCCCGTCGAGGGGCGGGGATCTTCCGTTCGCACAGGGCCTGAACGCGACGGCGCACCTCCTCCCGGTCGCGGGGATGCACGAGGTCCTCGATCCGGCGTCCCAGCAACTGCCCCGGCGACTCGGCCCCGAAAAGGAGCGTGGCGGCAGGGTTGACGTAGGCGAAGCACCCTTGGGACTGGAGGAAGACCGCCCAGGGCGCATCGTCCACCAGGCTGCTGAAGGGGATCCCAGGCAAGAGCTCCGAGGGAGGAGGGACGTCGTCGGTGACGCCGGCCCGCTCCAGGCGGACTTGGAACGCCTCGATCTGCGCCTGGGCCTGCTCGAGCCGCGACGCCAGGTCCTGGTTCTGCCAGCGGAGGCGGGTTTGCGCCGCCCTCAGCTCCGGCACCTCCCCCGATTCGATGGGCTGGCCAAGAGGAGTGGAGCCGTTCGGGTCAGTCATTCAGGTCCTGAATTCCCTCTGTTCCAAGGCTGAAATCGACGAGGCAGGTGACGGGCCTGCCCCAGGCCCTTCGACGCCGGGGCAGGCGACCCTGGGGTCGTTCGTGAAAAATCCCGACGATGAAGGGTCCCGACGGCCTCTCCAGAATCCGCCCGCGATGGCCGACTCTCCCCTTCTTACCGTCGTGGCCCTGCCGGCCCTCACCCTCCTGGTTGCGCTCCACCTGCTGCGAACCCGAAGCAGCCAGGTGCGTCGGCTGGACCGCATCCAGTCCGCCCTCAGCCCATCCACTCCGACCGCCTCGCCCAGGCCTGTGCCCCTGCACGGCCTGCTTCCACCCGACGAAGAGTCCCAACCCGCGCTTCGCGGAGTCTCGCTGCCAGGGGGCCGCATGGCCTGGACCCGGCCTCTGGAAGCCGGCGAAGCCCTGACGGAGATCGTCCGGGTCCGCCAGGCCCCGACGGCCTATCTGGGCCCCTCGCCGGACCAGGCCGTCCTCCAACTCGGCCGCGCCGCCCTGCAAGCCGGGATCGACCCCCGAGCGCGCCTGATCGTGACGACCGGCGCCGGCGAACTCGAAGGCCTGCTGCAGGGCCGGCGGCTCCCCCCGCCCTGGATCGTGGCCGAGGAGCCCTTCGATCTGGAAGGCCTGCGGCGCTTGAATGAACGCTTCGGCTGCCCCATCCTGTTGGTGAATCCGCGGTCCATCCCCGAGGGGTACCAGGCCCTCCCCTGAGGCCGGGCCTCCCCTGTCGGCGACCCGGTTCCCGTCCAGTCGAGAACCGGAACGGGAGCCGGAAGGCTCTTCAATGGCTCGAAAACCCATGTTGACGGGGCGTCCCGGCGCTGCTATACTCGCGTGACCGAACTGGCTGCAAGGCCGGCTCGGCCCCAGAACAGGCCAGAAAGAAGAAGCGCACGGCTTCTCACCCTGCGGCGCCTCCGGCAGCCAGCAGAGGTTGCGGCCCTGAGAATCCGGCTCGTTGCCGGACCTTCTCGCCGCTCCTCCGGTGCGAAGCCCTCCCGCCCATCCTTTCGGCCGGCAATCGAGGTAGGCACATTTCGAAGGAGCTCAGAGTCAACCGTCAGATTCGGGTTCGCGAGGTCCGAGTCATCGACGAGGATGGCGCCCAGTTGGGCGTGCTTCCTACCCGCCAGGCCTATGAGACGGCGCGCGAGCGCAATCTGGACCTGGTCGAGGTTGCCCCGCAGGCCACCCCTCCCGTCTGTCGCATGATGGATTACGGCCGGTTCAAATACGAACAGGCCAAGTCCGAACGCGAGAGCCGAGCCCGGAGGAAGGTCCAGGAACTCCGCGAGGTGCGACTGCGGCCCAAGATCGATGACCACGACTTCGAAGTGAAGTCCAAGATGGTCAACCGTCTGATCGACCAGGGGGATCGGGTGAAGGTGATCCTCCGCTTCCGGGGACGCGAGGTGGTCCACACCCACCTGGCCATGAAGCTCTTGGAGCGCATCTTCACCGAGGTGGCCGAGAAGGCCGTCATCCTCCAGAAGCCCCTGATGGAAGGGCGGCAGATGGTGATGGTCCTGGCCCCGAAGCCCACCTAGGAACCCAGACGGAAACCCCTCGGTCGCCTCGTCGGGTCTTTTCCGCCCCCGCTGTGTCGCAAAAAGTCTCATTTGCCTCAAGCAAACCGCAACTTTTTGCTCCTGGCGGGGACAAAAAATCCCTCGACGATGCTCGGTCGAGGTTTCCGACCGGGCCCCTAGGAACGGTTGGACCCGGGTTGGAGAGGGAGGGCTCGTCTTGGCGACGAGCCGGTCTTCCTTTTGCCCGCAGCTCGTTCTAGAAATTGTAGGATTCACAGGGCCTGGAGCCTACGGGCGCAGGCAGACGAAAGGAGCTAAGACCATGCCCAAGATTCGCACCAGGAAGTCGGTGGCGAAGCGGGTCCGGGTGACCGGCACCGGCAAGTTGAAGCGGATGCGGCAGTTCTCGGGCTGCCACCATATCCGCGAGAAGAAGTCGCCCGACCGCACGCGCAAGTTCCGTCAGATCGTCCTGGTCGACCCGACCGACGCCAAGCGGATGCAGGCCCTCGTTCCCTACCTCTAGGAGGTCAAACCCGGTGCCGGATCCGGCGCCGTACAGGATTGGTGAGGGCGGTATGCGCCTTCCGCCGTAGGAGGAATTCAGATGCCCAGAGTCAAGCGCGCCACCATTGCGCTGAAGAAGCGTCGCAAGCTCATGAAGGCCGTCAAGGGCTACCGGGGTTCTCGGAGCCGCCGGGTCAACTGTGCCCAGGAAGCCTTCCTGCACGCCCAGCATTACGCCTACCGGGATCGCCGCGTCAAGAAGCGCGACTTCCGGCGGCTTTGGATTGCCCGCATCAACGCGGCGGCCCGCACCTGTGGCCTGTCCTACAGCCGCATGATGAATGGACTGAGACTGGCCGGTGTGGACGTCAACCGCAAGGTCCTGGCCGAGATCGCCGTGGCCGACGGCGCAGCCTTCGCCCGGCTGGCCGACGTGGCCCGCCAGAGGCTGGAGGCCCAGATCTCCGCCTGAGATCGGTCGGCTGCACCCACGCAAAGAGGACCGCGGGTCTCCGCGGTCCTCTTTGCGTGGCCCGGGAAGCGCAGTCCGCTGCAGACGCCTCAGGATTGAGCCTGGCCTCGCCGGGCCCGCGCCGAGAGCCACGCCAGGACCCTCCCCCCCTTCCGGATGAAGACCCCCACCAGCCAGGCCGAACCAAGCACCAGGGCCAATCCCAGCAGACCTGCCAGCCACGGCGCCAGGGCCACCAGGACCACCCCCGACATGGCCAGCAGGTCTTCACCCAGGGAAACCGCGGCGTTGCCGACCCCGCCATGGGCCGGGAACCAGGCCGAGACCTTGGCCCGGACCAGAGCCTTGCCGGCGTTGACCGTGAAGGCGGCGCCTCCCCCCAGCATCAGCCCCAGGGCGACGCTGACCAGGGGGTCCATCGAGACGAACATGGCCGACAGCAGCACGGCCCCGGCCGCAGGACGGAGCACGGCACCGACGGCATCCAGGCAGTGATCCACCAGGGGGAACTTGTCACCCAGGACCTCCAGCACCGTGGCTGTGCCGAAGACCATCAGGGCATCCGGGCGTCCCAGGAAGGAAAAAGCCGGGTGCAGCTCCAGGTATCCCCGTTGGGCCAGCAGCCCGACCATCAACAGCGGCAACCAGGCCCGCAAGCCGGCACAGGAA
>Ga0334884_1002032_pt1 | contig 27489 bp, 19 predicted proteins | sample GraSluR1_MG_7_FD_207215 | JGI IMG/M metagenome (GOLD analysis project Ga0334884, IMG submission 207215) | Sludge microbial communities from methane-producing bioreactor in Wageningen University, Netherlands - Granular Sludge_12_05 R1 | ecosystem: Engineered > Bioreactor > Anaerobic >...
TGCAAACACTTATTGTTACCGAAAATCAATTACCGGTAATTAACTGCCCTGCCGATGTATTGGTGAATACCGATGCTGATTTGTGTACGGCCAGCGGGGTAGATTTGGGAACACCAACTACTTTCGATAATTGCGATATACTTTCGGTTACCAACGATGCGGTGGAACCATTTAGCGTTGGGGTTCATACAATTACATGGACTGTTGAAGATGTAAACGGAAATACTGAAATCTGCGAACAAACACTCACGGTTGCCGACCTTCAGTTACCTGAAATAGTGTGTCCATCACATGTTTCGGTAAATACCGACACCGATTTATGCACGGCAAGCGGTGTAGAACTGGGTGATGCAAGCACCGGCGACAATTGCGGTGTGCTTAATTCATATAACGATGCTCCCGAAACCTACCCGGTGGGAATAACAATAGTTACATGGACGGTTCAGGATGTAAACGGAAATGCAAACACCTGTGAGCAGACTGTTACGGTAAACGATGCACAGCTTCCCAGCATTACCTGTCCTGATGATATTTCGGTGGATACCGACCCCGATCTATGTACGGCAAGCGGCATTGAAATTGCTGAGGCCGAGGCTGCCGATAACTGTGGTATATTGAGCCTGGCGAACGATGCTGCAGAGCCTTATGTGCTGGGAATTAACATAATTACATGGACAGCCGAAGATGTTAATGGAAACATCAACACCTGCCAGCAAACCATCGCCGTTACCGATGCACAACAACCCACCATTGTGTGTCCGGCCAATGCCGAAGTAAGTGTTGACGAAGGCCTTTGCACTGCCGGAAACATTCAACCGGGAACGCCAGATGTATGGGACAACTGCAGTGACCTCATTGTTTCGAACGATGCCGATGAAGTCTACCCGGCAGGTATTCACACCATTACATGGACAGTGACGGATGCCGGCGGCAACTCAGCCACTTGCGAGCAAACACTTATCGTTTCCGATAATCAACTGCCATCTATTGTTTGTCCCGAAAACATAGAAACTTATACCGATACCGATATGTGTACGACTTCGGGCCTAGAGTTAGGTGTTGCCATAGCAAGCGACAATTGCGATATTTTATCGCTTACCAACAATGCGCCCGAATTTTATGAACCCGGATTAACAAGCGTGTTATGGACATGTACCGATATTAATGGAAACACGAATACCTGCCAACAAACGGTGAACATAACCGACAATGAACCGCCTACGGTAATTTGTCCCGAAAACATTGATGTTCCGGTTGATGAAGGCGAAGTTAGTGCTTCAAATGTAATTCTTGGCATACCCGAAACAAACGATAACTGTGGGGTTACTTCGGTTGAAAACAATGCACCCTTGTTGTTTCCGTTAGGCGAAACGCAGGTAACATGGATAATAAGCGACATGCAGGGCAATACTGCAAACTGCCAGCAAATCGTCACGGTGTTCGATCCCAACCATGTTGTTTCTCATCAAAATGCAAGTTCTTTTTATCTTTGGGCTATCCCCAATCCTTTCTCGGAGTTCTCCACCATTGGTTTTTATTTAAAAACCGACACAGAAGTCAGCCTGAAACTGTACGATTTACACGGCAAAGAGACAGCAACAATTCTAAACAGACAATACTGTTCTGCCGGCAGGCACACAGTGGTTTTAGATGCCTTGCTGCATGGACTGAAACCGGGGACCTATATTATTCGTCTTCAAACAAATTCTATTTGCAATAGCTACAAGTTGATTCTTCTTGAATAAAAATACCCCAACATGTTGGGATATTTATATATATCTTTAATTTTGTGAAAAGAGAAATTTTTACCAAATAAAACAAAAACCATGAAAACACATGTAATGTTATTGACTGCCCTATTCGCAGCCTTATCGGTATTTACTGCCTGTACCAACTATGGTACCGAAAAAGAATTTAATGGAGTTCAATTGTTTTACACCGATGCAATAAGCGAGACAGAAGCCGATGCTTTGGGAGAATATCTTACGCAATCGGGATTTGCCGATGGCGAAAAGAAAACCGTTCAACTAACCAAAGAAGGCGATACCTATCAATTCAGAATGGTAGTTGTTGACAATTACAAAGAAATCGACAATTATGAATCGATTTTCAGTTATACTGCACGGAATATTTCCGAGCTTGTTTTCGACAATAAACCGGTTGAATTGCATGCATGCAACGACAAACTCGAAACACTAGAGGTTTTCGAAATGTCGGAATATCTTGGAGAATCGATTACGGCACATGGGGTGCAATTGTATTACAGCGAAAACATAAGTGAAGAATTGGCAGTTGATTTTCTCGATTATCTGAAAGAATCGGGATTTGCCGATGGAGATGCTAAAACAGTTCAACTTGAACGCTACGATGATATGTACATTTTCAAAATAATTGTTGATGCCGATGTTATCGAAAGCCACGAACTTGATGAGGCATTTTATACCTATGCTCAAATGTTATCAGAAAACGTTTTCGACAACAATCTCACCGAAATTCATGCCTGCAACAATAACTTTTCTCCCATTGGAATTTTTTCTTCGCAAGAACAAATAAATACTTTTTAATCAACCCACTTGCATTCACAAAAAATGAATGTAATTTTATCATTCTAAAAAAACCAGAAATATGTCAAGCATAAAACGAATAGGTGTATTAACCTCGGGGGGCGATGCTCCCGGAATGAATGCCGCAATAAGGTCGGTTGTGCGCGCAGCTTTATACAACGGCATTAGTGTTACCGGTATTAAACGCGGTTATGCCGGGTTAATTAAAGGCGATTTTGTTGAGATGACATCGCGCGATGTGGGTAACATTATTCAGCGTGGCGGTACAATTCTTCGCACTGCGCGCAGCCAGGAGTTTATGACCAAAGAAGGTCGCTACACTGCCTTTCGTAATCTGGTTGAAGCCGGCATCGATGCACTGGTGGTTATTGGTGGCGATGGCACATTTAAAGGAGCCAAAGTATTTACCGAAGAATATAATTTCCCAATTGTTGGTTTGCCGGGTACTATCGACAACGATTTGTACGGCACCGATATGACAATAGGCTACGACACGGCCATAAACACTGTGGTTGAGGCCATCGATAAAATACGCGACACGGCCAGTTCGCACGATCGCTTGTTTTTTGTTGAGGTAATGGGTCGCGACGCCGGCTTTATTGCACTGCGAAGTGCCATTGCCTGTGGTGCCGAAGATGTGCTGGTGCCCGAAGTTGTAACCGATATGGACGAAGTGTGCGAAAATTTGGTGAAAAGCGTAAAAAGAACCAAAAACAGCGGAGTGGTTATTGTTTCGGAAGGCGATGATGCCGGTGGTGCTATGCATATAGCCGAAATTGTTAAAGAACGTCTGCCCGATTTCGACATTCGTGTCTCAATTCTTGGCCATTTGCAACGCGGTGGTGCGCCCTCGGCATTCGACAGGTATCTGGCAAGCAAACTCGGGGTAGCCGCCATTGAAGCTCTGATGGACGACCAGCGAAGTGTAATGGTAGGCCTCATCAACAAAGAAACAGTGTTGGTGCCTTTCAATCAGGCCATAAAACACCATAAAGACATAAACCGGAAAATGCTCGAAATGCTCTACATTCTGAACACCTAGTGCGGAGCATAGAAATTTAATATGAATTTTGCACATATTATTCTTCCTCTTGCCCTAAAAGGGCCTCTTAGCTATCGCATTCCCGAATCGTTGCAACAACGTGTAGTTGAAGGTTCTTTGGTTGTTGTAAATCTGGGCAAATCGAAATTATACACAGGCATTGTGGCATCACTCTGCGATACACCCGTGGATGGATTTACAATAAAAGAGATTGTTTCGGTATATGACTCCCCCCCCATTACGCGAGAACAACTTCGTTTATGGGAATGGATGGGGTCATACTATTGCTGCACCCTCGGAGAAATTATGAAGGCGGCACTGCCTGCAGGGCTTCGTCCCGATAGTGAATCGCGATACACTTTAAGCCGCTATTGCAATGATTTTCATTTGCTAAGCGATGAACAAAAAATTGTGTTACAGGCTCTCGATAAACACAAAAAAACAGCCCTTGCCGATCTGATAAAAAAAACAGGAATAAAAAACCCCTTGCCCACACTTAAATATCTGATAGAAGCCGGCTATGCCAGCAGTGGTCATTTTTTAAGTAACTCATACAAGCCTCTAATCAGGAAATACGTCCGAATAACTGTTTCGAACCACAGTCAGGCCCATGAAGCACTCGACAATCTGAAACGTTCGCCACAACAACTTCAATATTTTGAGTTTTTACTTGAGCAAGCCAACGAAAATTACACCGACTTCTCGATAGCTCTCAACGACTCGATGCAAGCAACCCAAGCAACGGGAGCCGTTGTGAATGCCTTGCAAAAAAAGAAGCTTATTACTATTGAAACGCGCGAAGAAAACCGCCTTGAACCTTGCACAGAAGTGTCGGGGTTAAAAACACTAAGCCCCGAACAACAGAATTGTTTCAACACAATTCAAAATCTGCATTCTCACCACGATGTGGTGTTACTTCATGGTGTGGCATCGTCGGGTAAAACCGAAATTTATCTGAAGCATATTGCACAGGTTCTGGGGTCGGGAATGTCGGCCCTGTATCTGTTGCCCGAAATTGCCATAACCACACAAATAATTTCGAGAATACAGGCTGCTTTTGGCAGCAAGGTGGGCGTATATCACAGTAAATTTAGCGATAACGAAAAAGTAGAAGTTTGGAAACGGGTGAACTCGGGAAGTTTTCAGGTAATTGTGGGTGTGCGGTCGGCCGTTTTTCTGCCATTTCGCAAACTGGGTTTGGTTGTGATTGACGAAGAACACGAAAACACCTATAAGCAACATGACCCTGCCCCACGATATCATGCTCGCGACGTAGCTATTGTGCTGGCAAAACAGCATGGGGCCAAAGTGATTCTCGGTTCGGCAACACCCTCGCTCGAAAGCTGGTACAACTGCCAAAACAACAAATACGGTCTGTGTGAATTAACCGAGCGATTTGGTAAGGCTGCTTCTCCCGAGATAATAGTAGCCGATATGCTGAAAGCTCGGAAGCGAAAAGTGGTACAGTTGCATTTTCATCCACTACTGATTGATGAAATAAGAACTGCTTTGCTGGCAAAAGAGCAGGTTATTCTGTTTCAGAACCGCAGGGGTTACGCACCCTATCTGCAATGCACCGAATGTGCCTACGTGCCCAAATGCGACCAATGCAACGTAAGCCTTACCTATCATAAGAATCAGAAGTTGATGCTGTGCCACTATTGTGCCAATAAAAAACCATTGTTACACTCATGCCCTTCGTGTGGCAGTAGTTCGTTAAAAACCATGGGCTTTGGCACCGAAATGATAGAAGACGAAGCAGGACATTTCTTTCAGGAAGCACGCATTGCGCGCCTCGACTTCGACACAGCCACCACGCGACGACAGTATGAAAGCATTTTATCGGACTTTTCGGCAGGCAAAACCGATATTTTAATAGGCACCCAAATGATTTCGAAAGGTCTTGATTTTGAAAATGTGGCAGTAGTGGGTGTTTTAAATGCCGACAACATGCTAAACTTTCCCGACTTCAGAGCCTTTGAACGCAGCTTTCAACTTATGGTTCAGGTAAGCGGAAGGGCCGGCAGAAAGAATAAACGCGGCAAGGTAATTATTCAAACTACAATGCCCGACCACGATATTATCGAAGACATCGTAAAGTCCGATTACCAACACATGGCAGAGGCAGAGTTGTTGTTGCGAAAAAACTTTAAATACCCGCCCTATTACCGGTTTATTGGCATTAGGCTTAAGCACCACGACAAACGAATACTTCATCAGGCAGCAGCCGAAATGGCTTCAACAATATCGAACGCCATGCCCGGAAGGGTTATGGGACCACAAGAGCCACCCGTGAATTGGGTACAAATGATGTATATTACCCATATTGTCATCCGCTTCGAAAACGCTTTGTCGGCTGTTAAATTAAAAACATATCTACTTGATTTAAAAGAAAATATTTCGAAAGACACCCGTTATAAGGGAATTCACATTATTTTAGATGTCGATCCGATGTAAAATGATAAACAGATGAAAACACTGATAAAAAACGCCACCCTCGTGAATAGGGGCAGCCAAACCAAGGCACATGTACTTATTGAAGACACAATGATTCATTCGGTAATTACCGACTTAAGCCATATTGCCGATGCCGACCACTATATCGAAGCCGAAGGCTTGCTGTTGTTGCCGGGTGTTATCGACGATCAGGTGCACTTCAGAGAGCCGGGTCTCACACAAAAGGGCGACATGTATACCGAATCGAGGGCTGCGGCTGCCGGAGGAGTTACTTCGTTTATGGATATGCCCAATACCCAACCGCAAACCACCACCATTGAGGCCCTGCTTGCCAAACACCAAATTGCTGCCCGCAACTCACTGGTAAATTATTCGTTTTATCTGGGAGCTACCACCAATAACATTGTCGAAATAGAAAAGGCAGATCCGGGTTTGGTTTGCGGTATTAAAATGTTTATGGGATCCTCAACCGGCAATATGCTGGTAAGCAAAACCGAAGATGTTTCGGCAGTATTTGCCCATGCGCCGGTGCCGGTGGCTGTGCATTGCGAAGACGACAGCATTATAAGCCGTAATCTCGATAAGTATAAAACCCTGTATGGCAACAATATTCCGATGCGCTACCACGCCGACATCCGCAGCGAAGAGGCTTGCTATGCATCGTCGGCACGAGCAGCCGAACTGGCCGCCAAACACAATGCACATTTGCATATTCTGCATTTGAGTACGGCCAAAGAAATTGGTTTGATGCAGCAGGTTCCGCTTGCCGAAAAAACCATTACCGGCGAAGTGTGTGTGCATCACCTTTGGTTCAGCAGCAACGATTACGAAAAACTGAATTGGCGCATAAAGTGGAATCCGTCGATAAAACACGAAAAACATCGCGAAGGATTACGCGAAGCGTTAATAACAGGATTAATCGACATTGTAGCTACCGACCATGCCCCACACACTTTCGACGAAAAACAACACGACTACACTAGCTGTCCGTCGGGGGCACCTCTGGTGCAGCACTCGCTACCGGCAATGCTCGAAATGGTGAAGCAGGGTGTGTTCGGCTACGAGCAGGTGGTTGATTACATGTGCCACAAACCCGCCCAATTGTTCCGAATCGACCGGCGCGGATATATCGAAGCAGGCTATTATGCCGACCTGGTTTTGGTAAATCCTTCGTCTTCTTTCACAGTGAATGCCGATAATTTGCTGTATAAATGCAAGTGGTCGCCACTCGAAGGAACGCGGTTTTCGCATCGTGTTGAAAAAACCTGGGTAAATGGGAGTTTGGTGTGGGAAAATGGCACATTCACTGGGCAGCAGAATGCTTTGGCCTTGCAATTTAAGAGGTAGGAACATTCGAACTGGTGCAAAAGAAAAAAATGAAAGAAAAATAAAACCTCATTCATCAGACCTTTCTGACGAATACCATCAATTAGTTTTTATTAATTTCTGTTGAAAGGTCCTTTCATTATCAATAACAATATAAACGCCAGATGGTTGTCCTCCGATGTCAATACTTGTTGTATTACCGAGTATGTTTATTTGTTGCACAATTTTTCCTTCGAGATTATAGATTTGTACAAAATCGATTTTCGAAAAATTTTCAATGTACAGTTCAAACCTATCGGTAGTTGGATTCGGGTAAATCAATGAAGGTCTTGAGCAAATACTTTCATTTTCAACAGTTATTGGATTAGGAATGCCCAACTCATTAAATGCAATAACGCCACAATAATCGGTTCCTAACCATTTTGTATTGTTATTATCAATTGCTATTGCGAGAATATCACAACCAGGCAAACCGGAGTTCTCAGCAGAATAAACATCCCAATTTAGGCTTGTATCAACTTTTACCAGATAGCCACCCGTGGTAGAAATCCATTTATTACCAAATTGATCGATGGCAATTGAATAGACTGTATTAGAAGGCAAGGGTGAGTTTGAAGTATTATATATTACCCAGTTTGTGTCATCAAATTGTACTAATCCGCTCAATGTAGCAAACCATTTCAAATTATTAGAATCAACAACAACCGAATAAACACAGTTGCTTGAAATTTCAGAGTTTGAAATATCATAATATTCAGGTAACGTGCCCCCAGACATTTTAATAACTCCACAATCTTTGGAGCAGAACCATCTTACTCCATTTAGATCTTTGGCAATAGCAACAATATTTTTGTATCTATCACTGAAATATTTCACCCAGCTCGTACCTATAATTCGGACCATTCCTTCTCCTCGAGTACTTACCCATTGATTACCATTTTCTTCAAAATATATCAAATGTATTTTGTTTGACGGAAGTTCTGAATTATCTGTGTTATACACAGTCCAAATGCCATTATTTCTTTTTGCCATTCCTCCGCCATTTGTTGCAACCCATAAATTGCCGTAATTATCGGTACTAACACAACTTATTTTTATATGTGGAATACCAGAATTAATAGTATTGTATGTTACCCAACTTATTCCATCGAACCAATTAAGGCCACTGTTTGTACCTATCCAAATACCAGTATTCCCATTCAATGATAGAGTATTTATTGTGTTGCTAAGTATTGAAGATTCTGATATGGCAACATTCGCAAAATTAACTTCGTTGTGTTTCAACAATCCGTCATCCCAAGTCCCAATCCAAAGAAAATTTAAAGAATCGGGAAAAATGGTTTTAATTATGGTAGGTGAAATAGACTTCCATGTGAGTTCACCATCATAGAAACGATACAGTTTTGTTCTGCATGCAATCCATTTAATACCATTACTATCAATTTCTAGGTCATCACAATATGCTTCAAAATAGCAACGAGACCAATTGGTTCCATTGAAACTAAGAAGACAACCATAAGCGGTTACTGCCCACAAAACACCTTCGTCGTCAATCTCAATGGCAGAAATCTGATTATAAGGAATAATAACAGTATTGGTTTTGTTGAAAAAAAACCATTCGTTACCATCAAACCTTCCTATACCACAATCGGTAGCTGCCCATATTACTCCAGAATTGTCAATTTCTAAATCATAAATATTATAAGCCGGACAATTGTAAATAATCCAATCATCGTTGGTTTTTTTTGCCAAATAATTGGAGTGGGCGATAATAAAAACATTGTTTTCGTTGTCAAATACAATTTTTTTAATATTATTTGAAGGTATTTCTGAATTTGAAGTATTAAAAAACTGCCACTCGAATCCATTGAATTTTACCAGACCACCCCCTGCTGTTCCAACCCATTTATTGTTGTCGATGTCGATAGCTACCGAGGTAATCAGATTTACGGGTAATTCTGAATTAGTTTTATTGTATGTGGTAATTGCACCAGATGATTTATTAACACTTACCAGACCAAATTGTGTTCCTACCCAAATATTATCAATGTCTTCGTTTATAGAATTAACATAACCTCCGTTATTATAGTACATCCATTGTAGGCTTTGTGTTGATACTGTTAGAGGAATTATTAATAAAATAAATGTGATCAACAGCAATTTATCCATAATAATCAATTGATCTTTATTCTGATCCATGTAAATAACATTTGAAAAAGGTTTTACAAAGTTAATAATAATACATATAACGATTATTATAATTTTATAAAACCAAGGGTTTTCATAAAAAGTAATTCTTTTTTAAATAAAACATAAAAAATAAATATTGTGTGAATGAAGTATATTTGAGTTATTCATTTTGTGACCTCATGAAAGCTGCTCGTTCATAAATTAACTAACACCGAGTAAACTTATGCAGCAATGCCACTGAGGGTTATCAGATAAAAACCCGAATAACTGCCTGTAATCCTTGCTCTGTGATTGAACTGCTTAGTGAAAACTTATTTCCAAACTTTTTTATATCTTTCGACAGATTTTGAATGATATCAGATGTTGATTAAAATCTATGCCAGTGCTGTTCAGGGAATACTTGCCCGCACCATTACCATTGAGGTGAATGCCGGCCGGGGATATGCCTACAATCTGGTGGGTTTACCCGACAATGCCGTAAAAGAAAGTCAGTACCGAATTTTAAGCGCCTTTACCAATAACGGATATAGCTGGCCGGCAAAAAAAATAGTAATCAACATGGCTCCCGCCGATGTGCGAAAAGAGGGTTCAGCCTACGATCTGCCACTGGCTATTGGTATTTTGGCGGCCTCGCAGCAAATTGCTTCCAACGACATCGAAAAGTATATGATAATGGGTGAGCTGTCGCTCGATGGATCGGTGAAACCGGTAAAAGGCACCCTGCCCATGGCAATAAATGCATTGGCCGAAGGCTACCAAAGACTGATAGTGCCTGCCGAAAACGCCCGCGAAGCGGCTGTGGTGCAAGGCCTAAGTGTGTATGGCGTAAGCCATATAAGCGAAGTAATAGGCATGTTCGACAAAGGCGTATTTCCCGAACCGGTTCAGGTTGATCTTGCAAAAGAATTTGAACGCTGCGACGAACACAGCATGCCCGATTTTTCGGAAGTTAAAGGTCAGGAAAATGTGAAACGTGCCCTCGAAATAGCCGCTGCCGGTGGTCATAATATTATTCTGATAGGTCCTCCCGGCGCCGGAAAAACCATGCTGGCCAAGCGCATGCCCGGAATATTGCCGCCTTTAACGCTCGACGAAGCCCTCGAAACCACCAAAATACATTCGGTAGCCGGAAAAATGAGCACCAATTCGTCGCTGGTTACGCAACGGCCTTTTCGTTCGCCGCACCACACCATTTCGGATGTAGCTATGGTAGGCGGTGGATCGTATCCCCAACCCGGCGAAATTTCGCTGGCACACAACGGGGTGTTGTTTCTCGATGAGCTTCCCGAATTTAAGCGAAGTGTTCTCGAAGTAATGCGTCAGCCACTCGAAGACCGTGTGGTGAGCATTTCGCGCGCCAAACTCAGTGTGGAATATCCTGCGGCTCTTATGCTAATAGCCTCAATGAACCCCTGCCCCTGCGGCTACTACAATCATCCCGAAAAACGCTGCCTGTGCAGCCAGTCGATGGTGCAAAAATACTTATCGCGCATTTCGGGCCCATTGCTCGATCGCATCGATATACACCTCGAGGTGGTGCCGGTGCCGTTTGGTCGTTTGTCGGAAAAACAAAACGGTGAGAGCACGGCCGAAATCCGCAAACGCGTGGTAGTGGCACGTCGAGTACAATCGGAACGCTTTGCCGCAAGCAAGGGTATTTATTGCAATGCACAAATGACCAGCCGCCAGCTACGAAAGTATTGTCCTCTCGATGAATCATCGATGGCATTGCTGAAAACTGCCATGGAAAGGCTGGGGCTGTCGGCCAGGGCCTACGACCGCATAATAAAGGTAGCGCGCACCATTGCCGATTTAGAAAATGCCGAGCACATACAAGCACACCACATAGCCGAAGCCATTCAATATCGCAGCTTAGACAGGGAGGGCTGGGCAGGATAGGGTTACGCGGGTTCTAAATCCTGAATTGCTCGGGTTTGCGCATCAGCCTTTTTATGGCATACCACTTATACATACTTACCAGCACCCATGCGGCCGGTATCAGCATGATCACATCGTTGTTCAGGAAATAACGCATCTCGATGTTGCGCACCGTAAAACAGATGTAATAGTAAACAAGGGCGAAAAACAAAGCAATAAATACCCCATACAAATTTTTTCGGCGTATCATCAGGAACAAGCCTATTGCTGCCAGCAATAGCAATATACTGCGATACAAAAACAATGCATTTGTAAGCAAACCAAGAGCACCCTGTTTTTCGTTGGTTAGCGTGGTTTTAAACAAAGCCTTACTCAGGTTTTGCATGGGTATTATCAGATGATAATGCACCGGATTGGCAGCTATCTGATTGTTGCGTAACACGGTGAAATAATAGGCAATAGAGTCGTTGCACGACAGGCTGTCGGGTATGCGTGCATTGCTGCGGTTCCAATATTGGTTCCAGTGGCTGAATCCCGAGCCGCAGTTTTTTGCCAGATATTCTGCCCGTAGAAGCATGAGAGAGTCCTCGCGCGAAACAAAGGCTATTTCGGGCCAATCGACCTCTTCGTTGCGTACTATTTGAAAAAACTGAGGATCCCAACCACTCTTAATCGAATAAATATATTTGCGGCAAGCCACCACATCTTTGGTGAATGTTTTGGTTCCGCCTCGCGTATCGGTAAACAACACCACTTTATCGAGCAACACATAATTGCGCAACACCCAAGTGCCGTAAACAACCGCAAAACCCGCACATGCCAGTACCACGCTTATAAATGCCCGTTTATATTGTTTCAGGTTAAAAAAGAAATACACCACCGAAAACACAGGCACAAAAATAATGTTTTGCGGACGCAGCAACACACTTAAGCCAACAATGGCCCCACCGAACAAAAAGTCGCTCAGTTTTTTGCGCCGGCTCAGGAACAGAAAGCCGGTAATCAATGTAAAAACGCCCACTGTTTCGGTCGAAATAAGGGGGACCCAAAAAATAGTAAAAGGATAAACGGCATATAAAAATGCGGCAAAAACACCAATTCGGTAACTATTCGAAATAAAAAATGCCAGCCGGTACAACAGAAATACCGTGAGTACATCGAGCAATACCTGAAACCAGATAACCAACTGATAGGTAAGGTCGAGATTCTGACCACTGATAACATAAAACAAGGCCAGTACAATGGGATAAAACGGCAATCGTCCGGCAACCGATTTATCGTCGTTACTTATGGTTCGTATGCTTCCTTGCTCAACCAGATTTATGGCACATTGCGAATACGAATACGTATCGCCTGTTCTGAAATATTCTTCTTTCGCGTAGTAATATTCTGCAACAAAAAGAACAAAAACCACACGGAGAAGTAACCCGAGAGCCAGAATTACAATGAGATGTTTTTGATATTTCTGAAACATAAGCGGCTTTTATAACTTATTCACAAATATAGTGTTAAATGCCTAATTTAGCGCGCTGACCTTCTTTTCTTTCGGTTTCGGCCAATTCTTTTTCGCTACGGATGTCGCTGCGGTAATTGTTGTAAATAATTAAAAGAGCCGTAATCATAAAAGGCATATATGGAATTTTATACCGTACCAGAGCGCCGAAATTGGCTGTGGTTAAGCCCACAATATACGACAATGCCAATGCAAAGGTAATGGCATAAATTACATAATGATTGCTACCCAGCTGTTTCCCGAAGTTTTTGATCCCCCTTCCAAAAATTGCAAACATAAGCAGGGCAAAAATAAAGGTGTTTTCGAGGGCCGAAAGCATGATTACAGGGCTTCGCGCTTCCCATGGAAATGGCCTGAAAAATCCGGCCAGTATGGCCACCGGTGCTTTGCTAATAACACCGGCATAAGAAGCATCGAAACCACCAATATTGTAACTGTTGTCGCCATAGTAACTTTGTGTAAGATCGTGTTGCACCACTGCCGCACGCTCCATCATAGCTTCGGGAGAGCTATAAAAGTCTCCGGCAGCTTCCGAAAAACGGGTCATTGCTGCAGCACCACCCAACACTGCCACAGCAAGTATTATGGGAAACACAAAAATTCGTAAAAACTTGCTTTTCACCTTTTGAACATACCCAAAAGTAAACCATATTGTCATACCCAAAATCAGCGTAAGCAATATGTAAGGTTTCAGCGACAACAATAAGAAAACCGATAATAACAGCAAAAAAGCATTTCCTGCCAAATGCCGTTTGTCGAATTTAATAACAATATTGTAGAAGGCTGCAGCAAACCATAGTGTGGCCGACATAGTGTATGAGTCTTTCAGAATGCCACTGCCCCAAAACACTACCGATGGAATTAAAAACATTCCGTAAGCCAATGTTTTGGTGAGATGTGGATAAATTTTACAAAGCAATTTATAGAACTTCCAGAACCCACCGAAAAGAAAAGCGTTCAAAAAAATGGTCGACCACAAATACGATTTTCCGCCCAGTAATACAAATAACGAAGTAAACCTAACTACGGCAAATGCCTTGGGGTCGCGTGTATAAAAAGGATATTCGGTAATAGAATTAAAGGCCGATAAAGTTTCGGGGGTTCGGTCGCCCAACAGTATTTTAAAATAACTATCAAAATCGTGCTGCGCCAGGTTGGCCAACGACTTAGCACTCCAAAAATATAGTGTAGTATCGCCTCCATCGTACAACATCGTATAGGCCAAACAAAACAAGACTCCTCCCATTATTTTTGCCATAAATCCCAATGGATAATACTTGTAGCATGGGTTTTTGGCTATATTGCGCTGTCGAACAAGAAACGATACACCCAGCAGCAGAATCAACAACACCGCAAGAAACATGAAATCCCAACCTGTAAAGTAGAAATCGAACGATCGCCTGAAGTAATCGAGATTAAACATATTCTATTTACTATCTCTAAATTGAAGTATCGTATGGCAGATGTATTCTATATCTACATCGCTTAGTTCGTAATAAAAAGGCAAGCGCAACAAACAATCGGTTAATCTATCGCTTTGTGGTAAATCGGTTAAATGATATTTCTGTTTAATGATAAACTCACTTTTGTGTAACGATAAATAATGAAATACGGCCTGAATGCCATTAATTTTTAAATGCTCAATTAAACGGGAGCGAACATCAAGCCCTGAACAAACCAGATAAAACATATGCGCATTGTTGCTGGCATAACCGGGAATTACAGGGAGTTTAATTTCATTCGAAATATTTTGCGACAAACAGGCATGATATGTATTCCATATGTGCAGCCGTTGTTGCTGAATATCGGCGTATTGTTCAATTTGAGCCCAAAGAAAAGCGGCTATTATATCGGATGGTAAAAAAGATGACCCAATATCAACCCAGCCATATTTATTGATTTCGCCCCTAAAAAATTCTGCACGATTGGTTCCTTTTTCCCATAAAATTTCGGCTCTCTTCACGAAGCTTTCGTGGTTTATGGCCAACATTCCGCCTTCTCCGCATTGTATGTTTTTGGTTTCGTGAAACGAGAAACAGCCTATATGCCCAATGCTGCCCAGTGCGTTGCCTTTATAGTATGAATCGATGGCTTGCGCGGCATCTTCAATTACCCATAACTTATGCCTATCGGCAAGTTCCATAATCTTGTCCATATCGCATGCTACACCGGCGTAGTGCACCACAACAATTGCTTTTGTTTTGGAGTTGATTAAAGCACCAATGCCATCTTCATCAATACCGGGATGATCGCTGCGGCTGTCGGCAAAAACTATGTGAGCTCCTTGCCTTACGAAAGCAAGTGCAGTGCTCACAAAAGTATAGGAAGGAATAATAACTTCGTCGCCGGGTTTTATATCAATCAACATAGCAGCCATTTCGAGTGCATCGGTACACGAGGTAGTAAGTAAACATTTGCGGAAACCCCATGTTTCTTCGAAAAACTGCTGACATTTAGAGGTATAATAGCCATTGCCCGAAATATGACGCCTTGCAACAGCATCAACAATGTATTCGGTTTCTTTTCCGGTGATATAAGGTTTATTGAACGAAATTTTATTCATACAGCGATTTTATAAATTTAGCCGGATTGCCGGCTACAACGGCATAATCGTCAACATTTTTCACCACCACGGCTCCCATACCTACAATTGCATAGCAGCCCACCCTGATGTCTTCGCGCACAGTGCTGTTTAAACCCACATGCGCACCCTTGTCGATGTGAATGCGGGCACCAAGAATGCCATGGGCCGCTACAGTGGCGTAGTCGTCAACAATGGTGTTGTGGCCAATAAAACCATTGGTGTAAACATGTACAAAATTTCTGACTTCGGAATAGGCCGACGTGGCTGCGTTGGGAAGCATTAAGCTGCCATAACCAATTTTTGACGTGGGGTTTACATAGGCCAGTGGATGAATTCCTGTGGCATGGGCCTCGATAGGAAGATTCAGCTTTTCTAAATTGGCCACCCTTTCGTGTTTCTTTTTTGCATTGAAATGATAGGTGTAGTGAATGTAATATCCCCTGTTCACAAAATCGGCAATTGATGCCGTGCTGCCAATTACCTTGTGCTTTCCGAGATATTCGCCCTGGGGTACCACATCGTTTATAAAGCCGGCTATTTCCCACTCACCGGTTTTCTGATTGATATCTTCGAACACTGTCATGGCAATTTCGCCACTGCCGTGCGCTCCTACTATGATAAGTCTCTTTTTCATGAACGGCAATTTACTGGTTTTCTTTTTTATTCTGTATCGATTTTATATAATACTGATTTTGCCCCGAAACATCTTTCATAATGCGCACAATATACAGACTTATCACCGAAAACATGAAGAAAATAATCATATTAAAAAACGACATCGACACAAACAAACTGGTCCAGCCTGCTGCCAAATTGCCATTAATAAGTTGCCTGAGCAAATATATCATTCCTATTATCATGAGAATGAACGAAACAAAAATGCCGGTAAACGAAATAATTTTCAGGGGAATCGACGAATAATTGATAATGAGATTAAACGACAGATTAATCAGTTTTTTTATTGAATAGTTCGATTTTCCGTACTTGCGTTCGCGATGTTCCACTTCAATATTGGCAATGTTCTGTGTCATGTTCAGAATCATGCCTGTAATGTACGGATAGGGTGTTTTAATGGTAGCCAGCTGATCGACAAGTTCTCGCCTGATAATGCGGTAGCTTGTGAATTTCAGGTTTTTGGGAGGATGAAACACCATGTGGTTAATTTTACGAATTACACGGGTGCCAAGGCCTCTGAAACGACCTCCTTTTTTTGATGGAAACGCAGCAATAACACAATCGTAACCCTGCTGTATGATTTCGATAAATTGGGGAATGGCTTCGGGATTGTTTTGCAAATCGTCGTCCATAGTAATTACATATTTACCGCTTACATAACCAAAACCGCATAAAATGGCATTCTGCTGACCAAAGTTTCGGCTCAGCTCAATTACCAGCACATTGGAATTGTTTTGGTGTATTTCGTTGAGGACCCTTTGGCTATTATCTTTCGATGAATCGTTAACAAATATTATTTCGAAATGGTAGCTTAACCGGGCAAACACCTCTTTAATTTTTTCGAGCAACAGGGGCAGGTTTTTTTCGCTGTTGTAAACCGGTATTACAATGCTTATTAAATTGTTATTCATAACTCAGTCGTTGATTATTTCCATATTACGGATTTTCCCACTTGCGGTGTCTATAGCAAAACTATCGACAAATTCTATTTTGAGCTCCTGATTCGGGAAACGTTTTTTCCAGCGCTGCATTGCCAGTCCAAATACAGTTTCTTTATTGGCGCTTTCAGCAATCTTCAATCGCAGGGCAATGGTTTTATTGCTATACTGCACAAACTTGAAGTGTTCGCATTCGTGAAAGTCCATAAACATTTCGTGAGCATGGTGATGTGCAAACTGCGAGCCGTCGCTAAATGTAAGTATATCGTCGAGGCGTCCTATTATCTGCCCTAAATAATTTATGCCAAATTCGTTGTCGCTGCCAATATGCGCAATATCTTTTGTGTTGTACCTTATTATGGGCATGGTGTAGTTATACAAATTGGTAATGAGCGGTGTTCCCAGCGTAATACCGTTTTCGGTGCGTATATCAACAAATTCGAACATGTTTGAATTGGGATACAGTGTAAAGCGGTGCGCCATGTCGATATCGAAGCCTATCATAGGCGATTCCATGCACCCGAAATAGTTTACCAAGTGCGTGCCCAGCACTTCGCGAAACAGGGCGGCCTGCTTTTCGAAAACGGTTTCAGAAGTAAAACACACATAGGGAACCTGTACCCTGAGCCCTTTTTCTTTCATTTTATGAGCAATAATTTGCAGCATCGATGGGGTTGACCATAGAATATAAGGTTGGGTGGCCTGAATTTTTGCAATGATAGTATCGATGGGTTCATACACCGAAACAATGCTTCGGCGAAACAAGGGAAGCACCCGCTGCACCATGCGCAACATACTGATATCTTTCTCGTACTGATATACTGCGTCTTCGTCGTATCGGGTTACAATAAGCACCTTTTTCCAGGGCCTGTAGCCAAACTTCAGAAGCGACCAGTACTGCCTTGTTTGATTGGTAAAATCTTCGGCCTTGCTGTAGGCAATTTTAAATGGTTCGCCGGTGCTGCCACTAGTTGAGCGGATATTGTATTTTTTTGGATTATGCACATTAACGGTGGCTATTTCATCGATAGACGAACGCCGCAGAATGTGTTTGTCGATAATGGGTATTCGGGCAATATCATCGTGTGTTTGTATCGTAAGTGTATCGACACCCGCTTCTTTGTATAACGACCGGTAAAAAGCCGAATGCTGCCGGGCATGTTCAAAAACCGATTTGAATTTTTTCAGCTGCAGTTGTTTTTTTGTTTCAACCGGTAGTTTGTGCCATGCATTAATTTCGCGATAATATTTCAGTAAATACAGCAGCATGCATCAATCGTTGTTGGTATTAAACAAAACCTTGCGGTAGGCATCCCAAACTGCATTGAGCACCTTGCCCGGCTTCACACTATCGCCAATATAGAAAATTTTGTGTTTCGGAAAATCGATACCGTCGAGAATATGTTGGTTGGGTTCAAATCCGGTGGCCACTATGAGCGAATCGAAGCTAAACTGCCTGCTATGGCCATTTATTTCTGTCGTGGCTGTGTTGCCTTCGATTTTCTTCAGGCAGGCGTTGGTATGCACTTCTATATTGCGCTCTTCGATGAGTTTCAGCAAATGCAGCCGGTTGGCATAAAATGCATTGGGACACACAGTGTCGGTTTGTTCCAATACAGTTACCTGCGTGGCTTTCGGGGCCAAATCGATGGCCAGTTCGCATCCCACCAAACCACCTCCGAGGATTAGTACTTTTTCGCCGGGATCGAAATCGACATGAAATGCTTGCCGCGCTATGAATACATTTGCCGAGTCAATACCCTCGATATTGGGAATTGTAGCCTTGGCTCCCGTGGCAACAAAAATGCTGTCGGGTTGTATTTCGTCGATATCGTGAGTCGTAACTTTTTTACCTGTTTGTACAACAATATCAGAATTTTCGATTTGCCGCAGATAATACTCAGTCAGTTTTTGAAATTCCGATTTCAGGGCCGAAACATATCCTTTGGCAAAAATACCGCCCAAATAGTTTTCCGACTCATACAGAAACACTTTGTGCCCCATGGCAAAGGCAGTGATAGCAGCCTCCATGCCGGCATATCCCGATCCCAAAACCAGTATTTTTTTAGGTACCGAAGCTTTAACCGGCTTCAAATATTTTTCGTTACCGGTACGCGGGTTTACAGCACAACTGATGTATTTGTGATGAAAAATACGCTGTAGGCAGCCTTCGTGGCAGCCAATGCAAGGCTTTATGTCTTGTTTTCGGCCTTCTAGCGTTTTCTTTGGCCAGTATGGGTCTGCAAGCAAGGGGCGTCCAAGGGCAATGATATCGGCTTTTTTATCTATCAATACTTTTTCGGCAATATCGGGGTCCCCCAATTTTCCCACGGCAATCACGGGTATGGTAAGCACTTTTTTGGTTTCTGCTGCGAGGTCGGCAAACAATGCCATGGGTTGTGTGGTTGGTGGATGCGGATAATACCAGTTTTCGTAAGAACCGGCATCAACCTCGATGGCAGCAACTCCGGCTTTCTCGAGATAACGGGCAATTTCGAGACCTTCTTCAATACTGCGGCCACCTTCGTGATAATGGGTTAGGCCAAACCTGAAAATAATCGGGAAATCGGCACCGGCACCTTTCTGTATCGACTTGATAATTTCGGAAGCAAGCCTCATGCGGTTTTCGAAATTGCCGCCCCATTGGTCGCTGCGCTTATTCCAAAGCGGAGTCATAAACTGGTCGAGCATATAGCCCTCGTGACCATTCAACTCAATGGCATCAAAACCCGAAAAGCGAACAATTTGTGCAGTTTGCTCGAACGATGCTATCAGATCTAAAATTTCGTCTTCGCCAAGGGCACGTGTTTTATAATGAGGAGGCCAGTAACAAGGATTTTCGGATGGGCCGATAGCCTTGTGCTGCAGCTGAACAGTGCGCCCTGCAATGCGACCGATTCCGGGCATTATCTGAACCGATATTTTTGCTCCGTAATCGTGGCAGCGTTCGGCAAGCTCCGACATCCAGTTCACCATCACACGGTTGTCGAGTATTATGTGCTTCATCACCGGTTCATCGGCAACATCAAGGGTTCTTATCGATTTGGCAATTCCCATGCGAATCATGCCGGCACCGCCTTTGGCTCGTTCAACATAATAATCGATGCCTCGTTTCGACAGGTTTCCGTTGTAACCCACCAGACCCCCTACACCCATTGGTGCAAATACAATCCGGTTTTTCAGTTCCAGATTTCCAATCTTTACTTTCGAAAATAAAATGCTATTGTGCATGTTTTGGTTTTTTTTCAATCAACGCGGCCTTCAACAATGTCTTTTTCGCAGCCACCACCATAGGCGGCCCAATAAACTTGCCATTCATCAGCGCCACACCTTTCCCTTCTTTTTCGGCCTCATCCGATAAACGCAGCATTTCGGAAGCATCGGATATTTCTTGTTCCGATGGCGAAAAATAGAGATGAGCCAGTGGTATTTCTTTCGGATTTAGAATTAACATGCCTTCGAAGCCCATGTTTTTAGCTACTTTCAGGTTCACCTCCAGATCGTCGAGATCGTGCACGTTAATATGCACCGTGTCAACCGGAACCACACCCGTTGCCCTGGCAGCCATAGCTATCATAGCACGCGGAACAAAGAGGCTTTCGTGAGCCGCATCGTGAATGCCTTCGAGATCGGAGATAAAATCTTCGCAGCCAAAAGCAATGGCAATTACCCGCTTCGAGGCACGGCAAATATCTTGTGCATTCAGCACTGCCGAAGCGGTTTCGATGAGCGGAATGATTTTGAATTTACCCACCGGCAGGCCTTTTTCGTATTCGATGGTTTCGAGCAATTTGTCGAAAAAGTAAATGTCTTGCCCTGTTTTTGCTTTCGGATACATAAACCCGTCGACACCCTCGATGCTAAGTGCTTCAACATCTTTGAGCAACTGCCCGCTTTCGCGGTCGTTGATGCGCGGAAAAACCAGATGATTGCTGAAGCGACCCTCGCTTACCCATTGTTTCACCATGGCGCGGGCAACGGCTTTGTTGGCCACCGGCTGCACCGAATCTTCAATATCGAGCAGCAATACATCGGCCTCGCTTCGGGCAGCACTGCTAAGCAGCCTTTCGTTGTGGCCCGGCACAAACATTAAACTTCTCAGTAGGTGTTTCATAGTTATCAAGTTATTGTTGTTTCATAATATCTTTTAATAATTCCAATAATAATTCTAAAAATTACAACTTTTTCATCACCAACACTTTTCTCCTGAACCGCAACACATCAACTTTTTCTTGATTATAAGCTGTGGTTTCAACATACACTATTCCCCTGTCGGTTTTCGATTTCGATGGAACCACATCGAGTATTTCGGTGCGAGCATAAATGGTATCGTTCAAAAAAACCGGAGCCAAATGATCAATGCTTTCGTACATCAGGTTGGCAATGGCTTTACCGCTGATGTCGGGAACCGTAATTCCCACCACCAGGCTAAACACCAGAGTTCCCACCACCAGCACCTTGCCGTGCTGTGTGCCGGCGGCATAATCAATATTGGTGTGCACCGGATGGTGATTCATGGTAAGCAGCGAAAACAAATTGTTGTCGCTTTCGAAAATGGTTTTAGAGGCGGCATGGTAAATGATTTGCCCCTTTACAAAATCGTCGAAATAGTTTCCGATATACTTGTGCACAATTTGATTTGTATTCATAGGGTAAGTATTTATTACTGTACAAATATAGTGTTTCGCATCGAAACTACTTCCATATTTTCAGTGCCTTTATCCAGGGCAAGGGCAATATTTGCTGCGACTTCACGAAAAACGAAACAAACATAAGAAAATAGGTAATGGTAAAGGCGTAGGCCACGCCAATGTATCCAAACCAGCGCACAAACAACACATTGCACACCAGCATAAAAATCATATTCACGAACGACACAATGCTGATATAGCGTTGCTTTTCGTTTTTAATAAGAACCGGATACAGCAGCATATACATTCCGTTAAACAGAAAACCCATGGTAAACCAAAAAATAAACTCGCGGCCTCCATAGTACTCGGGTTGTGTCATAATTCTGAGTATGAGGCCGGAACCCAGATTGAGTACCAGAACGCCGGCTGCCAGCACTCCAAACAAGGCATAGAGCAAGCGGGTAATATACATTTTGTTGTTGATGTGTTTTTTCGATAATTGTTCGTACAAATAGGGGAACCACGACATGCACAATGTGGCAAACAGCAGCTTAATGGGTATCGAAATCTGAAAACCGATTGAATACAATCCCAGCAACTCTTTTGTGAAATACAACTGAATAAAAAATATTCCCACCTGCGAAATTATTACCGACTGCAACGAATTGGGGATGAGCGGAAACACTACTTTCGATATGCTGCGAAGCAATTGCTTCGAAAAGGCAAACGACAGATAGCCCTTGCGGTGCAGATAATACAATACCACAGCCGCCGAAACAAAATGCGACAGCATAATTCCCCAGGCACGGCCATGCCAGCCCCAGCTTAGGCTGATAATAAGAAATAGCGAAATCGACAGATTTATCAGCGTGTTCGAAATTTGATGTTTACCGAATGTTACTACTTTTTGCGAATTGCGCATTACATTCAAGCCCAACTGAAACACCACAAATGCAAACGATGCCGGAGCAATCATCAGCATCCACACCAGTGGTAGTTCGAGATAAGTACTGAGAAAAGGATAAAAAATAAGCACCAGCACAATGGTAGCCACCGAGAACAAGCCCACAATAAGAATACTGTTGCCAATTACCCGCGCAATATATTCTTTTTCGCGATCGAAAAAATTCTTTGACACAACTGCCGGAATCGAAACGCCGGTGAGCGAATGAGCAATGGCCAAGTAAAAATTGAAAAGCGCCAGCATACCATATTCGGCAGTGTTCAGGTAGCGTGTAATAACGGGAAGAATTAAAAAAGGCAAAGCCTGATTGATAATGGTAGTAATAAAATAGCCGCCCGACATTTTACCGAGGTGTATCAATCCACGAAAATCGACATTAAACCTTGCCATTTTCAAGCATTTTTATAACTGCTTTTTTCAGATTTTCGACACATTCCTGCTCTCTTTGATTCATTTTTTGTTTAAGCCCTTTATAGAAATATGCTTTCACCGAAACAGCATCGAAAGCAGCCAGATAGGCAGCCAGATTTTTTTCGTCGAAAACATAGTTTTCGATAAACGCTGGAATGGCCGAAGCTGAATCATCGTCGGTAATTCTAAGAACCCCATTGTATTTTTCGTACCATGCCAAACCAAAAATAATGACCGGTTTACCCAGCACCATTCCTTCCCATCCGGCAGTACCGGTAACCGTAGCAATGGCTTTTGAATTCCTTATTAATGTAAACGAATCGATGTTTAATGGTACCAGTTTCACTCTTTTATATCGCAGCAAATCATCGTAAAATTCTTTGATACGGCTGGTATGCCCTTCGCGATGTGCTTGAAATTGAACCGGATGTTCCTTTACATAAATGGTAAAATCGGGAGGCAAATGTTTGTCGAGAACATCAACACACAACATCTGATCAACAAAAATATCACCCGACGGATTACTTGTCATCTCGGGCTGATAGTGTAGGGGCAATATTACATAGGGCTTTTCATAATCGGGAACAACGGCTTTGCTGTGGTAATATTTTTTCAGCGATTTTTTATAATTGTTGGTTTTCAGCTTTAGCCTCGAATAGCTTACAAACGAAAACCGGCTATTTTCGATGCTTTTCAACGGATGTTTGTGATAATAGTTTATTCCTTTCAGCAGCTGCCCTTCGCTACCGAAATACAATTTTTTCTGCTTCCTAATGTCGCTAAGTAGTGTTTTGAACAATGCTGCAAAGCCATCGTTTTTTTTATGGGTACTATAATGAAAATGCATGTATTCGGGCTGACCTTCGGCATACGATTTTTGCACTTTCAGGTAAGTTTCGTAAATATTGCTATCAATTTGCGTCCACAATTCTTTGGCACCCGAAGCATTTTGGTAACACTTTTTATATTCTGCATCAAAAATATTTCCTATTGTCGATACATCGGTAAGAGGCACAATGCGCCCTTTAAAAATGCTCGACCTGAAACTGATGTAAGGAATGCCATGGTGGTGGCAAAGCAAATACAACACATAGTCGTACACCCTGTGAGGTACCACGGCACTAATTACCAATTCGGGCTTTAGCAACCCGATACATCCCGACCAGTATTTAACAAAATTGCGGTAATGCCTTTGTCGCTCAATAAAACTGAAGCCATGGCCGGTAATGTCCATGCGATCCATCATTTTTATGGTCTGCAGCTCGAAATAGGCATACTTTTTCAAAAAATCTAATTCAATATGCGATTCAGCATAAAGGCTGTGAACAGGGTCGGGAAAGACGCCCTTCCATGCATCGTAGTAGCGGTGATAAAGAGCAGTTGGGAAATGCGTTTTTATCAAGTCTTCGGAATTATCGTCGTGATAACCATTCCAATACACCGGATTAAAGCCATACTCGCGCTGCAAACTTATGGCAACCTGCAACCAGGGGTCGGCATAGCATGTATTGTAAATTACATTCATTGCAATGTTGTTTCACTGACCAAACGCACAAAATAACCACTTTTTAAACAATTATCAATTGCTACACCTATTTATTTGTTACCAATGGGTTGTGAATTCGTTAAAAACAAACAATATTACAATTGGTCTTGTATTTCGAGTAAATCCAATTCGATACTTTGACGCAACACAGGTAACAAATTGTGAAACGGGACTTGTATGAGATTGGCTATGTCGAGTAGGCTTTTTGTTCCATCGCAATAGCTGAACATATTCATTATATTTCGTTCGGGAGACCCGAACACCGCTCCTTTCGTGTTTTTTTCGGAATACAAGCCATGTTTACTGAAACGAGGTTCGCACATGATTTTTGTTTTGGGCACACAGTTGTTTTCTATAATTTCGATAGCCTTGCAATACACATCGAAAGCTCCCTGCAATCCATCAGGCGAAATGAGCGATAAATTGTCGAGTGATGTGTGATATTCGGGAAACTTACCGTATTTAGTCCGCATAATGCTTGCAATGGGCAAATCGACACCCGGCGAACAATACTGACGTTCGTCGCTGCCCCGTTCAAGCCAAGTATATCGATCAAATTCAGGGTCGGTGTGCTTCAGTACGTGCAACGCAGCCCTGTCGGATATGGTATCGCCGTGTCGCGACGGCAAATACGAATAGGCCCTGTTGTCGCCAACACACGACACATTGTACCCCGCAACTACCCATTTTTTAAGGTGTTCAATGTTTTTACTGATAAACACAATGGAACCCAGTGTTTCGGGAACAAATACAAAACGATAGGTGTATTTTCGCTTTGGCAGGCTGCCTATGTATTTTGCCAGTGCTGCGCATACCACAGGCCCCGATAATTCATTGTTGGCCATAGATGGGTGGCAAATGTAGGTCGAAAACAATACTTCTTGTGAAGACTCACCCGGAATTACTATTTCGCCGTAATTCATAAAACCCCGAATATGCTGCGACTGTATAACCACATGATAATTGCCTTCGGGCAGCGCACTGCGTTGTTTATGCGTAAGGCAAAAACCCCACTTTCGTTTGTAATAGGCCGTTACGTAGGGTATGGCATCGGGCTTGTCGGGCAATGAGTGAAGGTGTGTATCTAATTCGGAACGGCTCATTATGGCATCAACAGCACTTGAATAGCCCACCACATGCAGATTGTTGTTCTTAAAATCAACAATTCTTTCACCCCGTTGGTTTTCGATATACGCTTCGTTGATTACCCATTCTTCGGGCACTTCCCAATCGAATGCCTGATAGCCGGTTGGTACAGCGTGTACAGTAAGCTCGGGTAATAGTTTTTTGATGTAGGCCAGACTTTCGCGCACTCCTGCTCCCGTAAGACTTCGGTTAATGGGAAAGAGGTCGCTGGCCCATTTATACATTTGATTGCCAATTATATCCATTTTAGCTTACAATAGTCTGTTTAAAACATGGTTTGCGGGGGCAATTCTCCATAGGGTAAACGAAACAGGTATTGTTCATCTTCGGTGAGTCGTTTAATGTAAAAATCATACAACTCATCATAACCCAACCACCTGAATTCGATATTGCCAAGTTTGCTGATACTAATCAAATTATTGTCAATTAAATCGTTAATCATTTTTAACCTATCCCACTTGGTATCGAATTCGAGCCGGCGCACCTGATACTCAAAGGTAATTTCTTCATAATGTGTCTTGTCATAATATAGAACTCCTGGAAAAAACTTAAAATATCTGTACTCAACGCCAAACATTTGTTCGATATAATGAATAGGTGTCGCCAAAAATATTTTTAGAGCCATATTCACCAGAATCACATCTTTATGATGTAAATATCCAAAAACACTTTTCTCGCTGAAGGCATCAAGATGGTCTATCTCGCTTACATTTTTCAAATAGTTTTCGGTATCCATATAACTAAAAACCGGATTTGGAGTTCGGTAAAAATTGTAGTTTACACGCGATTCTTCCGAAAAACGACCCGACTCTGACTTCGAAAACAAATGATGGTAAACACCCGATTTGGTAAAAGCATAGGTATAAGCAGGTATCAGTATGCTTATCGGATTATAGTACTTATAAATTAAATTAATTATCTTGTCGGTAAGTTCTGCATATGAGTATTTTTCATGATAATACTCATGTATCGGTTTTAGCGATGAATGAAGAACTATAACTCTGTTTTTGGGTAAATCCCAGTTCTTAAAAAAATCTTCCAGTTCAACCATATTGTTCATTTTTTAGATTTCAAAGATATATTATTTGTTGCAAAACAGAACATGAATTATTCTTTGCAAATGCTTCTCTTTTTTCTCACTCAAAATCTCGAATATCTAATGCTTTTCCTTTACGGACATATCTAATTGCCCTCTTCCCAATCACCTCATCGTAATATTTGGGATGCAGGCCTGCTCCCGGGCGTATCGAACGTATGTTTTCGGGGCTGAGCAGTTCGCCGGCGGCAATTCCCGACGATTGGGTTATTTACGTTAAAGAAAATTCTTATCAGTTTGTGAATTTCTCTCACGGGCACCTTGGAAGAATTATAAAACATTACAGCGATGCTTTGTTAATTCCAAAAGTTGTTTTTGTGTCAACCGATGTTTCTTCGTTCGAACTGTGCGAAAATACAGGAGCGGTAGCCACTATTACGGGCACTGTGGGCCTCGAAAGCATGGTGAGAGGAAAACCGGTAATTGTTTTCGGGCTTAGCTGGATTGAAGATTTCGATGGCGTTTTGCGAATAAGAAACAACCAGGATGTTGACAAAATTATGCAGTTCATTGAGTCGTACCATTTCG
>Ga0334884_1002034_pt1 | contig 27438 bp, 18 predicted proteins | sample GraSluR1_MG_7_FD_207215 | JGI IMG/M metagenome (GOLD analysis project Ga0334884, IMG submission 207215) | Sludge microbial communities from methane-producing bioreactor in Wageningen University, Netherlands - Granular Sludge_12_05 R1 | ecosystem: Engineered > Bioreactor > Anaerobic >...
TATCTCCACTTAGAACTGCTTTTTCTAGCAATTCTAATGCTTTTATTTGTTTTGACTCCGAATGAGAAATACAAGCCAAATCAAGCCCTGCTTTTATTCCCATAACAGTTCCTTTTTCAGTTGTATAGATATTATCAATAGCTTTCATTTCCATACAGTCACTAACTATCAAACCATTAAATCCTAATTCTTTTCTAAGCAAATCAGTCAATACTTCTTTTGATAAAGTAGCTGGTGTATTATTAACAGTATATTCTTTAAAATCGATATGAGCAGACATTATAGCTTTAACGCCACTATTAATAGCCGCTACAAAAGGAACCAACTCAACTTCTTTAATTCTTTCTTTACTGTGAGTGATTCTAGGAAGTCCTAGATGCGAATCAACCGCAGTATCACCATGACCTGGGAAATGTTTAGCTGTTGCAATTATTCCCTCTTCTTGAATTCCAGAAATAAAAGACACTCCATATTGTGCAACCTTAGTAGGATTATCACCATAGCTTCTAACACCAATTACTGGATTAGCAGGATTATTATTAACATCTAAAGATGGAGCTAAATTCATATTAATTCCAAGCGCCAATAATTCCTCACCCATGATTTTACCAATTTCATAAGCATCATCAATACTAGTAGCTCCAAGCGTCATATTTCCAGGACAAAAAGTAGCCCCATCCATAATTCTAGTAACCATTCCCCCTTCTTGATCAATTGAAATCAAAGGAATAGTAGAGGTTGCCTGCTTTACTTCTTCATGAATCTTCTTACATAAATTATATAATTGTTCAATTGATTTAATATTACGAGCAAACAATATAATGTTTGCTACCTTATATTCTCTAATCAATCTTTTTAAATGATCATTAAACTCATAACCATCAAAACCAATGATTAATAATTGTCCTAATTTTTCTTTTAAATTCATAATTCACCTAATATAATAAATATTTTTTTCTAGTCTTTGCAAATATTTTTGTTTCTTTATCGATTATTGAAAATAATTTATCAATCTCATATTTATCTTCTTTTATATAATCACAACCAGTATTAAACTCAAGCATACAAGGGCGTCCTTCTGTATAAGGAGGTAATACTTTAAAATCATTTGGATACATTTTTCTAACAACATAAAGCATTAACCAACCAACCTTTACAGCTTTAAATTTATTAACATCTAATACATGTACTTCAACACCACCACACAAAAGTTTTTCATTTTTAGAAAACATTGGCGTAAAGTAAAGTGCTCTAAAGTGAACCCCTGGAAGTTTATAACTATTAAGCTTTTCAGCATAATCAACTGGATTTATCCATGGCGCTCCAACATAATGAAATGGTGCAGTTGTTCCACGTCCTTCAGATAGATTAGTTCCTTCAAAAATACAAGTAGCATTATACACTAAAGCAGTCATTGGGGTAGGAAAATTTGGCGAAGGCATTACCCATGGTAATTTAGTATCCGGATAATACATTTCTCTTTTATAATTTTTCATTAAAATTGTATGAAGTTTACAATTTATTTCATATTCAGTATTAAACATTTTAGCCAATTCAGCTATAGTTAGACCATAACGTTGAAGTATTGGATAGTATCCAACAAAAGAGCGAAACTTCAAATCTAAAATGTTTCCTTCGAATTCTTTAGCACTAGCAGGATTCGGTCTGTCAAAGATAACAAATTCTTTATCATATTCCTTACAAGCAGTCATCGCATAAGCCATAGTGTAAATATATGTATAAAATCTTGACCCAGCATCTTGAATATCCATACACAAAACATCAATACCATCCATCATTTCTTTGGTTGGTTTTCTATCTTTTCCATATAAACTATGTACAATACAACCAGTCTCACTATCAAAATACGCTTCTAACTTTTCACCTGCTTGAATGTTTCCTCTTACTCCATGTTCTGGTGAAAAAAGTGCTACAAGATTTGTCTTTTCTTTTAAGACATCAATTGAAGACCTAAAATCACTAGTCATACCAGTTGGATTGGTAATCAAGCCAACCCTTTTACCTGCAAAAATACTTGAATACTCATTAATACGTTCAATCCCTAATTTAATCATCTTCTTCTCCTTTTAAGTCAAATTTATCGACTGTTTTTATATCATCTTCATTATTTGATAAATACCAATATAGACCTCTTGTAAAGTTATAACTTACAAAAAGTGGTCCACTGATTCCAATCAAGAACCAAAAAGGAATCAAAAAGCCAATCAAAAGCGATCCAATACTTAAAGCCCAAATTATAAAAAGTATAAAGGTTGTAAGAAAAAACTTCAAACACATAAAAAAACTCATTTTTAAAATATCTTTTATTTTAAAATTAAAATATGTCATTACCATCGGTAAATGTATTAACATTAAACCAACAATAAAAATACAAAACAACATATAAAAAAAGCCAAGTGCATAAATCAAATCAAAATTTTGAAAAGAAAAATCGGCACTTAAAACACTAGGCGCGTAATACCAAGCAGCAAAACCCATAACAATAAAAAACGATACAAAGATTAATGTTATATAAATTGTTTTTTTATAATCATAAATCATATTTTTAAAATAAATTTTAAAAATATTACCACTTTGTTTACTTTCTTTAATATCTTTTATTGTTCTAAAAGCAGCAAGATAGGCTGGTATAAAACCTATAAATACAGTTATTACTGAAATAAAAATTACTATTATATTCATAACTATCAATCGCCAAAGCCAGTCGATAAAACTAAAGCCTCTACTATTGACAAATTTTTCCATATCCATTGATTAATCCTCATTTTTTATAAATACACTATGTTTATTATAACATAAAGAGTTATTATAAACAATAAAAAAACTGTGTCTCGCGACACAGTTTTTAAAATCTTATCCGTACTTTCTATTAAGTTCAGCTTCTACAACTGGAATAACCGTAGTCATAGTTTGTTGATAGTCGCCACCTTGAATAATAGTTCTTAAAGCAGGGCCTAAACCATCAGGTTGAGTGAATGAATATACACCTTCAAGTGGATCAAAGAAATATCTAAGATTTGTTTCATTATCACCCTTGTCGTTAATATACATAATCGCTGTAACTGATTCAGGATCATCAGTTAATCTTTGAGCGTTTTGTAATCTTAATTCATATTCATCATATCCTGGAGTATTTTCGACATTTTCTCTAGTCATTAAGAACATGTCATTGATTGCACGATAAACTGACTCTTGATCAGCAGTACGTCCTGTAGCCATAATATAAACAGCTTCATCAGGCATCGCTACTCTAGCGTCTGCTTTTGTCATTGTATCAGCATATGGATAAGGAACATAACCGATGTCGAATAATTCGCCACGATAAGTTGCCCATCTATTATCAGCATTTAAGAACCAGAATTGACCTGGACAGAAAATTGCATTACCAGTATTAAACGCTACAGAACCAGCATCATGATTGAATGCAGGATCAAATGCATTAGCAGTAAACACATCTTTTAATGTTTGAGCTGCAGCAACAGCATTTTCATTTTGATAATCAATAATTAAGTTATCTAAGTTAGCGATTTTAACACCAGCTGATAAAGTCATACCATACCAATAATATACACCATGACCAGATAAAGCAAATTGTCCACTAGCTAATTTAGATTGAGCTTCTAATGCCCAGTCTTTAAAATCTGTATATGTCCAATTATCATCATTAAACATCTTAGCAGGAGTATCCATTTGGATTGTATTGATTAAATCTATATTATAGAATAAACCATTGATTAGACCAGCTCCACCGTTTGTCATACCATATAATCTTCCTTTATATGTACAAGCTTGACGGAAAGCAGGATCCATCTTATCTTCTCCATAAGTTCCATAAAAATCAGTTAAATCAACAACTGAACCACCTTCAACGAAATCAGGAATCCAGTCACTACCTACGATGTAGAAATCAGCTTCAGGAGTTCCTAATGAACCTTGTAAGTTGATATAGTCAATACGAGTTTGACCCCATTCAGCACCAGCAGGATAATCAATAACTGCGATATCACAGTTATATAATTCTTTTACAGAAGTGAAAGCAGCTTTTTTTGCTTCTTTATCACTTGCAGCATAATCTTCCTCATTTTCAGCATTACGATGGAATGGATCGTATTCATTTAAAGCCTTAGTCATAATAGTAATTACATAACCTTGTAAATCGGGATACTCAGGCGCAGTACCACCTCTAACAGTGATTAGAATCGGTTGAGTAAGTTCAGGATTAGCAACTGAAGTAGCAGTAATTGAAACTCTACCTGCTGCAAGACCAGTAACAAGTCCTGTTTCACTAACTGTAGCAATTTCTGCATTACTTGTAGCCCAAGTTACGCTTTGATCAGCCTTTGCAGGGTCAATTGTTGCAGTTAATTGTGTGCTTTCACTAATTGCGATTGATGCAGTACCAGAAATTACGATTGCACTAGGGGTACTTTTTTTACATCCCACAAAAGCAAATACACATACCATTAATAATGGTAAAATAAGCCATTTTTTCATTTTTCCTCCTCGTTTTTTTATCTTTTTTTAAGAATTTCCTTTAAGAAAAGGATTACATTAATATTATATAACAAAGATAAGTTATTTGCAATATCTAATTTAAATCTTTTTCAGTATAAATATAACTTTTCCATACCTCAAAACCAAATAATTGATAAAACTCTAAAAGCCCAGTCCAATCAATTAAAATATCAGTTGTTTTAGTGTTTTTCAAAGTATTTAAAGCAAAACTTATAATATCTTTACCAAGTCCTAGTTTTCTATATTCGCTAAAAACACCCAAAGGACCAATTCCAGATAATTTTTTAAATCTTTGATACCAGGTGATATTATATGGTTTCTTGTTCAATTCTGTTTGATTGCATCTTAAAAAAGCTACCACACTATCATCTTCTTTAGAAACCCCAATAATATAAGATGTTTCAAAATCATTGTTCTTAATAGCGTCTAATCCTTCATCATACCAACGTTGTGAAAAACTTTTTAACAAATCTAAAACTTTATTACTTTCAGATAACTTTGCATATCTAAAAGAAAATCCCTTATCAATAATCTCATAAGTTTTAATTCGATCAATTTTAGAAACTACATCGTAAGTATATCTAATCATTTTATAGTTTCTTTTTTCAAACCAGGCATTACTGGCATTCACAAAATCACATGGAATTCCTGGGAAAAAGTTATCAAAATCAGCCCCTACTTTTATCTTTTTAATTTCTTTTTTTCTAAATTCCTTTTCTATTTTTTCAAGCAAATTACTACCAATGCCTTGTTTTCTATATTTCTTAGAAACATAGATTAAACTAATCCAAGCAATATGATTAATTTCATTAATTTTACTAACAATAAAACCAACTGCTTTTGTATCAACATATGCAATATAACTAGAAAATATAAAATCACATTTAAAAACTCTAGTTAGAAAAATCTCTTCAGAGATTGGATAGATAAAACCAACCTCATCGTTCCACAAAGTTAATACTTCTTTATAATTAGTTAGATTTAAATTTTTTACTTCAATCATATTATAAAAGGCTTGCTGCTTCTTTATCCACTATAACAATTACATCTTTATGATTTTTCAATACTGATGCAGGGAAAGTCTCAGTAACTCCACCTTTAATTAAAGCCTTAACAGCCTCAGCCTTTGATTTGCCTGATGCAACAAGCAAAATAGTTTTTGCTTGCATAATATTTTTAATTCCCATTGTAATAGCACTAGTTGGAACTTCATCAATACTGTTAAAGAATCTTTTATTATCTTCACGAGTTTTTTCTGTCAACTTAACAATAAACGTTTCTTGATCAAACGAAGTTCCTGGTTCATTAAACCCAATATGACCATTTCCACCAATTCCTAGTACTTGTAAATCAATACTGGCTTTATGTAATAATTCATTATACTCATCACATAATTTATTCAAATCACTACCACTACCTACTGGTATATGAATATTTTCTTCTTTTATATCAACATGATTAAATAAATTTTCATGCATAAAAGTATAATAACTTTGAGAATGGTTAATATCTAGGTTGCAATATTCATCTAAATTATATGTTTTGATATCTTTAAAAGAAATTTCTTTTTTATTATAAGCCGCAATTAGATTTTGGTAAAGCCCAATAGGGGAAGACCCTGTTGCTAAACCTAATGTACAATTAGGTTTTGCTTTTATTAGATCAATTACAACCTTTGCAGCTACTTTACTTAATTCTTGATAATCATTAACTTCAACTATTTTCATTTATTCCTCCAATTTTAACTGGCAATTTTCCTTCTGCCATATTTTTTCCATATAAAACATTTCTACACGCTTCTAACATATAATTAGAAACTTCATATAAACAAAGATAATTTTCAACTCCTTCTAGATAAATAAAATCATAAGGAGATCTAATACTAATGACAATAGTCTTTGTTTTATTTAATTCTTTATATACTTTTGTTTGATAATCAGCTTCACTTACATTATAAGTAATCAAAATAGTTTTATCATAATCTAATATTTTTTGTTTAACTAATTCAAAATTATTTAATTCTTTATCAATAAATATTTCCTCACCATGAAAATAATCACTAAATCTAAAATTATCTAAATTGTCATTATCTACTAAACTAGCCATTTTTATTTTAGGCGATATTATCAAACATTTTTCCTTCTCATCTAAAGGTATTAATTTATTCAAAGCTAGTGTCACAGCCTTAGCTGAAACCTCTTTTACTAACTCATCTTCTATAACAATTTCATTTTTAACAATTGTACAGTACTTCTCTTTTAACAACATTATCTTTTGATAAGACTCTTCAATTCTTTCAAAAGGAATTTTTCCTTCTTCTACTAATCTAACTAAAACATTATAAATATTGATTTGGTCTTCTAATAATGCCTGCCCACAAAAAACAAGCATATCACATCCAGCCATTACAGAACTATATACTACCTCTTCAATTGTATAATTCTTGCTGATTGCTTGCATAGTTAAAGAGTCGGTTGTTACCAAACCTTTAAACCCTAATTTGTCAATCAACAAATCTCTAACTACTCTTTTAGATAAACTAGCAGGATATGAATCAAAACTCGAATAAATGATGTGAGACATCATTACTCCATCAATTCCTGCATCAATTGCTTGTTTAAAAGGTATAATTTCATTTTTTAAAACATCATCTTTTGATAAACCAACTCTGGGTAATCCTAGATGTGAATCCACATTAGTATTACCATGTCCTGGAAAATGTTTTATTGTTGCAATCAAACCTGCATCTTGAAATCCTTTAAAAGCTGCTTTTGAATATTTATTAACTACATCAAAATCATCAGAATAACTTCTTGCATTTATAACCGGGTTAAAAGGATTATTATTTACATCTCCTACTGGAGCAAAATTAATATTAAAGCCTAAACTCTTTAAATCCTTACCTGTCCTCAAACACATTTCATACGTCTTATCAGTTTGAGCAGCAGTTAACACCATAGCCCCCGGCAAATGATTAATATTAGTTAGCCTTCTTACATATCCTCCTTCTTGGTCAACACAAATAAAAAGCGGAGTCGTAGATTTTTCTTGTAGCTTATTATTCAATTCTAAAACTTGTTCATTAGAATTAATATTATGTTTAAAATAAACAATCCCCCCAACTTTAATTTTCTCCACTAAAGTTTTTAATTGTTTATTATAACTATCCCCTTTAAATGCAAAACAAAGCATTTGGGCAATTTTTTCTCTTATATCCATTTTTCTCTCTCTTTCAACAATTAAAGATAAAAGATGCCATTTATTAAATGACATCTTTTATTTCTATTAACCAACAATACCTGTTCTTTCAATGCTCTCAACGAATAGTTTTTGAACAAAGAAATAAGCTATTAGTAATGGTAACATCATTAACAATGCCATGGTATTACTCAAAAGCCCTAAGAATTGTGAACTTCTGATTACATCAACATCAATTCCAAGCCTGTTCCAATAAGCCATATTACCACCAATTACAGCAGTTGTATTTTCAGACAATCCGAACAATTTAGTTCCTAAAACGCCTGTGTATCTGAATACTTGAGCGAAATAGTAATCATTCCATTGCCATACAAAAGCAAACAATCCAACAGTAACAATAGCACCACGAGCATTAGGAAGCATTACACTCCAAAAAGTTCTAATAACACCCGCACCATCTATTTGAGCAGACTCTTCTAATTCAATAGGAACACCTCTAAAGAACTGCCTGAAAAGATATATAAAGATAGCAGATCTAATTCCCATACCAAAGGCAGCCATGACGTACATCGCAAACCACTTTCCAATTAACATAACTCCAAAGAATCCATTATTTGAAAAATATAACCTTCTTGCGATATTTAAAGTTTCATTTGGTACAACTAATGTAAATAATACAATGAAGAATATAATATTATTCCCAAAAAACTTAAGTCTTGCAAATGAGTAACCCGCAACCGCTGTAGCAATTATTTGAATAAAAGTACTAACAGATGAAAGTAACAAACTGCCAAAGAATGAATCCACATAACTTAATAGTTCCCATGACAACCTAATATTTATTATACTAAAGTTTTCAGGAATCCACATTACTCTTGGATTAGAAATATCTTCTGGTGCTCTAAAAGCAAAACTAAATTTTTGAATCAGTGGTAACAAGATTATAAAACACAATCCAGCAAGCAATAATATTCTTAACAAAACAGCGAAGAACATCAAGATTTTTTGATTTCTCGCCCTTGCTACGCTTGGGTTTTTCCAGTTAGCTGCAGCTTCACTATACTTTTCTTTAAAAGTTTTTTTAATTACTTTGTTCTCATTATTCATCATAGTAGAACACCATCCTTGATAACAAGAACAATATAATAGCAATTATTAATAATGCTCCTAAACAGAATAACCACGACATCGCTGCATTTATGCCATAATTTGAAAGATAAGTTTTAATTCCATCATCAATAGGTGTACCTAAGAATGATGCAATTCCATAATTACTAGTAACATTACCTGCACTAATAAATTGTTTTAATTCTCTTAATACATCTGATCTTAAGAAAGCATCAACAATAGTATAAACACCTGCTGTAAGCATCAAAGGCGACACCATCGGGAAAGTAATCTTCCAGAAGATTTCATACTGAGTTGCACCTTCAATCTTTGCTGCTTCATATAAATGTTTTGGAACTGATTGAATTCCAGATAAGAAAATTAATATTTGAACTCCAGAATAAGAAATTATATCATAGATTCTAGTAACAGCATCACCTAGATATCCAACAAAGGTTACAGGCAAATTCGCACTTAACAAGAAATCTTGAAAACTAAACATCGAAGCAAACAACTCAGTTGTTGTAGCGTTTATTGAATCTTGCATAACTGTACTAGTTGATAGAGCAGCTTCAATTGCTTGAGAGTTAAATATAACAGGCATAAAGAAAATCGCTCTAACTAATGCACGGCCTTTAAATTGAGTATTTAGAATAACTGCAATAATTAAACTAAAAATCAAAATAATCGGAACATCTACTAAAATACTAATAATTGAACTTGACAATGTTTGAGTATAAGTAGGATGTTCTGAAAAGATATATTGATAATTCCCTAATCCTAAGAACTGAGTTTGAACACCTTCGCCCGCAGCTCCTTTTACATAACAAAAACTATAATAAACTGTTTGCATAAAAGGAATGAAAAAGAAATAAATAAATCCAATCATCAAAGGAATAATAAATACAATTCCCCAAACAGCCTTTCTCTTATTATACTGAATCTTAGAAGCAATCTTCTTTGGTATGAAAGATAGTATCGCACCAAGTTTAACCATAAACTTAGTTTGTCTAAATTTGTACCAAACTTCACTCAACCAAGATCTAAACTTGCTAATTAGTCTACCAATGGGAGCAAACATTTTAGCAAAAATTGATTTAATTTTTCCCATTTTATTGACCTCCTGATAAGACTAGATAGCTTTTAGCTTTAACTGTAATTCCATTGATACTATCAACATAATCAGTCGTAAGTGACTTATTAATTAATATTTCAACACCATTAGAATAAGTAACTTTTACAATATTACTTCTTCCACCAACTAATTCATGGCTTATCAACCTACCACCATGAATATCAACTGAATCTAAAGTTTCTTTTGTATTTACGACTTTAGCTTTCCAGTTAGCATAATAAGTTTGTGGGTAATGATTGTACTTAGTATCATATAAAATCTTAGGATCTTCATTTGAGAATACAAACTGTAAATTAGATCCAGTCTCTAACAACTTCAATAATTCCATTTTTTCATCTCCTGTATAGTTAAACACAGGACCTGCATAATCAAACAATCCACTTACTACTAATTGATAGAAAGGAATTGTATAATCAATAATTGGGTTTTGTGATGAGAAAAGCGGAACATCAACTGCATAACTTACATAAGGCAAGGCATATTCAAACGGCGCACTTAACTTAACTTTTCCAATCTCTTCTTTAAACATTGAAAGAGCTTGTTTTTGATAAGCAGCACCCATTTCAGCATATACTTCTGCACCTCTTTGATAATCACTAACTTTAACATTGCCTAAGTCTACTGCATATACACCTTCACTATCAAGAGCTTTAAAAGAAGGTAATAACGCATCAACTAAAGATGTGTAATATTTAGATGAAACATAGTTTGTTCCTGAATAAGTTTTATCTTGAACTTTAGTAGCTAAGTTATAAGGATAATGAGTAGAATAAGATGCACCCACACTCTTACCAGTATACTTCATATTACCGAAAGAATAATCATAGCCTTTGTTTGTAGCAACATATATTTCTGGATAAAAATCAATATTGTTACTATATAAGAAAGCTTTAAATGCATTCAAATCACTAATTCCACCTAAAACTTTAGCAACCTCATAATTACTACGAGCCTTATATTCAAGACCATCTTCACTCCAACCACGATAACTAACACTTAAGTTGTGAACATTATAACCAATTAATTCTTCTAAAATAGCTTCTGCTTGTTTAAAAGTAGTAAGTGATGCTTTAACTTTATGTTTAACACCTAAAGTTAATACATATCTTTCATACGCACCCAAGAAATTAATATCAACTAATGAGTTGACAGTAGTATCATTTGTTTCTAAATCATATCTATCAACTAAATAATTACGATAAACCTCAGCTACTTTTGAATATGTTAATTCATCTGAATCTAAGAACATAAAATCATATTGGAAATCAATTGTATTTAAAGTCTCACTCCATTTATTAAACTTAGATGAGTTCCATTTATTTGTACCTACTGAAACTTCTTCGTTTTCTCTAAAGTAAGTTTGGAATTTAGCATGATTGTATGGTTTACTACGTTGACTATCATGCAATGTTCCTGCATCAAGTGCAGAACTACTAGCCCCATTAGAAACAACACCAATAACACCTAATTGATTAGTCGTATCAATGTATCCATACATTGGAAGCATCAATTTTTGAGCATTATCTGAATCAGGCATTTGATATGGAGCGATATTCATATCTCTACCATAAAATTTCTTTCTAAAGTCATTATAATTCAACTCTTGAGCACCATTATTAAACTTAATAACCGCTCCACTACCATCAGGTATGATCAACATACCTTCACTAGTTGCCTCGTCATTAAAAGTAAAATAAGGTAAAAAGTCAATATAAGCAAGGCGATAACTATGGCTATATGGATCACTAAAATCTAAAGAGCCGCTTCCTTCTTTCAAAACATCACCTAAAAGTGTAAAATTAACACCATCAAAAGTATCAGATAAAGACGCTTCCATTCCAACTCTAAACCTAACTGGTACCAAATCACCTTCAATACCAAAGAATTGGTTTTCATGGTAAGCTTCTTCAATTGAATAATAAGCTGCTACTGGATTATCGCTTTCATCATAAATAAAGCCATTTTCATCTCTTGAAGCATAACCAGCATTTCTTCTTGCAAGATAGTATTTAGGGTCATCTGCTATATCATCATAACTTGCAGTTTTAGATGCAACTAATTCATCAATTTTTTCTTGATCATCTAAAATACTAGAATCATAAACATATTTTCCACTAACCATATGTCTTTCAGCTGTATCATAAAGCAAATTGAATAAAGCTGAAAACTGTGTAGTAGATGTTGCTTTTAATTTATAAAATTTATATTTTTCAGGGTCAGTAGTTGGATCTACTTGATCATCAACTTCAATCTTGTAAAATCCATCAAAAAGTGAATTCTTTGTTCCTTCATAAATGAATGGATTAACGATACAAGGAGAAGCCCCTTCTTCACCATAATTACTAGCGTTAATCGTTGTACCCCAACCATTAACAAATGCTTCTGTTAAATAAGTTATATTAAAATATAAATCATGATCTTCAGGATCAACTGTATCTGGAAGTGGATTAACCTCTCCATATAGATTATCTTGAATATATTTAGCAACATCATAATTAGTTGTTGTAGCACTATAAGTACCACTGTTTTGGTATTCTCTATATCTAACAACACGAATACTCATAGTTTCACCAAAAGAATCCATAATTGTTTCTGTAGCATACTCTTGGTTAATTCTTATATTACCAATAAACTGATCAATCATTGTATTAATTCTCATTTTATCAGGATAATAAGTTTGAGTAAAACGACCAACATCGTAGACTACCTGAACTCCACCATCTATATAATTCAAAGAATAATGTTTTTCATAAGTATCTGATGTCTTATTATAAAAGTTTACACTATCAGTCATAGTATTTAAACCAGTTGTAACTTGAGTACCATTTGTTCCATAATAAAACAATCTAAAGTTACTTCCGTAGCCTGAATTTAAATCATCATTAGTTGTTGTATAAGTTTTACCTGTTCTTTTATCAACTATTGATATTTTAGTAGTTGCTTCATCGATATACATTTCAAAATTATCATTTTCAGCAACCAATTTATTGTTATCAAAAGTTTCCATACTAGCGGCTTCTGTGAAGTCGTCTAGATTAACTTCCTTATTACTAAAAGCAAGTTCATCAGCTAGAGGAATAGTACTAAGCCCTCCAGTAAAATAAACTACTAATACAATTGCTACAGCAATTACTAATAGAAAAGGAACTATGTATTTAATTTTTAATAATTTCATTTCATTCCCTCCTATAAGTACCTTAGTGATATTTCACGATAAATTGTATATACAAAGCCTACTATTGTTTGGAAAAGATTGAAACAAAGAAGTAATATAAAAGCTACAACCATAGCTGCAACTAAAGTTGCAACAATCGTACCAATACATTTTAACAATCCATATTCATGAATTCCAATAATTCCAAAGAAAGCCATATAACCTAACATGAACACACCAAGACTAGTAACTAAATGATACAAAGCCATCTCTTCAGCAACAAGTACATTACTTAAAACCATTCCAATTATATTAGTAAATATCAAAGGAAATAAGCAATAACTAATCATTAAAAAGATTTCTTTCATTTTTCCTTTGCCATCAAACAAAGTCGCAACTGACCAGTTTGAAACAGCAAACAAAACAAGCGGAGCAATAATATAAGCAATTTCTGAGAATGTACTTAAATCATTAATATTACGATCACTTACTAAGAATCCCAAAAACTGGAATTTTAGTATTTGAAGTAAAATAACCACTACAATAAAAGTAATTGCAACTGACCATTTACCTCTATTATCTCTTTTAAAATCATCAAAGCCTTTGATTGGGTGAGCTAAAATAAAGGCTGGAAATTTAATGAATTCTTCATAAAAATACTTTAAACCTTTTTTAAGTTTTCCAAAAAAACCTATTTTTTTATTTGCATCAGTATTCATTATTCATCACCCATTCCTGAATCTTCAAGAGGTCCTCTTTTTATGCGTCTATAAATGTTAAATGCAATTAGCCCTACAGCTAAAGCAAGTACTGCACTCATAACAATAGTAAAGTTTTCTTTAATAATATCATCTCGATATAATTTAAACGCTCTTGAATATAACTCTTGGCTAAATCCTAATTCAAAATAGTCTAATGCTTCAACGTATTCACCCTCATACATTAAAGTTTTACCAATTCCTAAATAAGCATATTGATAATTTGCATTCTTTTGAACAACTTTTTGCCATTCTCTAGCTGACTCTATATAATCTCCATTAACATAATATTTAACTGCACTATTAATAATTGCACCAATATCAGTTGGTTGGAAAACCATTAAAGCTTTTGAGTTTTTATCTAATAATAATAAATTTTCACCTTGATAAACAAGTGCTACAGGATTATCTAATTCATTAATTTGAGTCCCTTTACCACCTGATATATAAAGCAAATTTCCTTCAGCATCATAAGTAAATAATCTACCATTAGCTGCATCTGCTACAGTATAAACTCCATAATCATTAACAGCGATAGATGTTAAATCAGGATGAGATGTAGCTTGAGTAGTTTTCAAGTATACAATGTCACCTTTTGGTACATTATATCCATTTCTTTTCAAAACATCACTTTCAGCTGGATTCAACTTTTTAATCATCGCATTATCGTTAGTTACTAAGCCTGCTGTATTAGTAGTAGGACCTGCTGTTGTATAAATAAAATTAGCATCATCAATACATAATGAGTTAAAAATTTGGTTTAATACTTGAGTAGATTGTTGTAATTGAGCCTCAGTCGCAAGATTTCTCCAGAATATTTCCCAAACGCTTAAAGCAACTTTATTAACCCCAGTAAATCCATAAAATTCACCAGTTGGACTTAATTTAATAATTCCTTCATTAATTCCACTTGATATAACATAAAGTCTTCCAGAACTGTCAGCTACCATTTTTACAGGCAAGAATGCCTTAGTCTTAAAAGAATGAGAATCAGGAGTAGAAATTACTCTAATAACTTTAAAGTTTGCACTATCTAAAACTAAAATTTGATTGTTAAGAGTATCACAAACATAAATATAATCTTCACCAGTTGTTCTAACAACACCTCTAAAAACTCCACTAGCACCATTTAATGCAATACTTCCACCTGTTGCTTGGAAATCTTCAAAACTAATTGTACCAACACTTGTTCCTTCAACATCTCTAATAATTAATGGTGTTTTCCCATTAGTACCATTAGTATTAATCTTTAAAGCTTGTTCATAAGTAAACTTAGTAGTATCAAGTTCGAAAGCATCAATTACATAAGTATCAAGAGGATCATCTTCAACTCCCATTACTTTTAAAAGACCTAAGTTCTTATCAAAAATCAAAAGCTTATTAGAAGTTGAATCTACCATATAGATTTTTTCTTCATAACCTAAGAATTCATTGAACTCATTTCTTAATTCTTTTTTAAACAAATATAAATCAGCTGGTGATTTAAAGTCAGCATCTCTAAGACCTAAATCTCCAAATTTATAAACATTTGAAACATCAAAGCCTTTATCAGAATAAATCGGTTCATTATCATGAGTATAGATATATCCTGTTTCAGCATTTACCATTGGTAAAGCACACATTAACATCATTAATACAAATACAATTAATAGTCTTCTTTTTATCATATCCACCACCTCTACTTCATACCTGAATGAGCCATAGTTTCCATGATTTGGCTTTGAGATATAATGAAAATAGTAATCGGTACTGTTATCATGATCAAACTAACAGCAGCTAATACACCTACACGAGCAGGTCCAGCTGTTGAAATTTGAACTAAAGCATAACTAACCATTTTCAAATCTTCACGATAAATAAAAGTAGAACCATCAGCAGCCCATAATCTTTGGAATACCAAAATGATTAATGTTAACCAAGCTGGTTTAACTAAAGGCATAACTATTGAGAACCATATCTTAAATTCGCCAGCACCATCAATCTTCGCAGACTCAATCAAACTAGTTGGAACTTGAGACATAAATTGTTTCATCAGGAAAAGTCCTAAAGGAAAGGATATCATCGGCAAGATCATTGACCAATAAGTATCTATCAGACCTATTTGGTTAAATACAATATAGTTTGGAATACTTGTAACTTCATGAGGGAACATCAATGAATAAACAATTAATCCAAAGATAAATGATCCACCAGGAACTTTATATTTTGCAAGTGCATAAGCACACATTGAAGCAAATATAACATGTCCAATTGTACCCATAATAGTAATAAAAATCGTATTAAAGAAATATCTTGAGAATGGTACTAATGAAGTACCTAATACTCCACCTAAATCTTTAAAATTTTCAATACCAGGATTTCTTGGGAAAAATCTTGGTGGAAATAAGAATAATTCATCAAGCGGTTTAAAAGCATTTGAAACAGTTAATATTAAAGGCAATAAACTAAATGCTCCACAAGCTGCTAAGAATAAGAACAAGAAGAAATCTCCCGACTTTGATCTATTTAATCTTTTCTTTTTCTTAGACATCATTCTTATTTTTAAAGCGTTGATTTCAGCAAAAGGTCTTGTATCAACTGCCTTATGAAGTCTAACAGCAGCTCCATCAATATCCTCAAGAGCTTCAGTATCAAATTTACTCTTTAACTTCAAATAAAATTCATATTTTGCAAGTTCCATTAAAGGAATAATCCAACAAAACAAAATTCCAAGAGATAAAATACCTAATATAATTAATGGTAAATATCCTAAATAAAGATTAAATAATTCTTGTTTATGCCCATGCATAATTCTTTTACTTTTTAATAATGCTTTTGAAGCATCTAACTTAGGTTCATTTAATAAAACATAAAATGACATTGAGTAAGATAAAGCTTTCATAATTCCAGGCACTATTAAGAAAATCGTAAAAAACAATATATAAAATGTTTTACTTATGTATAACACTATTTTAGTATTAACGTTTTTAAATCCTGAAAATAAAGTTTTTAAAGATACTTCTTCACCTTTTGATAAAGCTACTATGACACTAGAAAACCCGATTAATAAAGGTCCACCTATAATTAAAGCACCAATTAGCGGAGGAACTATCCAAGCTGCTAAAAATACTAAACCATAGATAAAGCATATTAAGGCTGCACTTCTAAAATTAGGTTTAATCTTGCTTAATGCAAGACTTCTATATTCTTTCATCTTGAGCTCCTCTCTACGTGCCGACTTTACGGATAATTTTTTGAATTGTCTTATTCAACAAAATCGCTGATGCGAACAGTAAAGTCGCAATCGCTGATGCATAACCCATTTCAAATCTTACACTTCCGTAATCGGTCAAGTGATTTATTATTGTATGACCAGAATATTCAATTGAAGGAAAACCTGCTAAGGCTGTTGTAATAGCTCCAACTCCTAAAGAAGATGATATCTGAATAACGGCACTAAATGTTAATTGTGGTTTCATATTTGGTAAAGTAATGAACCATAATTCTTGCCATCTATTTCTAATTCCATCAACTGCGGCTGCTTCATATTGTGATTTATCTACACCTTTTAATCCAGCGATTAAGGCTAAGAAGTTAACACCCAAACTCATCCATAATTGAACTACGATAATAATCGGTAAAATATAAGTCGAATCTTGTAGCCATGTAATTGGTTCTGCTATCAAACCAAATTGAATCATAAACGCATTAGCATAACCATATATATCACTATTGAAAATCAAAGTCCAAATAAGGATTGCATTTCCTGCAAGTGAAGGTGCGTAAAAGGCTAAAGTTATAAAAGGTTTTACCTTACTTGGCAATTCATTAATCAACCAAGCAAATACGAAACTAAGTAAATACCCAATAGGTCCAGTAACAACTGCAATGATTAAAGTATTTTTAACCGCAGTTATAAAAATATCATCATCTAAAAATAAAGTTAAATAGTTTGAAAACCCTAACCAGCGAGGGGCTTCAAGTAAGTTGAAGTATGTAAAACTCAAACCAAAACTCATTATAACGGGAACTACAGTAAATAACGTGAAAAGCATAAGGTACGGCAACATCATTAAATAAAGAGTTCTATTTAAATATAATTTTCTTCTAAATGGTTTTTTTCTACTCCATCTATCAATTTTTAAACCAGTTTTTTCCTTCCAAGCTTTAAATTTCTGCCATAAAGTTTGTTTATCTTGAGAAGAATCATCAGTTTTTTCTATTACAGTAAGTTCATCAAGATTTATAGTTTCTTCTTTAGAAACATTTAAATCTTTATCGATTACATTTTCCATTGATCTTCTCCCTTCTAATCTAAGCCGAACTCAGCGCGTTTTCTAGTAATCTCACTATTAATGATTTGAATGTATTGTTCTAGAGTTTCGCGTGGTTCTTTATCTTTATTAACTACTTCACGGAAGGCATTTTCTAAGTTACGTCCTGTATAATATCCACCTGCTACCTCAGGTACACCAACAGTCTTTTCCCATTGTGTTGTTAATACTTCAATTTCTTTAGCAGTCCATGCCATTCTTTGGAAAGCTTTAATGTTTGGAGTATTATGACGAGCTGCAGGGCCTAATACTGATTCTAACTCACGAGCATATGAAAATTGTGTATTTTCACTAGTCCACCATTTCATAAATTCCCAAGCAGCTTCTTTTTCTCTAGCTTGAGCCATCATTACTACAGCAGTTCCACCAGCTGCACCTCTGTGATCAAGTGAATTATCTTCTTTTATTGTTCCAGGAAGTAAAGCAAAATCCCATTTACCTCTAATTTCTGGAGCTGATACCATTAATGTATTATACATTTCATAGTTAGCAATACCAATTGGAGTTTCACCAGTTCTAAAACGGTTAAAGAATGATGCTGCAAGAGGGAAAGAATATTCACTATAAAATCTTGACCAAGTATCAAAAGCACTCATCGCAGCTGCACTATCAAAAGCAGACTCGCGATTCCCATTCTTATAGAATGTACCATCTTGTTGATAAAGCATAGAAGCAAAAATTTGGTTAACTACAGAGTTAGCTAATACTGTATTAAGCGGTAAATAGAATTGTAAGTTTTTAAGTTGTAATTCTGGAATAATTTCAATTACATCTTCCCAAGTCCATGGGTTTTGTAATGTAGGGCGTTTCCAATCATACTCATCAAAAATATCAGTTCTATAGAATGTTACTAAGAATGATTGTGTATTAGGTAGGGCATAATAGCCTCCATTAAATTCATAAGGAACCATTGCACTTTGTTGGAAGTTTCTATTAGGATCATCAGCTGCAATTGAAGTCGCACAAGTTCCTCGAGCAATTTCTTCAGCTGAACATATTCCTGTTGTATCGTAGAAACCTTCATATTTTGAAATATCTTCAATCGCATTACGAAGAGCATAATTTATAGGAAGACCATTTGGAACATTGATTGCTACATCTGGACCTCTTTTTGCAAGAGTTGCAGGTAATAATACTCCTGGAGAAACTAGTTTCAACTTAACGTTTGCATGATCAAATGTATCTAAAATTAAATTACTTAAGGCATTTGCTTGTTCACGTCCTGCTACTTCACTAGTCAAGAACCATACTTCAATAGTAGGTAAATTGGCCTTAGCTTCAGTTACACCAATGCTTTCATAATCAAAGAAGAATGATTTAAAGAAAGCAGTAACTCCAAATACTGATGCTGTAAAGAAATCAGGATTAGCTTTTGGTAAAGCATTTGCTTTACTTAAAGTTGTTTTATCTGAATGAATGTATAATTGATCAATAACGATTGACTGTTCACTCATTTGTAAAATCCATGTTCCTAGTGCTGAAATATTATTACTATAATCATTTAATCTTCTTTGAAGTGTTCTTATATTACTAACAAATGAATCAAGTTGAATTGCCATTCTGTCAAGACTGGCAGTCATATCACTCTTTCCACCTGATAACTTAACTAAAATGCTATTAACTTCTCTTAATTCAGAAGCACATTTTGTAAATGTTTCTTTTAAACCAACGATACTTTCGCCTTCTTCATAATATACAGAAACAAAGTCAGCTAAGTTCTCAACTAGATAATAATCAATATATGGATCTGGATTTAAAGTTGTAACAGCGATAATTCTACGGTAAACTCTATTTAATTCATCAATAACAGTATTTACTCTACTTACTAAACTACTATAATCACCTAAAGTAGCTTCTAAAGTAATTGTATTTTGACCAGCATTTAAATAGAAATAAAAAGGAATTTCTTTACCATCAACATCATATCCACCTAAAGTCATTATCTTCCAATCTGTACTAAAATGATATTTAGTGTTTAACGCTTCATCAAATGGCACTTCACCATTAACTAATACTTTTCTAGTAGTATAAACTCCTCTAGAAACTCCTTGTTTAGATCTCAATGAAATTTGATAAAGTCCAGCTTCTTCTACTTCGACATCCCAAGAAATCCAATCTCCAGGTGATGCCCATTTTGTTCCACCAACTGAATTATATCTAATTTTTACAGGATCAGTCGGAGAATTCTTAGCACTTGTTCTATCATTAACTGCATAAAGAGTAGCTGATGAAGAAGTTCTTATACTTGGGTCTTCTGCTTCAAAAACAAACTTTTTATCATTAACTTTATCATCATCACTAAATTGACTAACATAATCACTATAAGACATATATTCAACCTTAGCACAAATATCAATTGAGAAAATACTCATTGGTTCTCTAACAGATTCAATTGTTATAGTATTTTCACCAGCTAAGCAATAAACTAAATAAGGTTCAGTAACATAACCTAAATCATCTACAACATAAGAGGTTGTGATTTTGGGTTTTTCAATTTGGGTAGGTTTCATATCATTACCCATAGCATCCATAAAGAACATCGAACCTTCTGATGCTTCAATTGGACCATCTCCCCAAGTTCTTGAGAATACAATATTATTAAAAGCTTCATAAGGGACTGCACCATTTATTTTAATTTTTCTTTCAATCGGTGCAGAACCACCTTGTTCTGGATAATAAGTAAGTCTAATATTATAATAACCAGCATCTGGCAATGTAAATCTCCAAGTTGCACTACCTACTTCTGATGTATAAAAAGGTTTAACATCACCAACTATTGTAGCTAGATTAGCAACATCAGTAAAATCTGATTGAACTAAATCAGTATTATTTGTTGTATCAATTGTAACAGTGTTATTAGGAGTAACCATTTCATAAGCTTTTAGATATTCTCCATATTCACCAACGATTTCATAATCACCAGGCGCCGTTGCTTTTGTATAATCATGGCCTAAAGCATAACTTGCGATTATGTTATTTGCAAATAACGCAACTAAAAGAGCTGCTATTATCAGCAAAATACTGCGTTTTACTATTTTAGGCTTTACAATTCCCTTCACTTTTTTCATTTTTTTACCCCTTCTATGTATTTTAATCTTTCTTCTGAAAACTCAATTAACTTATCTATATAGATTAACGTTTCATCTAATGAGCTTTGTTTGTTTCTTAAAACCCACAAACGACTTAATTCATTTTTAACTTTTTTCGCTTCTTCAATTACTTCTTTTGACATAATCACTCTTAGTGATTTATCAAGAGATTCATTCCCACAAACATTAATTTTTTGTAATAAAGAAATCATATCAATTGTCCAAGTAATTTCTTCTTTAATTAAAGGTTCACTAAATTTAATAAGATCAATTTCTTTTTTCTTGTAATTAAGATATTCTTTGGCACTTTGATATTTTTTATAATTCAAAGTATTATATTTCATCTTTTCTTTTACATAAGCCAAATGATCTTGTTCTTTAAAAGCATAAAAGATCCAAAGTAACATATAAAATGTTGAAGTCCCATTTCCATTATATGAATTTTCAAATCTGTTATAAGTTCCTAAATCCATAATAGCATCAGCCAATAAGTTTTCTTCATCTTTAAAAACAAACTTATTTAAATATTGCTTAACAGTTAAATATACACCCTCTGTACATCTATAACTCATAAGACCTGCATAAACTAGTGGGGCATAACTAAATGGCAACATTTGCATATGGCCTACATCGCCCCAATCAGTTAACAACAAACCTTCACCACCATTATCTTTTACAGCCCAACATGCATTAGCAATATTTTCAATCCAATCACTTTGTCTTAAAGCTAAACTACACCAAGAAGTAGTCCCAGGGGCAGCTATGAATTTTACTTTTGCTTGTTTTAGTTTCTTCAAATTCTTTGAAAAAGAATAAAAAGCATCATATCCCCAATCGACAAATATCATATCTTTTGGAAGTTTCTTAAATAATTCAGGATGATTATTTAAGACATCCCCCCAGATAAGTGGAATTTTTTTATATTTTTTTATTTCTTTGTAAGCTTTCAAAGTATAATCTAAATACACTTTTCCAAGCCCTAGTTTTTCACATTCAGCTTTTGATTTACCTTTACCAAGTTCAAAAGGTTCATCAAAATTCATATTAAAATATTTCGAATTCGAAATAGGTAACATATCTTGATACATTTTTTTAAGCAATTCAATAGACTTTTCATCCAAAGGATTAAGTGTACTAGGAGCTCTATGCGTCCCCCACAAATCAATCCCTTCAGGGCACTCTGCTAAATCAGAAAATTCTTTTTTCTCAAGCCAAGCGGCCATATGACCAAATCCATTTTGATTCGGAACAAAATCAATAAAGTGCTCATTAGCGTATTTTTCAATCGCTTTATATTCTTCTAGTGTAATGTATCCATCTTTTTTCAAATAATCTTTAAAACTTTGGTATTCAAAAGAAAAGCCCTCAACGTATAATTCAAAATGATTCATTTTCAAATCACTCATTATATCAATGATTTTAAAAACTGTTTCTAGTTTAGGAACTTTATTACGACTAATATCGTACATAAAGCCTCTAACCCTCATATCAGGTTCATCATAAATTTCAAGGCATTCAATTTCATTATTTTTGATAATTTGTTTTAATGTTTTAACTGCATAATATGCTCCAACTGCTTCTTTGTGATAAACATTAATAACATCTTTTTTTACTTCTAATCTATAAGCCTCAGAATTCAATTTCTTATCAATAAAAAAACGAACATCAGCTTTTTTAGATTTACCTACCTGTAAGTTCAAAAAAGCATCCAACTCTTTTTTTACTATTTCATTAGGCTTATCAAAAAAAGCAATGCTCTTATCTTTCATTTTATAAACGTCTTTACTATATTTTATTTCTTTTACTTTAGGAAATACATTTATCATAAAAACTCCATTTTGCTTTTTATATATATTACTTTATTATTATATAACAAAAAGCGTTTTTATTCAAGTTTAAATTGGGAATTTATCAAGATATTTTTAACATAAAAAAATAAGGATTTTTAAAAATCCTTATTGTGCAAACTGTATTGTAATAACCGGCCTTATTCCTATATTAGAATATGCATTATTAAAGCCTGATGTACTAACTTTTCCATCAAAGAAAACGCCTGATAAATATTCCATTGTAAAACCAGGTGATCTTGAAAAATATTTACCTTGATTAGTACTAGAATTATCAGCTCCGGTTTTGATTGCAAACTCAGTATTAAAAGCACTTCTTTGAGGATCGGCTACCTCTGCTTTTGAATTAAAACCATACCTTCTTCTTAGTAAATCATTATAAGATAATAAGTATACATAATCTTGTGTATCTAGCCCTTCGTTTGTATGATAAGCTGCATAAGAGACTCCTTGGTTAGAAACACTAGTAAGTGTAATAGCTTCTTTTTCACTACTAGAAAAAGCAGCGTTATAGAAATCGTTATTTAACCAATGTCTTAAATAAGAGTTCCCCCACGTTTTATCATTATTGTCAACTACAACAATTTTATAAGTAACTGTAATAGTTTCGTCTGGATTTTCTTTAGTAGGTCCGGTCCCAGTAATTGTTACCTCACCTTTACTAACTGCATTTACCATAATTTGAACTTGCGCTTTCAAAGCGCTAGTTACACCATTTATTACCCAATAACCATTTTCATCAATTTCAAGAATAGCAGAGGTTGCTCCCCCAACAGCTACATAAGTATTTTTACCAGCAATCCACCAATTATTATCAATTCCAACTGTAGCTTGTATAGTATCAATATTTCTACTTACTAAAGCCACCGCTTCATTACTAGAGGCCCAAGTAGAATCAATTAAATTCATATTTGTTGCACCTAAATAAATACTTTTAGTTTCTCCAACCGCAACCAAACTATCATTATAAGAAGACTTACTATCTAAGACTTTATCAGCAAGCAAAATAGCACTAGTTCCATCAATACTTAAAATTCTCCACTCAATTGAATCAACTAAATAAAATTCTCTAGTTTCAACCAAAACTTGATTGCCTTCAATTATCTCTCTTGTAAAAGTAGAAACACTAGCATAACGATTTCCCTCATATGGGTAATATCCATAACTATCGGCAATAATCGTTTCTCCATCTATGCCTAAATTTAAAGCACTTATTACCGCTTCATCTATAACTAAAGTTTGAGGATATTCTCCATAAAACATTTTACTATATGTTACAGTTTCTCCATCAATAATAGGATTATGATAACCTGCATCAAAATAATATATTACTTCTTCTGGAGTAGTAATTTCCTCATCCTCAACATCAACAACACTTGGGGTTTCACTACATCCGCTAAGTAATAATAACATCAATATTATTAATGAATAAAATAACCTTTTCTTCATTTTCTTACCTCTTAATATATTACAGTATAGACTTATTTTATCAAAAAATTGAATATTTAGCAAGTAAAAGAAAGATAGTCTTAAGTTATAGACTATCTTTCCCAAATTATGTTTAAACCGGTTTTACATCTTTCTTCCAAATTCCTTTTAATAACTTTCTAGCTTCAACTAATGATGCCACATCTTCTTTAACAAAAGAATTATAAGTAAAGAAAATAGACCCACTCACATTATAATAATTTTGATTATACATCAGCTGATTAATAATTTCATATGGATTACTCCAATTACCTTCGTTATTATAACGATAGATTGCTTGGCCAATATAAAGTTTTATGTTAGTTTCAATACAAATATCACTCCACCATTTAACTAAATCAGCGTATTTAACAACAGTAATTTCTTCTAAAGATCCTTTTTCTTTCGGTCTAGAATAATCCAAATCAAAATATACTTGAGGGACAACATAGTCAATCCATTTTTCCTTCATCCATAAATATACATCAGCATAAAGTCTATCATAACATTGTAAACATGATGCATGATTATTAGAACCTTTTTCCCAACCACCAATTCCATTTTCAAAATATTTAGAATTAGTTCTATAAATTCCAAAAGGACTGATTCCAAACTCAACCTTTTTAGAAAGAGTAGCAAGTTTCTCATGAATAAGTTTAATCATGCGATTAACATTATCTCTTCTAAAATCACTTAGAGTTTCATCTTTCTTTTTCCAACTCAAATATTTTTCTTGTTCTTTATCATCTACTATTTCTTCATACGGATAAAAATAATCATCGATATGAACAGCTTTAATATCATAATTTTTAGCAATTTCTAAAACTGAATCAGAAACAAATTCCATAACTTCTTCACTTGATGGATCTAAAATAAGTTTACTTTCTACGGTTTCGATTACTAAATCAGGTCTTTTACGAGCAAAGTTTTTCTCACTTAAAGTTTTTAAGAAATCTTTTTTTCCCATATTAAGATCTTTTAATTTCTTTTGACTTACTCTATAAGGATTAATCCAAGCATGAACTTCAATGTTTTCTTTTTTAGCTTCTTCAACAAAAAAGCCAAAAACATCAAAGCCAGGGTATTTATCTTCAACTCCTGTAATAAACGCACTCCAAGGATTTAAATTAGATTTATAAAATGCATCATTAGTTGGTCTAACTTGAAAAACAACAGTATTCATTTTATATTCTTTAACCTTTTTTATAACGCTTAGCAAATATTCTTTATAACTTTCAATATCTTTCATTTTAGCAATATCAATATTAACTACAGTTGAAAACCAAACACCACGCAATTCTTCGCTTTTTTCTTTATATTCATCAGGAATCAAAATACACTCATCACTTTCATAATAAGTAACATATCCTTCTTTATTAAACTTAGCTAGTTTTTTCATTTTTTATAACTCCTTTATTCTTACAAATTTTTGATAATCTTCAACTGCAAAAGCTTCAGCGTTTGTAGTTCTATTTAATGCACCTCTTACAAAAGATAAATGTGTGTAATAATCATAATACTTAAATGAAGTACTATTCATAATAAACCATTGTTTTTGCATCGCTTTACACCAAAGTTCATATCCTGCTGTTCCATCAACATAAATATATGGTTCAAAGCCAACTCTATCTTCCCAATTCTCACAAAGATAAACCGGCGCATAATGTCTTTCACCCTCTACTTTATCACCCATATCAATACCTGCATAAAAAGATGCATCAATAACATTTAAATATGTATTAGCATGGTCTTTATGAATACTATTTTTCCAATGTGTAAAAATTACACTTGGTTTATATTTTCTAATCAAAGCAGCAATTCTAAACTTAACTTCATCATTAACTGGCAATTCACCATCAGCATATTCAAAAACAATCGCTTCACCATTTAACATTAAAGCAAATTCTTTCGCTTCTTTTTCCTTTTGTACTCTGTATTCACTAACAGTCATACCTTTAGGATTACCACGCTCTCCACCAGTTAAAGCCACAGTTACAATTTTATTTCCTTTTAAACTCTCAGTTGCTAAAACCAATCCAGCAGTTAATTCCATATCTCCAACATGACCACCAATAGCCAAAAATGTTTTACTCATATTTTATAAATCCTTTCTAAGAATTGCAAAAGAATGTACTAATCTAAAACCTGCATAAAAATACAATTCTCTAGCAGGGTTATCACTACCTGTAAAAAGTGTCATAAACCTAGCACCATTTTGTTTTGATATATAACACAAGTAACAAAACAATGTCTTTCCAAGGCCTCTGCCTTGAACATCAGGGTGAACCCCTACACCATCAAAATGGCCTCTACCACCATCCTCAGTATAAACAGTCCCAGTCCAGCCTAATATTTTACCATCTTTTTCTACGATTAACATTGGTTTAGGATTAGCTTTTGCTAGATTATTATTTGTCACTTCTTTCCAACTAGGATTTTTTAAACTATCAAACAAATCATCAAACCCTGAGTGTTTTTTAGGATCATACATCGTTATATTATAGCCATCACTTTTATTTTGTTCTATTTTATCAATCACTTTCTTAGGCATTTCATAGTTTTTCAAATCTAAGAAATAACCATCTAATTGACCAGCATTTTTATATTGATTATTCATAAATAAATAATAATAACTAGAATTAAATGGAATCCCTGGTGCACCTCCATGATATGCTTCTTCATTTGGAATTAACCATTTTAAATTAACTGGATTAAAAAACATTAGTCTAACAAATTTCTTTCCTTGTTTTCTTAAAAAATCTTCAAGTGATCTTAGAAGAATTGAACCATAGCCTTTTTTCTGATGATTCATCTTTATAAAAAGACATGTAATA
>Ga0334884_1002039_pt1 | contig 27399 bp, 25 predicted proteins | sample GraSluR1_MG_7_FD_207215 | JGI IMG/M metagenome (GOLD analysis project Ga0334884, IMG submission 207215) | Sludge microbial communities from methane-producing bioreactor in Wageningen University, Netherlands - Granular Sludge_12_05 R1 | ecosystem: Engineered > Bioreactor > Anaerobic >...
ACCGACCAGCGCAGCAGTTGCAGCCATGCGCCGGCCGAATCCCAAAGTTATTCCATCATCGGACACAAACGGAGCGGCCCCCACGCGAAACGCGGGGGCCGCCCCTGTGGATCAGCTGTCAGTCACTTAGCGCGACCGGTGTTCACCACTGCTCGGGATCGAAGCGCGGGAAGGCCGCTGCACCTGCGTACACGGCGGACTCGTCCAGCTCCTGCTCGATACGGATGAGCTGGTTGTACTTGGCAACGCGCTCGCCACGAGCCGGAGCACCCGACTTGATCTGGCCACAACCGAGGGCGACAGCCAGATCGGCGATCGTGGTGTCCTCGGTCTCGCCGGAACGGTGGCTCATCATGGAACGGAAACCGCTGCGATGGGCCAAGGTGACCGCATCGATGGTCTCGGTCAGCGAACCGATCTGGTTCACCTTGACCAGCAGGGCGTTGGCCGCACCGTCATCGATGCCGCGCTGCAGGCGCTCGACGTTGGTGACGAACAGGTCGTCGCCAACCAGCTGCACCTTGTCGCCCAGCCGCTCGGTGATGACAGCCCAGCCGTCCCAGTCCTCTTCGTTCAGCGGATCCTCGATCGAGACCAGCGGGTAATCGGCGACGAGCTGCTCGTAGTACTCGATCATCTCGGCCGAGTCCTTCTTCTCGCCCTCGAACAGGTACTTGTCGTCGTCGTAGAACTCGCTCGCGGCAACGTCGAGAGCCAGCGCCACGTCCTTGCCCGGCTTGTAGCCGGCAGCCTTGATGGCATCCTCGATCAGATCGAGAGCCTCACGGTTGGAGGCCAGGTTGGGGGCGAAGCCGCCCTCGTCGCCAAGGCCGGTGGCGAGCTTGCGCTCCTTGAGCACCGACTTCAGAGCGTGGTAGACCTCGGCGCCCATGCGCAGCGCCTCGGCGAAGCTCTCGGCACCGATGGGGGCGATCATGAACTCCTGAATGTCAACGTTGGAGTCGGCATGCGCGCCACCGTTGAGGATGTTCATCATGGGGACGGGCAGCAGGTTCACCGTCGGGCCGCCGATGTACTTGTACAGCGGGAGCTCGGCCGACTCGGCGGCGGCGCGGGCCACGGCAAGCGAAACACCCAGGATGGCGTTGGCGCCAAGCTTGGACTTGTTGGGGGTGCCGTCCAGAGCGATCATCACGTCGTCCAGGCCACGCTGATCGGTGGCATCCCAGCCAACGACCTCCTTGTAGATGATCTCGTTGACGTTATCAACGGCCTTCTGAACGCCCTTGCCGCCGTAATATCCCTCGTCACCATCGCGCAGTTCGGCTGCCTCGAAGGCGCCGGTGGACGCACCCGACGGGACTGCGGCGACGGCGAACGAGCCGTCGTCCAGCAAGGCCTCTACCTCAACGGTGGGGTTGCCACGCGAATCAAGAATCTCGCGGGCCTCGATGTATTCGATAAGTGCCACGGGTGTCTACCCTTTCGTTCACAGATTGGATTCTTTGGTCCAGTTCTTAGCGTATCGGCTGCATCACGAATCTGACCCGCGCGCGTGCAACTCGCTGTCACGCACCTGGTATTCGAGGACGCGTAGTGCGTCGCGGGTGGCTTGGTCGGCGTCCACGCCGCTGGCCTGGGCGCGTTGGACCAGCGCCAGGATCTGGCGTCCCACCTCGTCGGCGGTGATCGGTTCGTCGGCCATGGCGACGTCGACATGCACTGCTCGGCTGCGGGAGACCACCTTCCCCGCCTTGGCCAGCGTGTTCAGCGGCTCGGGGATGCCTTCCAGCGCACTGGCCCGCTGCTTCTCGGCCTGCTTGGCCTGCTCCCACACGCCGTCGATGTCGTCCGGATCGGCGGCGCCGTCGAAAACCCACGGGTGCCGGGCGACGAGCTTGTCGCAGATGCCGCGGGCCACGTCCTCGATGTCGAAACGCTGCTCGGTGCGGGCGATCTCGGCGTGAAAGTAGACCTGCATGAGCAGGTCGCCGAGTTCTTCGCACAGGTCGGCGTCCGAGACCGGATCGGCCTCGATCGCCTCGGTGACCTCGGCGGCCTCCTCGATCAGGTGTTTGACCAGGCTGCGGTGGCTCTGCTGGGCGTCCCACGGGCATTCGGCCCGCAATCGCTGCATCACCTCGGACAGCCGCAGCAGCTCACTCAAGAGTTCGCGATCTCCGACAACGATCCCGACCCCGATACGTCGAGGTTGGTTGCGTCCCAGCTGCCGTAGCGCGGGTTGAGCTCAACGGTGTAACCCCCGAAGTACGGCTCGGTGTTCGCCCCCAGGCCCAACGCAATCAGGTCGTGCCGGGCGACACCGCGGGCCGCCTCGGCGCACCGATCGTCGGTCAGCAGGATGTTCAGCCCCGCCTGCTCGACATAGTCACGCAACTGAGTGCCGGTGGGCGGGTCGTCCATCTGGGCGGCCTTCTGGCGGCTCATCTCGTCGAGCACCGCCCACGTCACCATCTGCGAACGCAGCTCGTTGGGGCTTTGAGCCAGCTGGGTGTCCTGCAGCACCGCTGAGCAACCCTCGGAGAACGCCGTAACCCGCGAATCGGGGATGGCGACACCGTTGACCAGGGCTGCAGTGCCGGACGCGGGTGAACACCCAGACAGCGCTGCCGCTCCGAAGACCCCCAGCGCTGCTCCCACCAGGAGCTTCTTTGAAGAATTCACGGAACTGAGTCTACTGACCTACGACGGCTTTGCTCGCACCGAAGATCGACACGACCCCTGCCGCCCATTTCAGCAGTTCCGCGCCCTCCACCGCGACGCTGGGTACCCCGCGGGTACGCGGACGAGGCACCAACGCCACATTGGTCTGCGCCTTGATGAGCGTGCCCGGATGCACCCGCTGCAGCCGCAGCTGACGCGATTCGGGAAGATCGGCGACCGGGGCGAAGCGGATGTAGTTGCCCTGCGTCATCACCTCGGTGAGCCCGGCCTCCCGGCAGGCCAACCGGAACCGGGCCACGTCGAGCAGCGCCTCGGTGGGTTCGGGCAGCGGACCGTAGCGGTCGAGCAGTTCGGCGCGCACCTGGGCGATATCGTCCTCACTACGCACTTCGGCGAGTCTGCGGTACATCTCCAGCCGCAGCCGCTCCGATTCGACGTAGTCGGTGGGCAGGTGGGCGTCCACCGGGAGTTCGATGCGCATTTCGGCTTCCTCGTCGCCGGTCTGCTCGCCGCGGTATTCGGCGATCGCCTCACCGACCATCCGGATGTACAGGTCGAAGCCGACGTCGGCGATGTGGCCGGACTGTTCATCGCCCAGCAGATTGCCCGCGCCGCGGATCTCCAGGTCTTTCATCGCGATCGCCATGCCCGCCCCGAGATCGGCGTTGGCGGCGAGCGCCGACAGCCGGTCGTGGGCGGTCTCGGTGAGCGGCTTGTCGGGCGGGTACAGGAAGTAGGCGTAGCCGCGCTCGCGGCTTCGTCCGACCCGGCCGCGCAGCTGATGCAGCTGCGACAAGCCCATCCGGTCGGCCCGGTCGATGATCAAGGTGTTCGCGGTCGACACGTCGATGCCTGCCTCGACGATGGTCGTGCAGACCAGCACGTCGATACGCCGCTCCCAGAAGTCGACCATCACCTTCTCGAGTGCGCGCTCCCCCATCTTGCCGTGCGCGGTGACGATGGTCGCCTCCGGCACCGCCTGCCGCAGTTCGGCGGCCACCTTGTCGATGTCCTGGACGCGGTTGTGGACGTAGAAGACCTGCCCCTCACGAGCCAGTTCGCGGCGGATTGCGGCGGCCACCTGGCCCTGATCGTAGGGCCCGGCGAAGGTCAGCACCGGATGGCGTTCTTCGGGCGGGGTGGCGATGGTCGACATCTCGCGGATGCCGGTGACCGCCATCTCCAGCGTCCTGGGGATCGGGGTGGCGCTCATCGACAGCACATCGACATTGACCCGCATCTGCTTGAGGGCCTCCTTGTGCTCGACACCGAAGCGCTGCTCCTCGTCGATGATCACCAGACCCAGATCCTTGAACTTCACCGAGTCGCTGATCAGGCGATGGGTGCCGATCACCACGTCGACGCGACCCGACGCCAGCCCTTCAATGGTCTTGCGGGTCTCAGACGCCGACTGGAAGCGGCTCAGCGAGGCCACGGTGATCGGAAAGCCCGCGTAGCGGTCGGCGAAGGTCTGGGCGTGCTGCTGGACCAGCAGCGTGGTGGGCACCAGGATGGCGACCTGCTTGCCGTCCTGAACCGCCTTGAAGGCGGCCCGCACCGCGATCTCGGTCTTGCCGTAGCCGACGTCGCCGCAGACCAGCCGGTCCATCGGGATGATCTGTTCCATGTCGTGTTTCACGTCGTTGATGCACGACAGCTGGTCGGGAGTCTCGGTGAAACTGAAGGAGTCCTCAAGTTCGCGCTGCCAGGGGGTGTCGGGCCCGAACGCGTGGCCCTTGGTCGCCTGACGCGCTGCGTAGAGCTTGATCAGGCCGGATGCGATCTCGTGGACGGCCCGGCGAGCCCGGGATTTGCGATGCTTCCAGTCGGCCCCGCCCATCTTGTCGAGTTGCGGGGTCTCCCCGCCGACGTAGCGGGAGATCTCGTCGAGCTGGTCCATCGGCACGTACAGCCGGTCGCCGGGCTGGCCGCGTTTGGACGGCGCGTATTCGACGACCAGATACTCGCGGGTGGCGCCGGCCACCGTCCGGGTGACCATTTCGACGTAGCGTCCGACGCCGTGCTGCTGATGCACCAGCGGGTCGCCGGGTTTGAGTTCCAGCGGGACGATCTGGTTGCGCCGCTTGGCCGGCATCTTGCGGGCGGCGCGTTCGGCGGTGGTGATCGCACCGGTGATGTCGCCGGCCGCGTGGACGACCAGCCCGATGCGCGGTGCCCGCCAGCCCTTGCGCATCCCGCTACGGAAGATATGCACCACCGGGGACTGCTCGGGAACCTCGTCCAGGTCTTCGACGATGCCCGAGGCGATGTCGTTGTCGCGCAGCACCTCGGCCATCCGGCTGGCCTGGCCGGGGCCTTCGACGCTGAGCAGTACCCGCCAGCCGTCGGCCACGTCCTGCTTGATCTGGGCGGTGAAGGCTTGGACGTCGCCATGCCAGCTGGGAATGTCGACCAGGTTGAGATGCTCGCCGGTCTCGGCGTCCGGGTCGGGGACGAACGGTGACAGCGACCACCAGCCCTGCCCGCGTTCCAGGGCGTGCGCGCGGACGTCGGCGAGTTGCTGGTAGGCGCTGGCCCCCAGGTCGATGGGCGCGCGTCCACCCGATGCTGCGGCTGCCCAACCTGCATGCAGGAACTCCTGGCTGGTGCGCACCAGATCTTCGGCGCGGGTGCGGACCAGTTCGGGATCATTGACCAGAATCAAGGTGCTACTTGGTAGCACGTCGATGAGTAGCTCGAGTCTGTCGACCAGCGCCGGGATCAGCGCCTCCATGCCCTCGGTGGCCTGGCCCTCGGCGATCTTCTCCAGCATTTCGGCGAGCTCGGGGTGCGAGCCGATCAGGTCGGCGGCACGCTGCTGGACCTTCTCGGTGATCAGCAGTTCGCGGCAGGGGGCGGCGATGATGCGGCCGACCGATTCGTCGGTAGAACGCTGATCGGCGACATGGAAGTAGGTGATGGAGTCGATCTGGTCACCGAAGAAGTCGATGCGCACCGGATGCTCTTCGGTGGGCGGGAAGATGTCGACGATGCCGCCGCGCATCGCGAACTCGCCGCGCCGCTCGACCAGGTCGACGCGCTGGTAGGCGGCGGCTACCAGGTCGGCGGCCAGATCGCCCATCTCGTAGTCGTCGCCGGTCGTGAGCCTGACCGGACGCAGGTCGGCCAGGCCCGCAACCTGGGGCTGCAGCATCGACCGGACCGGTGCGATGACGACCTTCGGTTTCGGCTGCTCGTCTTTCCCGGTGATCGCTCGCAACACCGCCAGGCGGCGTCCGACCGTATCGGAGCGGGGGCTGAGGCGTTCGTGCGGCAGGGTCTCCCAGGCGGGGTAATAAACTGCCGCAGTCTCGCCGAGCAGCGACTGCAGCACCGCGGTGAGCTGTTCTGCCTCCCGGAAGGTGGAGGTCACCACCAGCAGCGGACGTCCAGTGGTTTCGGCCAGCGTCGCGATCAGTGCCGGACGCCCAGCCGCCGGGCTGTCCAGTTCGACCGCCGACACCGCCGCCTTGGCGTCGCTGATCGCCTCGGCGACGCTGCGATCAGCGGCCAGTGATTGGTAAAGCCCCCGGAAACTCACCGGTCCAGATTAGCCGCGCGTCCGAAATCAGCTGTTGAAGCGGTTCTGCGTCGCGGCCAGACCCTGCGTGATGAGGGATTCGCAGGCGTCAGCGGCGCGCTGCACCTCGACTGCCAGATCTTCGCGCATGGCCTTCGGGAAGGTGGCGAGCACGTGATCGGCGGCCGCGTGGTGGCCGGTCGGGCGTCCGACACCGAAGCGGACGCGATAGAAGTCGCCGGTATGCAGATGGGCCCGCACCGACTTCAGCCCGTTGTGGCCGTTGTCGCCGCCGCCGAACTTGATGCGCAGCTGGCCGAAGTCCAGGTCGATCTCGTCGTGGACGATGACCACGTGATCGGCAGCCAGCTTGTAGAACGCCACCAGCTTGCCGACCGCCTGCCCGGATTCGTTCATGAACGTCTTCGGCTTGACCAGCACCAGGCGCTCACCCGGCGGCACCCCGACCCCGGCCGCCGAGATGACCGTCTCGGCCACCGAGGCCCGCATGCCGCGCGGCGCGGAAAAGCTCGCCCGGGCACGCCGGGCGAGCTCGTCCGCAATCATGAAACCGACGTTGTGCCGGGTGCGCTCATATTCGGGGCCGGGGTTACCCAGCCCCGCGAGCAGCCAGGTGCTCACTCCTCGGTGTCACCCTCGGCAGGCTCTTCCTCTTCAGCAGGAGCCTCTTCACCCTCGGCGGTCTCGAGCATGTCCTCAACCGAGGCGGCCGCGTTGATGCTGACGACCAGGGCCTCGGCATCGTCGTCGAGTTCGACATCGTCGGGCAGCACGACGTCGCCGACGAGGATCTGGGCGCCGACGTCCAGGCCCGCGATGGAGACCGCGATGTGCGCGGGAATGTTGGTGGCCTCGGCCTTGACGGTGATCTCGGTGCGCTCGGTGTTGATCAGGACTTCACCCTCGGGCTCACCGGTGATGATCACCGGGATCTGCACGGTGACGCGCTCGCCACGGAAGACCATCAGCAGGTCGACATGCTCGAGGTTGTTGGTCACCGGGTGACGCTGCACCTGCTTCGGCAGCGCCAGCTGCTCGGTGCCGTCGGGCAGCTGAATGCTCAGCAGCGCGTTGGCCTGGCGCAGAGCCAGCATCGACTCGTGGCCCGGCAAGGTGATGTGCTTCGGCTCGCCACCATTGACATACATGACGGCGGGAATCTTGTGCGCACGGCGAATCCGGCGGGCGGCGCCCTTGCCGAACTCCTCGCGGGCTTCCGCATTCAGCTTGATCATCTCGACCATGTGTAACCCCTCAACTCCAATTGCGAACTCATGGGCTCAGCGGGAGGAGGATGCGGCATCGAATACCGCCAACCAGTCGATCACGGGTTCGCAATCGCTCACCCCTCGCCAAGTAGCTTGCTGATCTTACCTCAGCACCGCCGGTTGGGACGAATCGCCGGCATCCAGGCAGCTCGCCCGCAAACAGCATCGGACGCGCCCGCAAGGAGCACGTCCGATCAGCAGGCCTCGCAGCGGCTAGCAGTACTGCGTGCCCCCGTTGAACAGGCTGGCCACCGAACCGTCCTCGAAGACTTCGTGAATCGCCTGGGCCAGCAGAGGCGCCACCGACAGCACGGTCGCCTTCTCGACATGGACGCCCGGGGGGATCGGCAAGGTGTTGGTGAAGATGATCTCCTCGAAGGGCTGCGAGTTCAGCCGCTCGGCCGCCGGACCCGACAGGATCGCATGCGTGGCGGCGACGATGACCTTGTCAGCGCCGTGTTCGAAGAGTGCTCCGGCCGCCTGGCAGATGGTTCCGGCGGTGTCGACCATGTCGTCCACCAGCAGGCAGGTACGCCCGGCGACATCACCGACGACCTCGTGCACCTTCACCAGGTTGGCGACCGTCGGGTCGTGGCGCTTGTGGATGATCGCCAGCGGCGCACGCAGCCGGTCACTCCAGGTATCGGCCAGCCGGACGCGCCCGGCGTCCGGGCTAACGATGGTCATCTTGGAACTGTCGTATTTGCGCTCGACATAATCGGCCAGCACCGGCAGCGCGGTCAGATGATCGAGAGGGCCGTTGAAGAACCCCTGAATCTGCGCGGTGTGCAGATCCACGCTCATGATGCGGTCGGCGCCGGCCGCCCAGTACAGATCGGCGATCAGCCGCGCCGAGATCGGCTCGCGGCCCAGGTGCTTCTTGTCCTGCCGTGCGTACGGGTAACAGGGAGCGACCACGGTGATTCGTTTCGCGGACGCCCGCTTCAGCGCGTCCACCATGATCAGCTGCTCCATGAGCCACTCATTGACCGGAGCCGGGTGCGATTGGATGACGAAGGCGTCCGAGCCGCGCACCGATTCCTCGTAGCGCACGTAGACCTCGGAGTTGGCGTAGGTGATCAGCCGGCTGGGCGTCAGTTCGACGCCCATGATCTCGGCCACGGATTGGGCGAGCTCAGGATTGGCTCGCCCGGTGAAGAGCATCAGGTGTTTGTCCGTCGGGCGCTTAACACCGCTCACTGATCGTCCTCCTGGTTTTCCTCGCGCAGCCTGGCGCGGGCCTCGGCAACCATGGGGTGAATCTCCCCATCCGAATCGATGGCGGCGTCGGAGGCAGCCGACCCCGCACGTTTGCGATGCACCCAATCGGTCGAGATGTGCTCGTGTCCGCGTGCCACCGCCAGCGCACCGGCGGGCACGTCGTCGACGATCGTCGAGCCGGCGGCGACGAAGGCGCCGTCTCCGATGTCGACCGGCGCGACCAGCACCGTATTCGACCCGATGAAGACGTAATCACCCAGATGAGTAGGCGATTTGTGGGTGCCGTCGTAGTTGGCGAAGATCGTGCCCGCCCCCACATTGACGCCCTCGCCGATGAAGGCATCACCGCAGTAGGTCAGATGCGGCACCTTCGAGCCGTCACCGATCTGCGCGTTCTTGGTCTCGACGAAGGTGCCGATCTTGCCGTGCGCACCGAGCACGGTGCCCGGACGCAGCCGCGCGAACGGGCCGACTTCGGCGTCCGCATTGATCACCGACAGCTCACCGTGGGTGCGGATGACGTGGGCGTTCTCGCCCACCTCGACGTCGCGTAGGGTCGTATCGGGCCCGATGACCGCGCCGGTGGCCACCGAGGTGGCGCCCAGCAGCTGGGTGTTCGGCAAGATGGTGACGTCGGCCTCCAGATCGACGTCGGCCTCGATCCAGGTGGTGGCCGGGTCGACGACGGTCACACCGTCGAGCATCCAGCGCTCCAAGATCCGGCGGTTGACTTCGGCGTTCATGCGCGCCAGCTGGACGCGGTCGTTGACGCCCTCGGTCTGCCAGATGTCGTCGGTCACGTAGGCGCCGACGTTGCGATCGTGCTTGCGGGCGTATTCGAGAACGTCGGTGAGGTAGAGCTCGCCCTGCTCGTTGTCGGTGGTCAGGCTGGCCAGTCCCTCACGCAGCACCTGGCCGTCGAAGACGTAGATGCCCGAGTTGATCTCGCGGATGAGCCGTTCGGCGTCGCTGGCGTCGCGGTGCTCGATGATGCGGGCGACCTGGCCACGCTCACGGACGATGCGTCCGTAGCCGGTCGGGTCGGGCACCACCGCGGTCAGCACCGTGCAGGCATTACCACCTTCGCGGTGTGCCTTGACCAGAGCTGCCAGAGTCTCGCCGGTCAGCATCGGGACGTCACCGTAGGTCACCACCACCTCGCGGCTGACCTCGCCGAGCACCGACATGCCGCAGGCCACCGCGCCTCCGGTGCCGTTGCGGACCGGCTGTTCGACGATGGTCACCTGCGGGTAGTTCTCGTTGAGAAGCGCCTCCACCTGCTCGCGCAGGTGTCCGACGACGACGACGAGTTTGCCGGGGTGCAGTGTCTGAGCGGCGTCGAGCGCGTAGCTGAGCATGGCGCGTCCGGCGACCGGATGCAGCAGTTTGGAGCTCTTGGACTTCATACGGGTGCCACCGCCCGCCGCGAGGACGATGACTGCCGCCACGGGGGCCGGAGCTGGAGTAGTGCTCACCGAATCTCCTTCACACGGTGCGCCTTGTTCGCTCCCCGGGCAGGAGTCGAACCTGCGTCGCTAATCCTGATTCAAAGTCAGGCGGGCCCTGCCGGCAGACCAACCGGGGAACGATCACTGGCGCGTGATCGACACCACTCTACGGCTTGGGACCTCTGTGATGCACAACGGCCTCGGCTGGGGTCATCATCGGCTGTGAAAGACTGGACTCATGAGCCCGGCCGATTCGCAGCGTGCGCGCCGCGGCCGTAGGCGGATGAGCAGCGCGGAGCGCCGCGAGCAACTCATCATGATCGCCCGCGGCCTGTTCGCCGAGCGCGGATTCGACGGCACCAGCGTCGAGGAGATCGCCGCGCACGCCGAGGTCAGCAAGCCGGTCGTCTACGAGCATTTCGGCGGCAAGGAGGGCCTCTACGCGGTGGTGGTCGACCGCGAGGTGCGGGCCCTGGAGACCGCGATACAAGATGCGCTGGCTACGCCGAATGCCAGCTACCGGGAGATCGTCGAGCGGGGCACGCTGGCGCTGCTCGACTACATCGACGCCTGCCCGGACGGTTTCCGGATCATCGCCCGGGATTCGTCGATGGCCTCGGCCAAGACGACGTCGGTGGCCGACACGAGCCCGACCTTCGCGTCCATCCTGTCGGACATCACCGCCCGCGTCGCCGACATCTTGGTGCTGCCGCTGGCCCGCCGCGGGTACAAGACCGAACTGGGCATGGTGTTCGCGCAGGGCTTGGTCGGCATGGTCGCTTCGGCCGGTCAGTCGTGGCTGGATATCCGGCAGCCGCCCAAGGAGGAGCTGGCCGCGCAGCTTGTGAATCTGATCTGGAACGGCTTGTCGGGTCTGCAGCACTCGCCGCGGCTGATCAGCCTGGAACGCGACCGGCGGGCGAAGGCCCTTGCCGAACACGCCAAGCCGACCACCGATGCCACCCCCGAGACCGGGGACGAGGCCGGCTAGCGCCGGTTGACAGTCTGCTGCGGGGTGGCGAGCAGCAGCGCGCGCAGGGTCGTGGCCAGGTGTTCCCGATCGGCCGGGCTGAGCGCCGACACCAGGCCGGCTTCGGCGGTCACCAGATCGGCCAGCGCCGCGTCCACCTTCTCGCGACCCTGCGGCGTGAGCTGGACGAGAACCCCGCGGCCGTCGTGCGGATTGGCCATCCGAGTCACCAGGCCACGAGCACACAGCCGGTCGACGCGGTTGGTCATGGTGCCGGAGGTGACGTGGGTCTGCGCGATCAGCTGGCCGGGCGCCAGCCGGCACGACTCCCCCGCACGGCGCAGCGCGGCGAGCACGTCGAACTCCCAGATCTGCAGATCCTGGGCTTCGAACGCCTCCGCCCGGACGGCGCTCAGCAGCTGCGCGAGCCGGGCGATCCGCGACCATACCTGCATCGGCTCGAGATCAAGATCGGGACGCTCGCGGCGCCAGGCTGCCACCAGTTCGTCGACCTCATCCATACCACGAGATTCAATCACGCCCGGTCAACGATGCTGGGACCACTCACCGGACCATATGCCCGCCGCACATCGCGCACCTCGGGGGCGTGTTTCGGCAGCTCGGCGGCGAGTCGGTCGGCGGCGGCCGCATCGGCCGCCAGGAAGGCACAGGTCGGTCCGGAGCCGCTGACCAGGGTGGCGAGTGCCCCGGCGGTTGCGCCGGCCCGCAGGGTCTGGGCGAGTTCGGGATAGAGCTCCAGCGCCGGGGCCTGCAGATCGTTGCGCAGGCAAGCAGCCACCCGCTCGGCGATGCCGCAGCTCAGCTGCTCGATCACCTCATCGGGCAGGCCGGCGTCCGGCACGATCGCTCCGCGGTCGGCCATCTCGTCGAAGCGTCGGTAGACCAGCGGGGTCGCCAAGCCGCGCCGGGCGGTCGCGAACACCCATTCCAGGCGTCCGCTCGCCGCCAGCGGCGTGAGTTGCTCGCCGCGCCCCAGACCCAGGGCATTGCCCCCGTAGAGCAGGAAGGACACGTCGCTGCCCAATTCGGCACCCAGCTCGGCCAGCTCACCGACCGGCAGGTTCAGCCCCCACAGCCGATCGCAGGCCAGCAGCGTCCCGGCCGCATCGGCCGACCCGCCGGCCATCCCGCCGGCCATCGGAATCTGCTTGTCAACAGCAAGATCAACGCCCTTCCCGGCGGTCTGACCGGGGTAGCGCTCGCGTAGCAGCCAGGCAGCACGAACCACCAGATTCGTCTGGTCGCAGGGCAGCTGTTCACTGCCCTCACCGGTCATCTGCGCGCAGATCCGTCCATCGGCGCGCGGTCGGGCCCGCAGCCGGTCGTAGAGCGACACCGCCTGAAAGACCGTGGCCAGGTCGTGGTAGCCGTCGGCGCGGCGCGGCCCCACGCACAGCGCGAGATTGACCTTCGCCGGCACCCGCACCGTCACTTCCGCCGGTGTGGCTCTCACATCCCCCGACGCCGGCCGTGCTGCCTGTGAACTCATCGCCTCACCTCGATCAGCTGCTCGGCGATCCGCGCGAAGTCGCCGATCGCCAACACTTCGCCGCGCGCGGTCGGGTCGAGGCCTGCGGCGGTGATCGCCTCGGACGCGGCAGCCGACGACCCGAAGAGCCCCGACAAGGCCGAACGCAGCATCTTGCGGCGCTGCGCGAACGCCGCGTCGATGACGGCGAAGACTTCTTCGCGGGACGCACCGGTGGTCGGGGGTTCGCGGCGGGTCAGCCGCACCAGACCCGAATCGACGTTGGGTGCCGGCCAGAAGACGGTCGGCGGCACGGTGCCCACCCGTTCGGCCGCGGCGTACCAGGCGACCTTCGCGCTGGGCACCCCGTAGACCTTCGACCCGGGGGCTGCGGCCAGCCGGTCGGCGACCTCTAGCTGCACCATGACCAGCCCGAGCCGCCAGCGGTCGAAGGTGGCCAGCAGGTGCAGCAGCACCGGTACGGCCACGTTGTAGGGCAGATTCGCGACCACCGCAGTGGGTGCCGGGCCCGGCAGCTCGGTGACGGTCAGCGCGTCGGCGGCCACCACACACAGGCGTTCGGCGTTGTCGGGCTGGAGTTGGGCGACCGTGCGGGGCAGCAGCGCGGCCAGCGTGTCCTCGATCTCGATGGCCGTCACCTGCGCGCCGGTCTCCAGCAGGCCGAGGGTGAGCGAGCCCAGCCCGGGCCCGACCTCGAGGACGACATCGTCGGCGGTGATACCCGACTTGGCGACGATCCGGCGCACCGTGTTGGGGTCGGTGACGAAGTTCTGGCCACGCTGCTTGGTGGGACGCAGCCCGATCTCGGCAGCGAGCTGGCGGATCGTCCGTGGGTCGAGCAGCTCAGCCATCGAGATTCCCACCTGCAGCCGAGACACCCCAGCTGCCGCCGAACGCCGCGGTGGCATTCGCGTCCAGCCGCTCGCAGGCCTCGGCCAGATCCCAGCCCAGCTGCTCGGCGATGAACCTGACGGTGTGCACCAACAGGTAGGGCGCGTTGGGTTTGCCACGGTGCGGCAGCGGGGTGAGATAGGGCGCGTCGGTCTCGACCAGGATGCGTTCGGCTGGGACGACCACCAGGGCCTCACGCAGCTGACGATTGGCCTTGTAGGTGACGTTTCCGGCGAAGCTGATCCAGGCCCCGTGATCAAGACAGCGGCGCGCGAACTCGGCGTCGCCGCTGAAGCAGTGCATCACCACCCGCTCGGGCCAGCCCTCGGCGTCCAGGATGTCGGCGATGTCGGCGTGCGCGTCCCGGTCGTGGATCACCAGCGTGCGGTCGTAGGCCTTCGCGGTGGCGATGTGGCGGGCGAACATGGTCTGCTGCCGCGCGATGCCAGCGGCCTCGCGGGTGCGGTAGTAGTCGAGGCCGGTCTCACCGACCCCGCGCACATGCGGCCCGGACGCGGCGAGCGAGTCGATGATCCGCCAGGCCTGCTCGGCCTGGGCGTCGGTCATCCGGGCCGAGTCGTTGGGATGAATGGCGACGGTGGCGACCACCTGCGGGTTGTTCGCGGCCAGCTGGGCCGACCATTGCGCGCTGGGCAGATCGCAGCCGATCTGGACGATGCGGTGCACCCCGACAGCGGCGGCTGCGGCGATGTTGTCGGACACCCGCAACCCGGAAAACTCCTGAGTGGAGTCGAGATGGGTGTGGGAGTCGGTCGTCGGACGCGGCAGCGCGTCGGGCAGTGCGGGCAGACCGAGTCGCTCGATCACCGTGTCACTCATCGCTTTCTCTCCTGCCCAGACAGGTCACTCATCGTTCCTCCCCTTGCCCAGACGGGTCACTCATCGTTCCCCTCGTGCCCGGTCGTCCCCGGCGGGCTCGGCCGAACGCGCTGCCAGCGCCTTGGCGTAGAGCTCGCGGCGGCGAAGCCCGGTCACCTGGGCGACCTCGGCCACCGCGGCGGACAGTTTCGTCCCGCCGGCGAGCAGCAGATCGACCTGCTGGAGGGCATCGTCCCAGTCGGCTGACACCTCGGGCGCGCCCTGGATGACGATGGTGATCTCGCCGCGGGCCGACTCCGCTGCCCACTGCGCCAACTCCGACAGGCTGCCCCGGACGACCTGTTCATACGGTTTGGTCAGTTCGCGGCAGACCGCCCCCGGACGATCCGCGCCGAACGCGGCGGCGGCGTCGGTGAGGAACTCGGCCAGCCGGTGAGGCGCCTCGAAGAAGACCATGGTGCGGGGTTCGGCGGCCAGCCCCTGCAGACGGCGGCGGCGCTCCCCCGGCTTGCGGGGCAGGAAACCCTCGAAGCAGAACCGGTCGACCGGCAGCCCGCTGATCGCCAGGGCGGTCAGCACCGCCGAAGGCCCGGGCACCGCGGTCACGGTGATGCCGTGGTCGATCGCCGCAGCGACCAGCCGGTAGCCCGGGTCGCTGACCGAGGGCATGCCGGCATCGGTGGCCACCAGCACCACCTTGCCGGCCTCCAGGTCCGCGATCAGGCCAGGGATCCGCGATGCCTCGTTGCCTTCGAAATAGCTGACCACCGGCGCGTCGGTGGTCACGCCGAGACGCAACAGCAGCGTCCGCAGCAGCCGGGTGTCCTCGGCTGCGATCACATCGGCGGTACCCAGCGCGCGGATCAACGCCGGGGACGCATCCTGGGCGTCCCCGATGGGAGTACCAGCGAGCACGAGGCGTCCCTCCCCGGGCTGAAACTCGGCTCTACTCATGCCTGTCAGGGTAGCGGACCGACATCGCCGCCTTGGCCCGGCGATCGGCGCAACTAGGATGGCCGGGTGAGTCTCCCCCTGCTCGACCGAGTGTTCCAGGCAGTGCAGCAACTGCCACGGGCGGCCTCCGAGCAGTTGCGCGGCACCCATGCCGATCCGTTGATGCCGACCATCGATCGCCTGGACGACGCCATCGTCCTGCATCGTGATCGCGCGATCAGCTGGCTGGTGACCATCGTGATCGGGGCACTCGCGTTCACGCTGCGCATCATCAATCTGTCGCGTCCGAGCAATCTCGTCTTCGACGAGACCTACTACGCCAAGGACGCCTGGACGTTGCTGCATCTGGGCTACGAGGGCAGCTGGCCGAAGGACGCCAACGACCAGATCGTTGCCGGCGTCATCGATATCTTCACCGACGCGCCGTCGTTCATCGTCCACCCGCAGCTCGGCAAGTGGCTGATTGCATCCGGTGAATACGTTTTCGGCATGAACAGCTTCGGCTGGCGCATCGCCTCGGTGGTCTTCGGAACGCTGCTGGTGATGGCGACCATCCGGATGGCCCGGCGGTTGTCCCGCTCGACCCTGGTGGGGGCCATGGCCGGGCTGTTCATCACCGTCGACGGCCTGTCGTTCGTGATGAGCCGGATCGCGCTGCTCGACATCTTCGAGGCGGCCTTCACCGTGATGGCGGTGGCCTGCATGGTCGCCGACCGTGACTGGTTCCGGCACAAACTCGCCGGCTATCTGCGGGCGAACGGCCTGACGGATCTGCAGGGCGGTTACGGACCGCTGCTGTTGTGGCGGCCCTGGCGCTGGACGGCAGGGCTGATGTTCGGCCTGGCGATCGGCACCAAATGGAACGCAATGTACGTGCTGGCGGCGATGGGCATCATGGCGGTCGTCTACGACGTCAGCTCGCGGCGCACCGCCGGGGCGTCCACGAAGGCCTTCAAGTCCCTGTTCCTGGACGCGCCGATGGCCTTCATCTCGATGGTGGTCACCGCGGGCCTGGTCTATGTGGCGACGTGGTGGTCGTGGCTGACCACCGACGGCGGCTGGGGCCGCGACTACGGCAGCAAACATCCCGACGACTTCTGGGTCCGCCATTTCGGGGACGCGCTGGGCTCGCTGGCCTACTATCACCGGGAGATCTACGCCTTTCATACCGGCGAGTGGATCGCCGAACAGACCCACGTCTACGAGGCGAACCCGATGACCTGGCTGTTCATGGGACGAGTCATCGGCATCGACGCGGTCAACGACATTCAGCCCGGGGTCGACGGCTGCACGGCGAGCAGCGGCGATACCTGTCTGCGGGTGATCTCCGGTGCGGGGACTCCGCTGTTGTGGTGGTGCGCGCTGGTCGCGATCGTCATCGGGCTCGGCTTGTGGTGGCTCGGACGCGACTGGAGATTCGCGGTGCCGCTGGTCGCCGGGCTGACCCCGTGGCTGATGTGGTTCCCGAACGCCGATCGTCCGCTGTTCTTCTTCTACGCGATCATGATCATCCCGTTCACCGCGACCGTGCTGGCAATGGTGCTCGGCAAGATTCTCGGCCCGGCCGAGGCGGGCGCCAGGCGACGACGCGGCGCTCAGATCGTCGGGACCGTCGTCTTGGCGATCGTCGCGAACTTCTGGTTCATCTATCCGATCCTCACCGATCAGTTGATGACCCGGACGATGTGGAGCGCGCGCATGTGGTTCCCCAGTTGGATCTGACGCTGCCGACTTGCAGCCGGCCGCATCTGCCGATTACAGGGCGGGAACCGCCACATAGGGCACGGTCAACGGCCCCTCCGGCAGCACGCAGATCCGCGCGTCCGGCCCGATCCGGTTCACCAGCTCGCGGACGGTCGCGGCGATGTCGTCGGTCTGGGTCAGGTGCGCCGTCGCGAGTTGGGCGTCCGACAGATACGAGGTGTGCATGATGACGTTGGCGCCCGACTGGATCTTGGCCTGGATCTGTACCTGCCACTGGTCGGGAACGGTCTGCTCGCGCGCCGAGATGTCGGCGAACAATGCCTGCGGTGAGGACGCCGAGGCCAGCACCTCCCGATACGACCCGTGATCGGGGAAGCCGTCGCGGCATTCGGCGGCGCAGATGATCGTGCCGCCGGGCTTGACGACGGTGAAGGCCGCCGACATTCCCTGACCGCTTGGTAAAGGTTCTGGTCGAGCGGGAAACCCGAGTTCGTCGTGATCACGATGTCGAACAGGCCGTCGACCGGTGCCATCGCGATCTCGCGGGCGGCGGCTCGGGCTGCCTCGTGCATCTCGAACAGGTCCCCGGCGAAGCCCTTGACGATCTTCTTGTCGCGGTTGAGGATGACGTCGAAGGCGAAGGTGACCCCGGTTCCGGCGGCGATCGCGCGGATGTCGCTGTGCACGGGGTTGTCGTCGATCTCACCCCAGGTGGCCCGCTGGTCGCCGATCCGCGCGGCATTGTGCAGCGTCAAGACGGTGTCCAGACCGGCCAGGCCGGGCGCGACGAGCTTGGGGCCGCCGCTGAAACCTGCGAAGAAATGCGGCTCCACGAAACCGGTCGTCACCTTGATCTCGGCCTCGGCCCACAAGGTGTTCAGTGCCAGACCGGCACGCCGTTGCCGAACTCGCCCATCCAGGTCAGCGAGGCCTTGTCGCGGGCGTCGTGGTTGACGATGTGCAGTCTTGCGGCCAGTTCGTCACCGAGCATCTGCCGGATCTCGTCGTCGGTATTGCCGCGGTGGGTTCCGGTGGCCACCAGCACGACGATGTCGTCCGGGTCGATGATGCCGGCCACCTCGTCGAGAATGGCCGGGATCATCAGGTCACGGGGCTGTGGACGCGTCAGATCGCACATCGAGATCGCCATGGTCTGCCCCGGTTTCACGCGATCACGCAGCCGGCGACCGGCGATCGGGTTGCTGAGCACCTCGCGCAGATAGGCGGCCTCGTCCGGCACGGCAGGATGATACGTCGGTTCGACCACGGTGACGTGTGCGTCGGCCGGGAGACTCACCGGCAACCATCCTTGGCCGTAGGCGAGTTCCACATTCACGGTGTTGTCCACAGATCCATCCAAGCACGCATCCGCGGGCGCCGCGACGGTTCGCGGGTCACCCGGCCACAGGCACGAGTCTGGCCGCCGGCTCCGGGCGTCCAGCGGCTGTCTCGTTCCCCGCCTGTAACCCGCGCCATCTAGACTCCCCTGCTGGAAAGGACGCCAATGGCCATCTGGAAGCTACACAACAACGGGGTTCTCGGACCCCACGACGTCGTCCGGCCGGACGAGCGACTGAGCTGGGGCAAGACGATCGGGCTGGGCGCTCAGCACGTCGTCGCCATGTTCGGCGCCACCTTCGTCTTCCCGCTGCTGATGGGCCTCAACCCGCAACTGGCGGTCATGATGAGCGGCATCGCCACCATCGTCTTCCTGATCGTTGTCAAGCATCGCGTACCCAGCTATCTGGGCAGCTCGGCGTCCTTCGTGGGCGTGGCGACCGCGATCTACGCCCAAGGCGGCAAACCCGACTCGGTCACCGGCGCGATGTTCTGGTGTGGTCTCGGCCTGTTCATCGTCGGGCTGATCATCCACTTCATGGGGTCGGGCATCATCCACAAGGCGCTGCCGCCGGCGGTCACGGGCGCCGTGGTCATGCTGATCGGTTTCAACCTGGCCCCGGTCGTCGCCCGGACCTACTGGCCGCAGGACCAGTGGATCGCCGCGATCGTCATGGTCATCGTGATCTGCCTGTCGGTGGGATTGCGCGGCTTCGCCGGACGCATCGCCATCTTCTTGTCGCTGATCATCGGCTATGTGCTCAGCTGGCTGGCCGACCTGACCCTCGGGCCGAAGTCGACCATCGCGTCCGACGGCACCGTCACCGAGGCCTTCCGCGTCGATTGGACGAAGGTGGCCAACGCCGACTGGTTCGGACTGCCTCCGGTGACCGACCTCGCCAACTGGCAGTTGGGTAACCCCAACAATGTCGTCGGCTTCCACCTGCCCAACTTCAACTTCGCGTTCGCGCTGATCGCCCTGCCTGTGGTGATCGCGCTGATCGCCGAGAACACCGGCCACGTCAAGGCGGTCGCCGAGATGACCGGCACCAACCTCGATGCCTACATGGGACGTGCGCTCGGGGCCGACGGCCTGACCTCGATGATGGCGACCTTCGTCGGTGCGGGTCCGACCACCACCTACGCCGAGAACATCGGCGTGATGGCGGCCACCCGCGTCTACTCGACGGCGGCCTATGCGGTGGCATCGGTGGTGGCGATCCTGTTCGGATTCTCACCCAAGTTCGGCGCGGTCATCTCGGCCACCCCGGGCGGTGTGCTCGGCGGCATCACCGTGGTGCTGTACGGCATGATCGGCCTGCTCGGCGCCAAGATCTGGAAAGAGAACAACGTCGATTTCGGCAATCCCCTCAACCTGGTGCCGCTGGCGGCGGGCATCATCATCGGCATCGGTGACGTCACCTTGCAGTTCACTGACGACTTCTCGCTGGGCGGCATCGCGCTGGGCACCATCGTCACCATCGCGATGTATCACATCGCCAAGGCGCTCGCGCCGAAGGAGATGGTCGATGCTGCCGAAGGTGCCACTTTGATCGTGGACGCCCCCGGCGCGTACGAGTCGGGACAGATCCCCGCGGTCGGCGGCAAGGGCGCGAAAAAGTAGCCCCTGGCCTCAACGCAAGATCGAGACCTGAGCGGTCCTTCAGCGGTCCTGCCCCCCTCCCACGGGGCGGGGCCGCGTGCTTTCTGGTTACAATCACGCAGGTGAGCAAACGTCAGCGCGCAGTCAGCCTGCCAATCGTGGGGTTGATCGTCCTTGCCGTGATCACCGCCATCGTGTCGATCGTCGCATTGCTCCAATACCGCCCCGGAACACAAACCGCCATCCCACCGGCATCGTCAGCCACGCAGACCCCGCAGCAAACCGACGAAACCCCGACGCCCTCTGAACCCGCGACACCGGAGCCCACCCCGGCGACTGCGCTCGATCACTTCGCAACCGCTTTCGCACAAGGTCATTCGGTGCTCGTCTTCGGTGATGGCACCGGCAACGAGGACGACGAATGGGTCTCGATCTGGGCGCGCGACCACATTGCCCACGCTCGCGCTACCGAGTACGTGCTGTGGGACCGTGACGCGGCCGTGTGGGGCGCACCGCTGGCGCTGAGTTCCGTCGGCCAACCGATGACCGTGTGGAATGCGAGCATCCGCAGCCCGCAACTCGACTACGAGACGACCCGGGTGGCGCAGGCCTGGCAGAACGTGGACGCCGTGTTGCTCAGCTACGGGCATGTGCAGACCGCCGATGTCATCGCCGCCGACATGCAGGCGATCCTGGATGCGGTGCGTCTGCAGTCACCGACCGTTCCGGTCGCCGTGATCTTGCAGAACCCCGATCCCACGGCCAGCGCCGACCAGCAGCAGGCCACTGTCGCCGCGATCGCCGCCTGGGCACAGGCTCAGAGCCTGGCGACCATCGACGTGTACGCGGGATTCCCGCAGAACCAGGCCGAGCGGGATGCTCTGGTCGAACTGGATGGCAGCCCCAATGAGCAGGGCTCCCAGTTGTTCGCCAGGATCGTGGCGGACGCCCTTCCATTGGCCTGAGGCTGGCGTTTCCGCCCGCCTGAGGCTGACTTTCGGCCGCCTGAGCGCGTTGTTTTCTGGTATCGGGGTGCACCTCACGCTCGTCATCGGCGCTGAGCGTGCCTAATCTTCTTCAGTTCGGGCCTCCTGGCTGCCCGCCCACGCTCAGCACCCATCCGGGGGCGCCATTTGGAGAGCAGGTGAAGAAGATGAGGCACGCTGCCCAGCCCCAACTCCCGGGGCCCAGCAGGCTGGAGCCCCGTCGTCGGGGTATCCGGCATCACCGGGTCGGCTGATCGCTTCCAGATGCTGCGATCACTTCGGGCGCACTCCATTCGAGGAGCCTGACGACTGGCACAGGCGCCAAGGCACCCGGAAGCACATCTAGACTGATGCCATGAGTGTTTCGGGGGCTGCGCTGACTACCCCATTCGGCGCATCCGGAACCGCCATTCACGGTCTCGGCGGCTGCGTGCGCGTATTGTCCGACGGCCCCGACAGCAAGCAGCGGATGGCGACGCTGCGGCAACTATGGGCGCGCTGCCTGCAGCCTGAATCGTGCAACCAGGAGGCTCCCGTCATCAGTCTCGGGGCGATTCCCGATGATGGGCCGACCTTCTGGGAGCGCACCACCCAGCAGATCACCGCCGAGCTGATCGGCCAGCAGGCCGGCAAGCTGCTGATGCTTCACGCCGGCGGCCTGTGCAATCCCGAGACCGGCGCCAGTGTCGTCTACGTGGCGCCGAGTCGTACCGGCAAGACCACACTCACCTTGTCGCTGAGCGGCCGGTTCGGCTACTTATCCGATGAGACGATCGCCTTGGACGAGCAGCTCCACATCCTCGGCTAGCCGAAAGCCCGGCGTCATCACCAAATCTGAGCTAATCAGACCGGGGCCTCATCGCCCCTACGCACCAACTCAGTGAACAGCGTCCACGATCACGTCCACCGCATCGCGGATCATCACGAACGAGGACGTAAATACCTCGGGCCCACGCCGGAAGGGGTCCGGCACGTCGTCGTCGACCACACCATCGGCTCCCAGCATCCGCCGCGGAGCCGCTTGTTGCACCATTTCCCGGAGACGATCCGAAACGGAGTCCGTGGTCAGGGCAGGAAACGCCGGCGAGCCGACGATCCGCGCCAACTCCAAGAGGGTGAACGACCGCCGCACTGCAACCGGCGCCAGCCGCACCGCCTGACTACGATGAGCCGTCGTCAGCGCCAAGATCAGGTCTGCTGACTTCACCATCGCGGGCGTGAGTTGCCGCGCGGCGAACCCATCCACCGATGCTCCGGCGGCCTGCACCAGGGGCACCATGGCGGCGTCCATCGGATACCCGGACAGAGCCCCCGTCCCGGCGCTGGTTACCTGCGCCGCGTCGCCAAGACCGGCAGCGAGCAGTCGCTCAGCGGCGGGCGACCGGCAGATGTTCCCGGTGCACACCGTCAGGATGCGGATGGAGTCGGCGCTCACTGCACCGGCTGAATGGCTCGGGTCGGGCGCCGCCCTGTGCGGGCCCGGGCGGAGGAGATCGGCGCAGGCTCATTCTTGTCCCGGCTTGCGCGCGACGAGCTGTGCCCGTCCTGTCCGTAGACGTACTCGTAGTGATAGGCGCCGGCGTCGCCGCCCCGCACCCGCGTGAGCAGTAGACCAAGCACCCGGGCGTCAACCATCTCGAGCTTTTCGAGTGCCTTCTCGAGTTCCGGACGCCGAGCAACGCCGCTTCCGACTACAACCAATGTGCCGTCGGCGACTCGCGACAAGACTGCTGCATCCGTCACCGGCAGCAACGGCGGCGAGTCGATGATGACCGTGTCGTAGCGGCGGGACGCCTCGGCGATCAACTGCTGCATGTGCGGCAGGCCGAGCAGCTCGGCGGGATTGGGCGGAACGGGTCCAGAAGCCAGCACGTCCATCAACGAGTCATTGGTGGGCTGAATGACCTGCTCAAGCCGGGCCTCACCGATCAGCACGGTCGTTAGCCCGACGCTGCCTTCGAGTCTCATCAGCTTCGCCACCGTCGGACGCCGCAGATCGGCGTCAATCACCAGCACTCGCTCCCCCGAGGCGGCAATCGTGGACGCGATGTTGATCGCGGTGGTTGTCTTGCCCTCGCTGGGAACCGACGACGTGATGACGATCGCACGCTTGCCTCGGTCCAGCCCCAGGAACTGAAGGTTCGTGCGTAAGGAGCGATAGGCCTCGGCCCGTGCCGAGCGAGGGTCGGCGTCCAGGATCAGCGGATTCACCGCGGCGTCATCGTCGTTGGGCACCATGCCGATCACCGGGATCTCCGTGACGCGAGCCACGTCGCGCTCCGAACGGATGTCCAGGTTCAGCATGTCGCGCAGGATCGCCTGGCCGGCTCCGAGTAATAGCCCCAGCAACACCCCGAGCGCCAGATTCTGCATCGTCTTCGGAGTGGTGGGCGAGGTGGGCACCTGCGCCGGACGAATGATCGTCGCGACAACAGGCTTGGTCCCATCGGGCGAAGGCGGGGACAACTCGTCTACGGCCTCCACCAACTGCTCACTGATCGCCGCCGTCACTCGGGCAGCCTCATCCGGGCTGCCCTGGACGACCGCGATGTCGAGCGTGGCCGTTCCGGTTGGGACGCTCACCGTCACCTGCTTGGCCAACTCGCTGGGCGTCGTAGCCAGCCCGAGGTTGTCGATCACGGGCTGCAGGACGATATCGGAGCGCGCCACCTTCGCGAACGACTGCACCTGGCTTTCCGCGTAGCTCGACCCGGCATTGAGATCGCCACCACTGGATGCCGTACGCACCGACAAGAACAGCGACGCATTGGACGTGTAGGTGGGTTTCGCAAGCATTGAGAACAACGCAGCGAACAAAACGGCGGCCAGCGTGACCGCTGTGGCGCTGCGCCAATACTTGCGCAAGATGCTCAAGTAGTCGGTTAACTCCATGCTGTGCTCTTCTCCCAGGGTGCCGTACTCGTTCTAAGCCTAAGCGAAAGCGCAGCCAAGCCGGTGATCGCGCCAGTTCCAGGGCCCTGAGCGGTGTTGAAGGACCCGTGTGCCGCCGCCCGGCAGGTCGCCGCGGGAGTGCTGGCTTGGGGAATGTACTCGGCGCCTGCCCAGAACGCGCCTCGCTTCGCCTACGACCGCCTCAGGAGCTTCTGACATCTCACTCGTGAGAGCCAGACGAGGCACCTCCGCTGACCTCGAGTGAGTTGACTACGTGCGTGCGCAGTTGATCCACATAGGAGTCCAAGGCCATGACCGCGAGTTCGAGTACACCGCATTCTCGTTCCAACCACACGGCGGCGTTACCATGCGCGACTGCGATTTGGTCGAGGAACTGAGCGGCCAGCTGATTGTCGCCTAGCAGATGGTTGACAAGAGCGCGGTTTGCCAGGCTCAACGCCGGGTTACCCATCGGGAGTTGGGCGCCTCTCGCGAGCGGCCCGAGGGCCCGCACTGGCGAGACAGGAATTATGCAGAATCCCAGATTGTTCAAGGCGTCACCGTCCGCCGGATTCATGTATGCAAGCGCGGTGAACATCTCCTCCGCTGCTGCCTGGTTTCCCCTCCGAAGGTGAATCAGCGCCTGCTGGACGAAGTGCTTGGTGCTGAGGTCCGGGGCAGGCTGATTCCGGTGCGGGGTTTGACTGGCCAACTTATCGAGGGCAGCTGTCGCGACCACTTCTGCATCGACAACGCGCGCAGCCAACACTCGATCAGGGCACAGACCTGCACGCCTTCCTCTGGCGGTGTCCCACTCGAGGATCAGACTCTCAGTCGCCCACAGCTCGAGATGGGTAACGGTGAAACGATCCCAAATCCACTGAGCCTCCGGATCAGCCTGTGGTGGCGGCAGATTCACGAATACAGCCTTCTGGGGAACGCTCCAATTTAAGAAAGCCTTAATGTCAGAGGCCAGGAGACGAGTGAACCACTCCGTGACCTGCGCTTCGAACCACTGAGGATAGTCGGCGGTACTGCCCCGCCATGCGGCCTGGCAGCCATCCCGCAGTCCTCTCCAATCCATCAACAGGGCTGGCAGCTCAGCAGTCAGCAAAGACGCTATCGAGGCGGCGACGCGAGGAGCGGCGCCCACGCGCAGAACTCTCTCAACCGGCACTCCGCGCCTCGCCAGTTCAGCCCAAATCGCCAAAAACACATCATCGTCACTCATTCGCATGTCCGGCGGTGTCGAAACATGCTTGCTGGCTCGCAGCAGAAGAGTCGTTGTGCTGGCGTTCGGAATAGGCTCCCGCAACTCCCGCATGAAGATCTCGGTTGCGTCGAACGGCGTAAGTCCGGACGCCACCTCAAGCGGTCGCACGACTCCTGTCATGACGAGCCCATCAAGCACAGCGACGGACTCTGTGGGCCGATCCTCTCCATAGTCGACTAACAGCGCGCGGCACTCTTCGTTGCAGGTGCAGCCATCCCCAGCCAAGCGATAGAAGGGGCAACTCGGAGTCAACAACGGCAGGGTGCATGAGTCGCTGTAGGCCGCAAGAGCCCTTCCGATCAGCTGCTCACGCGCACTCCGCATGCATGTAGCCTAATCAGTCGGGATGTGGCCCGATAGTCAGGATGGTGACAGTGTCCTCGCCCGGGCCGTACTGCCAGAAGATCCGCCAAGCCCCCGACGTGTGGTTCTCGACATAGGATTCCCACACGTCTGATCCATCCACGCCCCGGATGGACTTGTACTTGTGAGAGTTGAGGCCCGGATGCCGAGGATTCTGCTCAATAAGCGCAAGAGTCCTGCGCACCTTCCTCAGCTTCACCGCATACTGAGGCGAAGTGAGCTCATTGAGAACCCTCGCGGCTTCTTTGGTGAATCTCAGCACCATCACCGTCAGTCTTCAGCGTCGTCGAGGTACTCCGCGAAGCTGCCCAAGTCGACAGTTTCCCCTGCAGCCGCCTCAGCCAAGCCGCGCGCCAGTGATTCGCGGAGCAGCTGGTCCTCCCACACGATCAGCTCGCGCCGTGGAATCGAGACCAAGGGTGTCAGCAAGATCTGGCCATCGTCGTTCACGGCAACCGCGTACCGGTCATCCTTGCGGACGCCGCTCTTCCCCATCGGCAAGCGACCGCGTTCGTCGGCGACGGCTTCGCCCACGTTCTTGAAATCCGCGATCATTCTAAGTCCCTTCCGCTGCTGGGGTCCGATCAGACATCAGCGATACTCGATCTTGTCACCCCATGGGGGCAATACCCACGATACACACGAGTGGGGCAATGACACAACTGGACCGTGCATCTCGTCTCGTATCAAATCGGGACGCGCGGGCAGTCCCAAGCGCTCGCCAACCCCGGAACTCAGACCGCCTGACCGATCCTGACCTCGTTGCCCCAGGGGTCATACGTCGTGATGCGGTTGCCGTCGTCGCGGATCTCGTGCCCGGCGAATCGAAGCCGCTCGGCGATCCGATCCAGCTCTTCACGCGTGGGGACTGCGATGTCGAGCGAACCGAGACCCAGAGTCTTCGACCGCACGCCAGCCCCGCGGGAGTTCCACGTGTTCAGACCGATGTGATGGTGGTAGCCGCCCGCCGACACGAACAGCGCCCCGCGTCCCATCCGTGCCGTCTGGTCGAAACCGAGTGTGCCGACATAGAAGCGGTGGGCGGTCTCGATGTCACCGATCTGCAGGTGGGCGTGACCCAGTCGTCCGACCAGGCGCGACAGCCCAGAGGACGATTCCGCAGCGTTGCGGTCAAGATGGCTTGCGACGAAGCGGTTCGGGTCCAGCGGCAGTGAGTCCATGGCCACCTGGTCTCCGGTCCACCGCCACTGCTCGCGAGGACGGTCCACGTACAACTCGAGCCCGTTGCCCTCGGGATCGGTGAAGTAGAAGGCCTCGCTGACCAGGTGATCGGCCGAGCCGATAAATGTCTGCGGGTACCGGGAGGCCATGCTGTGCAGGCTGGCCGCAAGATCGCTGCGGGTATCGAAGAGAACCGCAGTGTGATACAGCCCAGCCGAGCTGGATGGCGCCGGACGCAACTCGGGGGCGTGCACCAGTTCGAGCACCGCCCGATCTCCCAGCCCGAGCGCAATGCGTCCGCTCCCCTCGGACAGCGGAACGAGTCCCACCCCATCGGTGTAGTAGGCGAGCAGGCCCGGCAGATCACGGACGCGCAAGCTCAGCATGTCCATGTGGGTGGCCGGATCCAGCCGCTCGGTTGGTGCATTCATAGCTCGTCCACTCCTAAGTAGTTGAATGCTCAACCACTTTGTGGAGACGACTATTCCGTTCAGTAGCGACCGCGGGGCGTCCGGAGAATGCGCACGCCTCGCTGGCAGTCCGTGGCGCACACGTGTGGGCAGGGATCGGGGACATGGAGGCGCTCTCCTGGCCCGCGACGCGTTACAAGTGTGAGGCGCCCGCGATGGGGATTCCGGCGCCGGCCAAGAAGGGCACACTGCCCAGCATCAGAAAGCCGACCAGGGACGCGATCTCGTCCGCGCTGCCGAATCTGCCCTGCGGAATACGCGCCAGCAACTCCCCCGCGGTCTTGGGATCGTCCAGATAT
>Ga0334884_1002041_pt1 | contig 27393 bp, 22 predicted proteins | sample GraSluR1_MG_7_FD_207215 | JGI IMG/M metagenome (GOLD analysis project Ga0334884, IMG submission 207215) | Sludge microbial communities from methane-producing bioreactor in Wageningen University, Netherlands - Granular Sludge_12_05 R1 | ecosystem: Engineered > Bioreactor > Anaerobic >...
CGCCGAGCGCGGCCTCAGTCCGCGTACCTGCGAGCACTATGCCCGCGACCTCAGGTCGTTCGTGCGCACCGCCGCGTCGCTCGGCGCCGTGCCGCCCGAGCCGTCGGCGGGCGATTGGCCGCGCCTTGCGGAACCGGGACTGGTGCGCGCGCACCTCGCGGGGCTGCGGCGCCTGGACCGCAGCCGGGCTACGGTAGATCGACACTTGGCCAGCATCCGGGCGTTCTTGCGCTGGCTGCTGCTCAGCGGCCGCATCACGGCGCTGCCGTCCGATCTCGTCGCCGGCCGCGGCGGCCGTGAACGGAAGCTGCCCGTCGTGCTCAGCGAACAACTCGTGGACCAGCTCGTGAGCCTACCTGCGGCGAACACCGCCCGCGGCCGGCGCGACCGCGCCCTGCTCGAGCTGATCTACGGCCTCGGCCTGCGCCTGGCGGAAGTGGTCGGGCTCGACTTGGGCGCGGTCAACCTGGTCGACGGCCAGGTCCGCGTGCGCGGCAAAGGGGGCAAGGAGCGCCTCTTGCCGCTATGCGGTGCGGCCGCGGCGGCGCTTTGCGAACACCTTGCCGGAGCGCTCGACCCCGGCGACTGGCACGCGGTGCAGGACGGACGCTTGACGCGCGAACTCGCCGCGCGCCCGGTGTTCAGAGGCCGGCGCGGGCGGCGGCTCGCGCCCCGCACTGTGCAGGCGCGGGTGGCGCACTATGCGGTGGAACTCGCCGGCCTGGCCGGCGTATCGCCCCACACGCTGCGCCACTGTTTCGCCACCCACCTGCTCGACGGCGGGGCCGGTGTGCGGATCGTGCAGGAATTGCTGGGGCATGGCAACCTTGCCACGACCCAGATCTACACCCACCTCAGCCGCAGCCAGGTGCGCGAGGCTTTCCTGCAGGCGCACCCGCGGGCGCGGCGAAAGGATTGATCGGCATGTCCGAGATCCGCTCTACCACCGTTCTCGCCGTCCTGCGCGACGGGCGCGGCGCGATCGGCAGCGACGGCCAGGTCACACTCGGCCAGACGGTGGCCAAGCACGGCGCCGTCAAGGTTCGCGAGCTGTTCAACGGCAAGGTCCTCGTCGGCTTCGCCGGCGGCGCGGCGGATGCCTTTACGCTCTGGGAAAAGTTCGAGGCCCATCTCGAGCGATACAACGGACATCTGCGGCGGGCCACGGTCGAGCTCGCGCGCGAATGGCGGAGCGACCGCATCCTGCGCCGCCTCGAGGCGATGATGATCGTGATGGACCGCAGCGACGCTTTCATCGTCTCGGGCAACGGCGACATCATCGAGAGCGACGATCACGTCGCCGCGATCGGCTCGGGCGCTGGCTACGCGCTGGCCGCCGCGCGTGCGCTGCGCCGGCACACCGATCTGGACGCGGCCGCGATCGTGCGCGAGGCGCTAGCCTTGGCCAGCGAGATTTGCATCTATACGAACGACCATTTCACGATCGTGGAACTGGCCGCCGGCGAGGAAGGTCGCTAGATGGAAATTCGCCAGATCACCGCCGAATCGCAGCTCACCTGTCGGGACATCGTTGCGATTCTGGACCGCCACATCATCGGGCAGGCCGAAGCGAAGCGCGCCGTCGCCATTGCGCTGCGCAACCGCTGGCGGCGCATGCGGCTGCCCGAGGCGGTGCGCCGCGAAGTAGTGCCCAACAATATCATCCTGATCGGACCGACCGGGGTCGGCAAGACGGAAATCGCCCGCCGCCTGGCCCAGATCGGCGGCTTGCCGTTTCTGAAGGTCGAGGCCACCAAGTTCACCGAGAAGGGATACGTCGGGCGCGATGTCGATTCGATGGTGCGCGATCTGGTGGAGAACGCGATGAACCTGGTGCGCTCTCGCAAAGAGGTCACCGTTCGCGAAGTCGTCGACCGCGCCGTCGAAGACCGCCTCATCGACTTGCTGTTTCCACCGCTGGCGGGCGACCAGCCCGACCCGGAGCGGCGCGCGCGCTGGGAGCGCAGCCGGGACAAAGTCCGCGAGCAGTTGCACACGGGCGTCCTCGATGACCGGCAGGTGACCCTGCGTCTGCAGCAGAGCCGCGTGCAGATCGCGAACATCTTCACCTCGGCCGGCATGGACATCGATCCCGGTTTCGAGGAGAGTTTCAAGAGCATGTTCCCGAAGCAGACGGTGGAGAAAGTGCTGACGGTCGCCCAAGCCCGCAAACGATTGCGCGAGGAGGAGTTGAGTCGTCGGTTGGATAGTGATCAGCTGACCCAGGAAGCGTTGGATCTGACCGAACAGGGCGGTATCATTTTCATCGATGAGATCGACAAGATCGCCGGCAAAGGCGGCGGCAGCGGTCCGGACGTGAGCCGCGAGGGCGTCCAGCGTGATTTGCTGCCGATCGTCGAAGGCACCACGGTCAGCACCAAATACGGTACGGTCAATACCGACCACGTCCTGTTCATCGCCGCGGGTGCCTTCCACATGAGCAAGCCCAGCGACCTGATCCCCGAGTTGCAGGGCCGTTTCCCGGTCCGGGTCGAGCTGTCGAGCCTGAGCGAGGCCGATTTCCGCAAGATCTTGCGCGATACCGACAACTCGTTGCTGAAACAGTACCAGGCGATCCTCGACGTCGACCAGTGCCAGCTGCGATTCGACGACGACAGCATCCGGGAGCTGGCACGCATCGCCGCCGAGCTGAACAAGCGCCTGGAGAACATCGGCGCGCGCCGGCTGCAGACCATCCTGGCGCTGTTGCTCGACGAACTGCTCTTCGAGGTGCCGCAGGCGCGGACCGGCCCGTTCACCGTCACGGTCGCGTTCGTCCAGGAGCGGCTCGGGTCGATCATCAAGGACGAGGATCTGAGCCGGTACATCCTGTGATCCAGCATGCGGTGGCAGTGGAATTCCCCCGGCAAGATGCTATCTTGAGGATCATTTGTTCCCGCCGCCGCGGGCGGCGAAGGTCAGTACCCGGACGGCTGCCTGGACGGAGGTCCTGCGACGGCCCGAGGAGCTCGCGATGACGCCCAGCAAGATGAAAGGCACGGCCCCCAAGAAGACGGCGAAGGACGCCAAGAAGACGGCGAAGAAAAGCAAGGCGGCGAAGTCTCGCCGGGCGGCGACGACTGGAACGCTCAACGCTCCGGTCAGCCGAAAGAAGACAGCGCCCGCCGGCAAGACATCGGTTGCCCGTCGCAAAACCGCCCCGCGCCGGCGATCCAACACCCCCAATCGCAAGGACTTCCTGCGCATCAACGATTTCAGCCTGCAGGAGTTGCGCGCCATCCTGGATCTGGCGCGCAAACAGAAGCCCCTGGCCCGCCGGCACGCGCTGCCGCTGAGCCTGCCGGGCCGGCAGCTCGCTTGCGTCTTCGCCAAGCCCAGCCTGCGCACGCGCGTGAGCTTCGAGCTCGCGATCCGTCAGCTCGGCGGCAATTCGCTGTTCATCACGGACAAGGAGATCGGCCTGGGCACGCGGGAGTCGGTCAAGGATGTCGCCAAGGTGCTCAGCCGCTACGTCGACGGCATCATGATCCGCTGGTTCGACCAGAGCGAGGTCGACGAGCTGGCGGCGCACGCCACGGTGCCGGTGATTAATGGCCTGACCGACCTCTTGCATCCCTGCCAGGTCATGGCCGACATCATGACGGTCGAAGAGCATCTCGGTACGATCGACGGCAAGAAGGTCGTCATGGTGGGCGACGGAAACAACCTGGCCAACAGCTGGATGAACGCCGCCAGCGTCTTCCCCTTCCAGTTCACGCTCGCCTGCCCGCCCGGCTACGAGCCGCCTGCCGAGGTTCGCGCGCGAGCCGAGCAGGCGGGGGCGCAGATCGCGATCACGCATGATCCAACGGCCGGCGTCCAAGGCGCGCACGTCATCTACAGCGACGCGTTCTACAGCATGGGCCAGGAGGCCGAGGCGCAGAAGCGGCGCCGCGATTTCGCGCCGTTCCGGCTGACCGCCGACCTGCTCAGCGGGGCGGATCCCGGCCATATCGTTTTGCACTGCCTGCCGGCGCACCGCGGCGAGGAGATCACCGACGAGGTGATGGACGGACCGCACTCGGTGGTTTACGATGAGGCGGAGAACCGCCTGCACGCGCAGCGGGCGATCCTGGCCACCTTCCTCAAGTAAAGGCACGGCGCTGCAAGAACGCGACCACCAGGGTAGGCGCCTGACGAGTGGGGCCTGGCTCGTGAGCCTGGCCCTGCTCACCGGTCTGGCCATGGTCCAGTCCTGCGCTCATCCCATGCCGCCGGGAGGCGGGCCGCTGGATACGACTCCGCCCTGGCTCGCCGCGGCGTACCCCGAGAGCGCGACGGTCGGCCAGGGACCGCTCGACTGCCTGCGTTTCGACTTCAGCGAGAAGATGGACCGCGCCGACGCGTTCCGTTGGTTGCGCGTGTATCCACGCCGCGTCATTCGCGCCACCAAATGGAGCGGCGCGCAGAGCGCGGTCGTCCTGCTGGAAACGCCGCTGCCGGCCGATACCGTCGTGGTCGTCGAGCTGCTTCCCGGCATGAAGGACAACCATGGGGTCCTGCAGCCTCGCGGCCGTATGTGGGCGTTCGCTACCGGCGATTCGCTGCCGGCCGGCGACGTCACCGGCAAGCTCGTGCTCGACCGCAAGCCTCTGGTCGGCGCGGTCGTCGAGCTGTTGCCGGACGGGCCGGATTCGGTGCGGCTCCAACAGCGGCCGGTCTTGCGCCGGACCGTGACCGATTCGACCGGCGCCTACCGTTTGCCCTGGCTGCCGCTCAGCGGCGAGGGTTGGCTGCTGCGCACCTATGACGACCGCAACCGCGACTGGCGCCCCAGCGACAACGAAGCCGCGCGCCTCTGGCCGGACACGCTGCGCCTCGCGGCCGCCGCGCCGCGCCTGGATCTCGGCCTGCGCACGCTGTACCAACCCAACACACCGGGAGTGTTGACCGGTCGTCTCGCGGACCGTCCGGCGGCGCCGGGCTTTGTCCTCGCGTTCGTGCAGACGATCGCCGAGGCCGACTCGGGGTTCGCGCCGGCGCCGCAAGCGAAGACGGCCCGCGCGGGCCAGGTCGTGCCGGACACCGGGCTTTTCACCTTGCGCGACGCTGGGCCGGGACTCGTGCGTGCGATCTTCTTCGTCGACCAGGACGGCGACAGCCTGCTGTCGCCGGTGCCGCTGGCGGCGGATACGCTATGGGCGCTCGAACCCTGGGCGCTGATCGACAGCGTCACGGTCGACCCGGGCCTGGCGACGAACATCGCGGCGCCGGTCTGGCCTGACACGTTGACTCCGTGGAGCGCGCCGGCCGCCGCCGATACGGCCGCGGCGGCCGCGCAACCCGATTCGGCGGCGGCGCTGCCCGAGGAGCGTTGAGATGGGTGTCTTACACTTCACCAAGATGCACGGCGCCGGCAACGATTTCGTGATGGTCGCGGCGCGGGATCTGCCGGCGGCCAGATCGCTCGCGGCAGACCGCATCGCGGCGCTCTGCAACCGGCGCACCGGCATCGGCGCCGACGGCCTGATCATTGTCGGCCCGGCAGCGGCGGCCGACGTGCGGATGGACTATTTCAACGCCGATGGCGGCGGTGCAGCGATGTGCGGCAACGGCGCGCGCTGCACGATCGCGTTCGCGCATCAACTGGGGCTGGTCGGCGAAACAGGGACGCTCGCGACCGCGAGCGGCGACTTGGCGTTCCGGGTGCACGGCCCGAGCGACATCGAGGTCGACCTGCCGGCGCCGCGCGATCTGACCTTGAACATTGCGCTGGCCGGTTCGCCCTATGCGGAGCATCATGCCTGCAACACCGGCGTGCCGCACCTCGTCATCCCCGTCGCCGACGTCGAAGCGGTCGATGTCGCCGTCGCGGGACCGCTCCTGCGCTGGCATCCGCACTTCGCGCCGCTGGGCACGAATGTCGACTGGATCAGCAAGAGCGATCGCGAGGGCGTGTGGCGGCTGCGCACCTTCGAACGTGGCGTGGAGGCCGAGACCTTGGCTTGCGGCACGGGGGCAGCAGCCGCAGCCGCGGTCCTGGTCAGCCTGGCGCAGGCGGCGTCGCCGGTCGCCATCCAGACCAGCAGCGGCGATCATTTACGGCTGAGTGTGGACCCGGGTGTTTCCCGCCTCGCCCTGCGGGGGCCGGCGGTCATGGTGTTCGCGGGAGAGGTGGCCGAACATGAATGAAAAGAAGTGGTTGCGCGAAGGCGTCTACACCGCGTTAGTGACGCCGTTCAGCAGCGACGGCACCGTGGACCGCAAGGCGTGGCAGCGTCTTCTGGAGCGCCAGCTCGCCGCCGGTGTCGCAGGCGTGGTGCCGGCGGGGTGTACGGGAGAAGCGGCGGCCTTGACGTTCGACGAGCGGGAGTATCTCGTCCGCAGCGCGGTCGAGATCTGCCGCGGACGCTGTCTGGTCGTGGCGGGCAGCGGTTCGAACAACACCGAGCAGACGATCGAGCTGACCAGAAACGTCCAGGCGTGGGGCGTCGACGCCGCGATGCTGATCACGCCATACTACAACAAACCTCAGCAACACGGGCTGGTCGCGCATTTCCGCAAGGTGGCGCGCGCGGTGGATCTGCCGCTCATGTTGTACAACGTTCCCGGCCGGACCGCCTGCAACCTGCTGCCCGAAACGGCCGCGATTCTGGCCGCGGAGCGGGGGATTGTGGCGGTCAAGGAAGCCAGCGGCAATCTCGATCAGATCGAGCGGGCCATTGCCCAGACCGGCCTGCAAATCTTTTCCGGCGACGACGGACTGAACTTCCAGATCTTCGGCCTGGGCGCCAGCGGCACGGTTTCGGTCGTCAGCAATTTGCTGCCGGGCAGCGTTGTGCGGTTCTGGGAAGCCTGGCGCTCGGGCGACATCGCGACTGCCTGGAAGTTGAGCCGCCTGCTCGATCCCACGGCGCGCGCCTGCTTCATCGAGACGAGCCCGGCGCCCGTCAAGGAGTTGCTCGCGCTGGCCAACCTGTGCCGGCGCGAACCGCGCTTGCCGCTGATGCCGGTCACCGAGGACAGCCTCAAGCATCTGGTGCAGTTCTACGAGTCGACACTCGGCGATTTTATGGCGCGCGACCGGGAGGTTAGGGGGTGATCCCGGTCACCGTGCACGGAGCCGAAGGCCGCATGGGCCGGTTGGTGGCCGACCTGGTCGCCGCGAGCGAAGACTGCCGGCTGGCGGCGTTGGTCACCGAGCCCGGCCGCGACCGGCCGGCGGTTGCATGGTCCGCCGGCTTGCCGCTGACCGGACAGGACCGCCTGGCCGACGTGCACCCCACCGGCGGCGTCATCGTCGATTTCAGTCTGGCCACGGCTCTAACGGGGTTGTTGGAGCAGAATCGGCGACTCGCGGCGCCGCTGGTGATCGGCACGACTGGTTTCGCTGCCGACCAGATGGCCGCCTTGCGGGCGCACGCCGCCGAGGTGCCGGTGGTCCTTTCGCCGAACTTCTCGATCGGCGTGCCGGCGCTGCAGATGGCGCTGCGGCTGCTGGCGCGGACCCTGCCCGCCGGCTTCGACGCTGCCCAGGTGGAAACCCACCACCGCGCGAAGTTGGACCGCCCGAGCGGCACGGCACGCTGGCTCGCCGCCGCCTGGCAGCAGGAACGGGGCGCGGCCGAGGTCACGATCAGCTCGCAGCGACTGGGCGGCGTCGTCGGCGAGCACCGCTGGACGCTGGCGGATCAAGAAGAAACCCTCGAGTTGACGCATCGGGCCCACTCGCGGCGCGCATTCTTGCGCGGGGTGCTCCCGGCGATCCGCTTCGCCAGCCTGGCCAAACCCGGCTATTACGGGTTGCAGGACGTGCTGGCCGATCTGGCGGCCAGATCCTGAACGGCACACGCAAAACGCCGGTAGCGCACGCGGCGCGCCCGGCGAGCGAGTTCTGGCGATTGAGCGTCGGGTCAGCGCGCCACGAGCGAGGCCAATCTGCTTTTGATCCGGCTGGCGCGTTTGCGCGGAATGATGCCCTTGCGCGCCATGACGTCGACGCGGCTGTACATATCGGTCAGCTGTTCTTGGCGCTCGGCGGCGCCGGCGGGAAGATTGCGGTATGTTTTCAGCGCGCCGCGCATGGCCGCCTTGTTCTGGCGGTTGCGCTCGCGGCGTTTGCGGCTCGTGAGGAGCCGCTTCTTGCAGCTCTTGTGATGAGGCAAGGCGTTAGACCTCCCAGACTCTGCACCGTCGGACGTTGGTCCGCCGGATCGTCCGCCGGCTCGTTATCGAACGGGCAAGTCTAACCACGCTGGGCGTCTATGTCAAGGAAGCGTACGCAACAGGACGGCAAGAACGCGACCGCACGACCGGCGCTGGAGGCGAAGTTGCGCCTCTTGCCGGACAGCCCCGGGGTCTACTTGCACAAGGACGACCGCGGCCGTGTGCTCTATGTCGGCAAGGCCAAACGTCTGAAAGACCGGGTTCGCTCTTATTTCCAGGCGGGCGGCGAACACGAGCCGAAAACCGCGGAACTCGTGCGACACGTCGCCGATGTCGACTATATCGCGACCGCGGACGAGGTCGACGCGCTGGTCATCGAGAGTCAGCTCATCAAGGAGTACCGGCCCCGTTACAACGTCCGCCTCAAGGACGACAAGCAGTACCCCTTCCTGCGGATCAGCCTGGGGGATACCTTCCCGCGTTTGAGCGTCGTGCGCCGCGTTGCGGCCGACGGCGCCCGCTATTTCGGCCCCTACACCGATGTGCGCGCGATGCGCGAGACGCTCAAGTTCGCGGCGGGGTGTTTCCAGGTGCGTACCTGCAGCCTGGACCTGCCGGATCGTACCGTGTCGCGACCGTGTCTCGATCACCAGATCGGGCGCTGCACGGCGCCTTGTGTCGACCTCGTGAGCCCCTCCGCCTACCGTCTGCAAGTTCGGCAACTCATCGCGTTTCTGGACGGACAAGACCGCGCGCTGCTGAGCGAACTGAAGGCGCAGATGACGGCGCACGCGCGGGCGCGCGAGTTCGAAGCGGCGGCGCGCGAGCGCGACCGAATCGCGCAGCTCGAAACCACGCTCGCCGGCGGTCGCGGTCCGGCGATGATCGGCGGCGATGCGGATGCCTGTGGGCTGGTGCGCGACGGGACAGACGCCTGCGGAGTGATCTTGCGGATTCGCGGCGATCGCCTGCTGACGGCGCACCATTTCCTGCTGCGCGACCTCTGGGACCAGACGCCGCCTGCGTTCCTCGCGCAATTGTTGCGGGAGTACTACCCACAGGCCGGCGATATTCCGCCGCTGGTCTTGCTGAGCCACGAACTGGACGATCTGGCGACCTGGTCGGCCTGGCTGGCGCGCCTGCGCGGCCGGCGGGTCGACCTGCGCGTGCCCCGGCGCGGCCGCCGGCGCGACGCGGTGGCGCTGGCGTTGAAGAACGCCGCTTTCAAGCTCGGCGAGCGCAAACTGCGGGATGCCATGGCCGGGCGCGGCCGCGTCGAGCCCGGCGACCTCGCGCTGCAGGAGGCGCTGGGCCTGCATCGGGTGCCTGAGACGATCGAGTGTTTCGACATCTCCAACTGGCAGGGCCGCGAGACGGTCGCCTCGCTGGTCTATTTCAAGGGCGGCAAGCCACTCAAGGCGCGGTACCGGCGTTTCCGCATCCGTAACGTGGCGGGTCCGGACGACGTGGCGAGCATGGAAGAGGTTCTCGACCGCTACTACGGCAAGCTGGCGGCAAAGCAAGAGCGACCGGCCGATCTGGTCGTCGTCGACGGGGGTGTCGGTCAGCTCGGCCGCGCGCGGGCGGTGCTGGCCCGGCACGGCTTCGCCGACACCGATCTGATCGGCCTCGCGAAGCGCGAAGAGACCATCTTGCGCGAAAGCGGACCCTTGCAACTTTCGCGGCGCAACCCGGCGCTCCAGCTCCTGCAGCGCGTGCGCGACGAGGCGCACCGCTTCGCGATCACGTACCACCGGCTGCTGCGGGATCAGCGAACGACCGCGAGCGAGCTCGACTTGATTCCCGGCATCGGCCGCGTCAAGAAGCTGTCGTTGCTGCACCATTTCGGATCGGTCGCGCGCCTGCGCAACGCCACGGCGGCCGAACTCGCAGAGGTTCGCGGCCTGCATGAGCGGGATGTCGCGCGGATCCTCAGCTACTTCGCCGATCAGCCCGGAAGGGACGCCCATGATTGATCCGGCGGCAGGTTGGGACCGGGCGATCGACGGTTGCCTCGCGCAACTCGCCGCCGAGCGCGGCCTGGCTCGGGCTACGCTGGCGGCCTATCAGCACGACCTGCAGCGCTTGCGCGCCTGGGCTCGAGACGCCGGCATCGGCGATCCGTACGCGCTGACCGCGGACGACCTGCGCGCATTTCTGATCGCAGCCGCCGCAGAATTGGCGGCGCGGTCGCGAGCCAGGCTCGTTTCCACCCTGCGCGCCTTTGGCCGCTACCTGGCCGAGACCGGCCGCGCGGCTGCTGACCCGGCGGCCACTCTGCGGGGGCCCAAGGTCGGGCGGCCGCTGCCGGACTTCTTGAGCGTCGCCCAGGTCGAGCGGCTGCTCTCGACGGCGACCGGCGCGAGTCCGCGCGATCTGCGGGACCGAGCCATCCTCGAAGTGCTCTATGGCTGCGGGCTGCGGGTCAGCGAACTTTGCGGCGCGGATCTGGCCGATCTCGACCAGGCGGCGGCGACCCTGCGCGTGCGCGGCAAGGGCAGCAAGACGCGCGTGGTCCCGGTGGGGCACCCGGCGTTGGCCGCCCTGGCGGCCTATCTCGCGCGCGGGCGGCCGCACCTGCTGAGCCAACGGCCGACCGCGGCGCTGCTGTTGAACCGGCGCGGCGGCCGCCTCAGCCGCGTGTCGGTCTGGCAGCTCCTGCAACGCTGCGCGACCGCCGCCGAGCTGGCAGGACGCATTTCGCCGCATACGCTGCGCCATTGCTATGCGACGCATCTGCTCGAGGGCGGCTGCGATCTGCGCATCGTGCAGGAACTGCTCGGTCATGCCGACCTGTCGACGACGGAAATCTACACGCACGTGGACCGCGCCTTCGTGCAGGAGGCCTACCGGAGCGCCCATCCGCGCGCGCGACTGCCGCGCCGCGGCTGAAGCGGCACGAGGGGGTTGCCGCCGTGCCGGCGGCGCGAGAGCTGTGGTACGGCTTTGACAGACTCCTGGCCCGGTGGTAACTTCGCTGCCGGCGCCGCGCTGGCGGCCGCCACGGCGGACGGAATTGCCCAGTCGCGAGGTATCTTCTTGACCGATCAAAAGATCATCCTGAGCGGCATGCGGCCGACCGGACGCCTGCACTGGGGCAATTACACCGGCGCCCTGGAGAACTGGCTCCGCCTGCAGGACACGTACAGGTGCCACTTCATGGTCGCCGACTGGCACGTCCTGACCACCGCACTGGACCGTGCCGGCGAAATCCCCGACAACACGCGCGAGATGGTGCTGGACTGGCTGGGCGCCGGCCTGGACCCCGAGCGATCGGTCATCTTCATCCAGTCGCGGATCAAGGAACATGCGGAGCTGTTCTTGATTCTCGCGATGCACATCAGCCTTGGACGCCTCGAGCGCAATCCCACGTTCAAGGAGCAGGTCAAGGACCTCGAGCTCAAGGGCGAGATCAGCTTCGGCCACCTCGGCTACCCGGTGCTCCAAGCCGCCGACATCCTGGCCTACCGCGCCGCGGCGGTGCCGGTCGGCGAAGACCAACTGCCGCACCTGGAGCTCACCCGCGAGATGGCGCGCCGCTTCAACAACCATTTTGGCGAGGTCTTTCTGGAACCGGAAGCGCTGGTGACCAGGTTTGCCCGCTTTCCCGGCACCGATGGGCGGCGCATGAGCAAGTCGCTCGGCAACACGATCGAGATCTCGGCCTCGCCCGACGAGATCGCGGCCAAACTCATGCCGGCATACACCGATCCCGGACGCCAGCGGCGGAGCGACCCGGGCAACCCGGAGATTTGCGCGATCTACACCTGGTACCAGCGCTTTCTGCCGGACGAGGCCGAACGAACGGCGGGCGAGTGCCGCACCGCCGCCCGCGGCTGCGTCGACTGCAAACGCTTGCTGCTGGCTGGCGTGAACGACTTCTTCGCACCGCTGCGACAACGGCGTGAACAGTTCGCCAAGGATTCGGGACTGGTCACGCAGATCATCGAGGACGGCTGCGCGCGGGCCCGCGCCGCGGCGCAGCAGACCATGGCCCAGGTGCACGCCGCGATGGGCATTGGTTGAACCGCATGGAGAAGGAACTCCCGTGATTCGACCCCGTGAAGACATCGTCGCGACCGATCCCGCTCCGGCGGCGCCGAGCGCGCCGGCCGCAACCACGGCTGCCGCGGGCACGGCAACCGGCTGGGACGTCGAGAGCTTGCCGCCGGAGCTGGATTACTTCCGGCGCAGCGAAGCTTACCAGGTCGAGCTGACCGGCTTCCAGGGACCGATGGATCTGTTGCTCTATCTCATCCAGAAGGATGAGATCGATATCCACGACATCCCGATCAGCCGCATCACCGAACAGTTCATCCGCCACATCGAAGTCATGCACGCGGTCGCCCTGGACCAGGCCGGCGAGTTCATGGCCATGGCGGCCACGCTCTTGGTGATCAAGTTGAAGATGTTGATGCCGCGGCAGGCTGATCTCGACGAGGAACCGGAAGAGGCGGACCCCCGCGCCGAACTGGTGCGGCGCCTGCTCGAATACAAGCGCTTCAAGGAAGCCGCCCAGCTCCTGCGCGCCTGCGAGGACCAACGCGCCCAGTACCACGTCCGGCAGGCGCGCTACCCGTTCCTCGACGAGCGCGAGCGCGAACCCGCGCTGCGGTTGGAGATGTTCGACCTGTTGTCGGCGTTGGCCGCCGTGTTGGACCGCGTCCAGGCGAAAACGGTGCATGCGGTCTTGCGCGAGCCGTTCACGGTCGAAGAGAAGATCAAGTTGATCCTGGCGGTCGTGAGCGAGCAGGCGACCGTGCGGTTCGAGGATTGCTTCCGCTGCGACGCGATCCGCATGGAGGTTATCGTGACGTTCATCGCGATCCTCGAACTGATCAAACGCGGGGAACTCGCCGCCTTTCAAACGGAACCGCGTGGACCGATCTGGCTGCAGGCCCGCCAGGTGGAGCCCGCGCGTGTGGCGGAACACGAGGCATGACGGTGAAACGCGAAATCGAAGCCTTGCTCTTCGCCACAGATAGTCCGCTCGGCGTCGGCCGTTTGCGGAAACTGTTCCCCGACGCCGCGCCCGCGGATTTCAAGGCAGCGGTGCAAGAACTCCAGAACGAGTACGAAGTGGCGGACCACGCGTTTACCATCGTCGAATTCGGCGGCGGCTGGCAAATCGCCACACGGCCGGAGTACGCGCCGCTGGTGGAGCGTCTGCTGCGCTCGCGCAAGTACACGCGCCTGTCGCGCGCTGGCCTGGAGGTCCTGGCCATCATCGCCTATCGCCAGCCCATCACGCGGCTGGAGATCGACGAGATTCGCGGCGTCCAGTCGAGCGGCGCCTTGGCGACGCTACAGGAGCGCAACCTGATCACGATCGTCGGCCGCAGCGAGGCGATCGGACATCCTTTGCTGTACGGAACGACCCGCGAGTTCCTCGGCCACCTCGGTCTGCGCGGACTTTCGCAGCTGCCGAATCTGCCGACGCTCGAGTCTGTGGTCGAGAACCGGGAAGACCTGCGGGCCTTTGCCAATCAGTTCGGCGAAGAGCTCAGCGACGACGATTTCGAACTGCTGCAAGACAGGCCGCAACGCGAAGCGGACAACGGCGCAGGTGAAGAAGCTGGCGCAGACTCAGACGCGTGCACAGAAGCCGGCGACGATATGGCGGACGAACATCCGCAAGAGGAAACGGCGCCCGACGGGCTGCCGAATGCGACCACCGGGGAGGCACGGCCGGGTGACGCCACCGCCGAGCGGACGTGAGGGATTGCTGCGATTGAACCGTTTCCTGGCCCAGGCCGGATACGGTTCGCGGCGTGGGGTCGAAACGCTGATCCAGTCCGGACGCGTCGCCGTCGGGGGCCGTACGGTAACCGACCTGGCCTGGCGCGTCGACCCGGCCATGCACCAAGTGACTGTCGACGGCCAACCGGCCGTCCTACCGCAGGATACGCGCGTTTACGCGTTCCACAAACCCTTGCACGTCGTCTGCACGATGCGGCCGCAGGCGGGACAGACTGGCCTGGCGGCCTATCGCCGCACCGGCGCCTTGCCAGAGCGGTTCCAACCGATCGGCCGCCTCGACCACGACAGCAGCGGCTTGTTGCTGTGGACCGACGACGGCCTGCTGGCGCAGGCCCTGCTGCGCCCGCGCAACGAAGTCTGGAAGACCTACCGCATCGAGCTCGCGCGCCCGCTCAGCCAGCGCGCGGAACGCTTGTTGACCGGCGGGACGCTCGAACTCGACGGCCGTCCGGTCTTGCCCTGCCGTCTGGACATCGCTGCCGACGACCGGCGTTGCTGGCAGATCGAGCTGCACGAAGGACGTAACCGGCAGATCCGGCGCATGATCGCCGCGATCGAGAATCGCGTGTTATCGTTGACTCGCACAGCGATCGGCCCCGTGAAACTCGGCCGGTTGCATCCCGGCGGATTTCGGCGGCTCGGCGCGCGCGAGCTATCCGCCTTGCGCAAGGCCGCCGGTCTCGCTACTCCCGATTGAGGCCTCGGCGCGGACCCGGCCGGCGCCGGGCGCGGCGGCGGCTGGAAAGGCAACGACATGGATTTGAAATCGCTATTTCGCAAAGGGATCCGCGAAGCGCGCCCGTACGCGCCGGGCAAGCCGATCACCGAGGTCGAACGAGAACTCGGCTTGCGCGACGTGGTGAAGCTGGCCAGCAATGAGAATCCGGAAGGGCCCCTGCCGGAGGTGATGGCGGCCATCCGGCTGGCGGCCGCCGAGGTGAATCGCTATCCCGACGGTGCAGCGCATGAGCTGACGCACGCACTGGCCTTGTTTCTCAGCGTCGAGCCGGCGGCGATCCTGCTGGGCAACGGCAGCAATGAGGTCATCAACATGCTGGTGCGGGGGCTGGTCTCGCCCGGCGAGAACGTGATCTACGCGCAGAAGAGCTTCATCGTCTACCCCTTGATCGGCCGGGTGCACTTCGAGACCGGCCGTTCCGTACCGCTGGACGCGCAATTGCGCCACGATTTGCCGGCGATGGCTGATGCGATCGACGACAAGACCAAGGTGGTCATCATCTGCAATCCGAACAATCCGACCGGGACCTATGTGACCGCGGCGGAGTTCCAGCGCTTCCTGCAACGCGTGCCGCCGCGCGTGATCGTCGCGGTCGATGAGGCCTACTACGAGTACGTGACCGCCGACGACTATCCGCAGACCTTGCCGCTGCGCGCGCAGCACCCCAACCTTTTCATCTTGCGGACGTTCAGCAAGATCCACAGCCTGGCGGGCCTGCGGATCGGCTACGGGATCGGGCATCCCGACCTGGTCGGCGAATTGCACAAGACCCGCGAACCGTTCAACGTGAACTCGCTCAGCCAGGCTGGCGCGCTGGCTTGCTTGCGGCACTGGGACGCGGTGGCGCCGCGGGCGCGACGCAACCGGGAACAGCGCGAATGGCTGGCCGCCGAACTCGCGCGCCTCGGCTTGCAGGTGGTTCCGAGCCAGACGAATTTCTTGTTTTGCACGCTGCCCGGACGAAGCGGCGCGGATCTAGCCGAGCGCTTGCTGCGCGAAGGCGTGATTGTCAGGCCCATGGACGCTTTCGGTCTGTCCGACGGCGAGGGGGCCTTGCGCATCTCGGTCGGTCTGCCGGCGGAGAACCGTCGCTGTGTCGACGCGCTGGCGAAGGTGCTGGGGTAGCCGAGCATGGAGAGGCTGCCGACTGTCGCCGAACTCCGCGCGGCTGGAAAATGCCTGCCGCCGGAGGCCGTGATCGCGATCGACGGACCGGCGGGTTCCGGCAAATCGACGACCGCCCGCGCGCTGGCCCGCCGGCTGGGGTTGGCCTACGTGGACAGCGGGGCCATGTACCGCGCCCTGACACACGCCGCGCTCGCTGCCGGTTGCGACCCGGGCGACGGCGCCGCCCTCGCGCGGTTGCTCGCCGCGGCGGACCTCCAACTGCGGCCGGGCGAACGCGAAACTGCGGTGGTCTGGAACGGCCACGATGTTTCGCAGGCGATCCGCACGCCGGAGGTCGATGCCGCCGTCTCCGCCGTCTCGGCGCAGGCTGCGGTCCGCGAGCGCATGGTGGAGCGCCAGCGCCAGCTGGGGCGGCAGGGCGGCGTGGTCATGGAAGGCCGCGATATCGGCAGCGTCGTGTTCCCGCTCGCCAATGCCAAGCTGTACCTGGACGCCAGCCTCGCCGCGCGCGCGGAGCGGCGTTGGAAACAGTATCGCGAACGCGGGGAGACCATCGCGCGGGAGATCGTGCAGCGGGACCTGGCGGCGCGGGACCAGCTAGACTCGAATCGCCGGGAGAGTCCCCTGACCATCAGTCCGGATGCCCTGGTCATCGACACGAGCGAATTCAATCAAGAGCAGCAGATCGAAGCGGCCGTGCTGGCCAGTCGCACCAACGCCTGGCTCGACGCCCGCGCGGACTGGGATACCGCGCGGGCTTGGCGGGCCCTGAGCGCCAAGTACCGCCTTGTCTATCACGTGTTGACGCCGCTGCGGCGCCTGCTGGGTCAACGCGTCGTCGGGCGCCCGGCGCCGACGGTTCCGCCCGGCGTGATCCTGGCGAGCAACCATGTCTCCTGGTTCGATCCGCCCCTGGTCGGCGGCACCTTCCGGCGCGGCCCCGTCCGGTCGCTCGCCAAGCGGGAGCTGTTCTCCATTCCGCTGCTGGGAGCGCTGCTCCGCTGGCTGGACACCATTCCGATCAACCGGCGGGGCTATGACGCGGAGGCTTTTGCCGCGGCCCGCGCGGCCCTCGAACGTGGCGACAACCTGTTCATCTTCCCGGAAGGAACGCGGCGACCGGTCGGCCGGCCGGGACCGATCAAAGGCGGCCTGGGCATCCTGGCGCTGGAAACGGGCGCCCCGATCCTGCCGATCTTCGTCCGGGGCACCTGCGCCCTTATGTGGGGCGGCAACCCCGCCTCGCCGCTGGAAGTGCGCTATGGACCCCTGGTGCGGCTGCACGCGTTGCCGCGCCTGCGGCAGGACTTCGACCGCAAGGAAATCACCCGCCGGATCGGCTCGCTCTTCCTGGCGATCATCGAGGAACTGCAGGTCCGTTCCTACCTCGAACGCCCCGAAACTGATCTGGAACGGCGACTTCGGTTGGGCCAACAGCGCGCCCAGCAACGCAAACAGCCGTTCGGCTAGCCAGCAGCCGTCCCTGAACCGTCCGGGCGCATGCTGCGGGTCGCGCCGGCGACGGAAGCCCGGGCGCGTTCACAGCTTGCAACTTCTTGTCCAGTCGTGTATATTCGCCTTCCGGCCAGTCCGCCCGGACTGGTATTTTCGTGTGTTTTAAGGAGGCTGATCAACGATGTCCTTGAACCCCAACCCCGGGTCCGACGAGCAGGGCGGTGCGCAGTCGCCGCAGCTTTCGGACGTGAACACCGAGTCCCGATCCCCCGCGGCCGACCGCCGGCCCGGGAGCAGTGCGTCCGGCCGCGCGGCCGCGTCGCTGGACGAGGAACTGCAGCCCCGCCTGACGACCGATCTCAGCGAGATCACCATCATCAACGACGATTTCCGCGACGAGGACGGCGATATAGCCGATCTTTCCGCGGCAGAGATGCTACAGCTCGTCAACACCTATGAGGAAACGCTCACCGATGTCGCCGAGGGCAAGATCCTGCGCGGCAGCGTGGTCGAGGTGCGCGAGAACGAAGTCCTGTTGAACATCGGCTTCAAGAGCGAGGGCGTCATCCCGCTGGAAGAATTCGGGGGCGCCCCCATCAAGCCGGGGGACGAGTTCGACGTCTTCCTGGAGAAGCTCGAAAACCAGGACGGCTTGGTGGCCTTGTCGAAGGAGCGTGCCGATTTCCTCAAAGTCTGGGACAAGATCAAGATTGCGCACGAAAACAACGATATCGTCCGCGGTCTCGTCGATCGGCGTATCAAGGGCGGACTCGTGGTCAAGCTCTGGGGCGTGGACACCTTCCTGCCGGGGTCGCAGGTGGCGTTGCGGCAGGTGCCGAATCTGGAAGACCTGATCGGCAAGGAGATCGAGTGCCGCATCATCAAGAAGAACAAGCGGCGGCGCAACGTGGTGGTCAGCCGCCGCATCGTGCTCGAACAAGAGCGTGAATCGAAGAAGAAGAGCCTGATCGCCGAGCTCGAGAAGGGTCAGATCCGGCGCGGCGTGGTCAAGAACATCACGGACTTCGGCGCATTCGTGGATCTGGGCGGCATCGACGGCCTCCTGCACATCACCGATCTGAGTTGGGGCCGCGTGCAGCATCCGAACGAGGTCGTGCAGATCGGCGACGAGATCGACGTCAAGGTGCTCGATTTCGAGCAGGAGCGAGAGCGGATCAGCCTCGGGCTCAAGCAACTGCAGGCCTACCCTTGGGAGGACGTGGAGAAGAAGTATCCCGAGGGCAGCGTCGTGCGCGGCCGAGTGGTTTCGATCACCAATTACGGCGCCTTCGTCGAGCTGGAACGAGGCGTCGAGGGCTTGATTCACATCAGCGAGATGAGCTGGACCCGGCACATCAAGCACCCGTCGAAGGTTTTGAACATCGGCGAAGAAGTGAACGTGATGGTGCTGAAGATCGACAAGGAGAACGAGAAGATCAGCCTCGGGCTCAAGCAGACCGAGGAGGATCCGTGGGAATCGCTCGCCAACTCCTATCCGGTCGGCACCATCATCGAGGGCAAGGTGCGCAACCTGACCGACTTCGGCGCGTTTGTCGAAGTCGAGGAAGGCATCGACGGGTTGGTGCACATCAGCGACATGAGCTGGACCAAGCGGGTGCGCCATCCCAAGGAGATGTTGCGCAAGGGCGACAGCGTGACGGTGCAGATCCTGGACATCGATACGCAGAAGCGGCGCATCAGCTTGGGCATCAAGCAGTTGGTCGAGAATCCGTGGCCGAACCTGGCGGACGAGTTCCCCAGCGGCCGCACGATCAACGGGACGGTGATCCGCATGCTGGACCACGGGTTGATCGTCGATCTCGGCAACGACCTCGAGGGCTTCGTGCCGATTGGCCATCTCGGCCTGGCGATCCCCAAGCAGGACAAGCCGCAGTACTACTTCCGCGAGGGCGAACACCTCGATCTGAAGGTCATCAAGATGGACGTCGAGAACCGGAGGATCGTTCTCTCGCTGAGTGAACGGCTGCAGGATCTCGGCGATGACGCCCGCAAGGAGTTCGTGGCGGCGCACCCGCGCCTCGACGACGTCGCCGCGGCGGATGAGGCCGGGGAACACAAGAACGAGATACTGCCGGGTGATGAGGATCTGGCGCTCGAGGCCGCTGACTACGACGTCGAACACGATGCGGACGATCGTTCGGACCGTGTCGAATAACGGCGCCGCGACGAGCTCGCGCAGGATCTGCGCGATCCACCGGGGTGGGGGCATGCCTCCACCCCGGCGGCTTGAAGGATGCGCGCGATGAATCGCGATGCCGCGCTGCCGCTGCGGGTGGCGTTCTGGACCCAGGGTTGCCGCCTCAACCAGTACGACACCGAGGTCGTCAAGGCCGCTCTCGGCGGGTATTGCGCGCTGACGGAAGTTCCCTGGCACGCCGCGGCCGACCTCTACGTGCTCAATAGCTGCACCGTGACCGGCAAGGCGGCCCAGGCGTGCCGCCGACTGGCGCGGGAAGCGAAGCATCGCCAGCCGCAAGCGCGCGTTGTCGTGGTCGGCTGCCACGCCCAAACGCAGCCGCAGGACCTGGCCGCCTTGCCGGAGATTGCCGCCGTCGTGGGCAATACGTGCAAGGTGGATGTTGCGTCGTGGCTGCCGGCGGTCCTGGCCGGCGATACCGGCGTGATCAAGGTCGCGCCTTTCGGAGCGCCGGCGCCGCTGATCGAACCGGCGATCACGTCGTTCAGCGGCCATACGCGCGCGCACGTCAAGATCCAGGACGGCTGCGATCTGCGCTGCTCGTACTGCGCGATCTGGCGGGCGCGTGGACCGGCGCGTTCGCGGTCGCTGGCGGACGTGTTGGCGCAAGTCGGCCGGCTGCACGGGGACGGCCGCTACCGCGAGATCATCTTGACCGGGGTGAACCTCGGCGCCTGGGGGCGGGACCTACCGGCGCCGCGACGCGAACCCGCCGCCGATCTGGCCGGGTTGCTGGTCGCACTCTGCGACGAGTTTCCGGACATCCGCCTGCGTCTGTCCAGCCTGTTGCCGGGCGACTTGACCCCGGTCCTGGCGACCGTCCTGCGGGAGCGCCCGCAACTGCAACCGCACGTGCACCTGTCCGTCCAGAGCGGCAGCGACGCGGTGCTGGCGCGCATGCGCCGGCCATACCGCTGCGACGTGCTCCGGCGCGCGGCGGCCGAACTGGAACTGATCGACCCGGCCTGTGGTTTCGGCGCCGACGTCATCGTGGGCTTTCCGGGCGAAACCGACGCTGAATTCGCCGCAACGATCGACCTCATCGAGACGTTGCCTTTCAGCTATGTGCATATTTTCCGCTACTCGCCGCGGCCGGATACGCCGGCAGCGGCGATGACGCCGGTGCGGCCGGAGGCGGTTCGCGCGCGCGCGCAGATCCTGCGTGAACTGGCCGACCGCAAACGCTTTGAATTCGGCCGCCGTCTCTGCGACCGGCGGCGCCCCGGCGTGCTGGAGAGGCTGCAGCCCGGCGCCAAGGGCCGCCGCGCGACGCTCGACAACTACGCCGCGGTAACCGTGAGCAGCGAGCTGCCGGCGGGCACATTGGTCGAAGTGGCGGTCACAGGTTGGCGCGATCGGCATTTGCACGGTGAGGTCGTGCGGGTCATCGCCGAGGCGGGATCATGAGCGATACGAGGCCCTTCGCCCTCGCCCCGCGCGCCCGGGCCCAGGAGCCGGACGTTGGCCGCACGGCGACCGTCTATATCGAGACCTACGGCTGCCAGATGAATGTCTACGACACCCAGGTCATCCTCGCTCGGTTGCAAGCGGCGGGTTTCGCCCCGGTCGACGATCATCTGGCGGCGGACGTCGTGCTGGTCAACACCTGCTCCGTGCGAGAACACGCCGAACACCGGGTAATTTCCCGGCTCGGCGAACTGCGCCGCCTGCGCAAACAGGCGCGGCGGCCGCCGGCCGTCCTCGGGATCTGCGGCTGCATGGCCGAACGCCTGCGCGAGGCGCTCACGCGCCAGAAGTTTCGCGTCGACTTTGTGGTCGGGGTCGATCGCTACGACGAACTGCCTGACCTCGCAACGACCATGTTGCGGTCGCGCTCGGAGTCAACCCCGCCGGCCGTCGCCGTCGGCCATGATCAGACCGTACACTACGTGGCGCCGACGGAACTCTACCCCGCCAACAATTCCCATCTGGTGACGATCCACAAAGGCTGCGACTACCGTTGCACGTACTGCATCGTGCCGTATACCCGAGGTCCGCAGAGCGAGAAGCCGCCCGCAGTGATCCTCGACGAGATCGCCGGCGTGATCGCGCGCGGCGGGCGCGAGGTCACGCTCCTGGGCCAGAACGTCACCGCGTACCATTGGCGCCGCGAACTGGATTTCGCCGGACTGCTGGAACAGATCCTCGCCGTCGGCGGCTTGGCCCGCATCCGGTTTTTGACCGGGCACCCGCACGACATGCATCCGCAGCTGATGGACCTGATCGGCCGTGAACCGCGGATCTGTCCCTGGCTGCACGTGCCGGCGCAGAGCGGCAGCGACCGGATCCTGCACCGCATGAAACGCCGCTACACGCGCGCCGATTACCTGGCGATGGTCGACTACGCGCGGCGCGCGATCCCGGACGTGACATTCAGCAGCGACTTCATCGTCGGCTTCCCCGGCGAGACCGAGGATGATTTCGCGCAGACCCTGGATCTGCTGCGGACCGTGCGGTTCGACTCGGTCTTCACGTTCAAGTACAGCCCACGACCGGGCGCTCCGGCGGCGAAGCTGCCTGACGACGTGCCGCTCGCCGAGAAACAGCGGCGACTCGCCGTCTTGCAGGAAGCGCAGGCAGCGATCTGGGCGACGCTCGCCGCCGCCGCCGTGGGACAAACCTGGCCAGCGGTGGCCGAAGCGCCCGCCCGGCGCCCGCGCGGGCATTGGCGATTGCGGACGGCCGGCAACCGCAAGATCGTGGCGCCCTTGCTGGAAGCGGCGCCGGGGGACGAATACCGCCTCCTGATTACGGGTTGGCGGCATACGACCTTCGTGGGCGAGCCGGTTTGAGCCAGCGGGCATCCTTTCGGTTGGAAGCGGACCGCGATTCGGCTACATTGGCCCCGATGGGCAACTGCGGGTCCGTACTGCAAGCGAGGTGATGGCCGTGTGGATGGTTCGCCTGATATTCTTCCTGCTGCTTCTTGCCTTGCTCGTGTATTTCTTCGCCGCCAACGCCGGCCAGACCGTCGATTTGCGGTTCTTCGGCCGGGAACTCCTGGCGATCGAACTATTCTGGGTGGTCGCCGCCTCCTTCGGACTCGGCCTGTTGGTCGCCGGCAGTGGGTGGCTCGCGCGCGAATGGCGCCATCGGCGCGAGGCCGGCCGCTTGCGTCGGCAGAACGCTAGCCTGGAGAAGGAACTCGGGGAATTGCGTACCTTGCCCCTGAGGGAATTAACGGAACACTCTGCGTCGAAGGACCATTGAGGTGGCGGGCGGACTCTGGCCCTGGTTGCTCGGGTTTCTAGTGATCGCGCTCGGCGCGTTCGCGCTGTGGCTGGCGCTACGCCGGCCCCGCGCGCAGACGGCGGTCGATCTGCACGAGCAAGCCGTCGAACGTTGGCTGGCGGGCGATCTGAACGGCGCGCGCGATCTGCTGAGCGAGGTCGTCAGGCGCGAACCCGCCCGCAGCCAGCCATATTTGCAACTTGGCATCTTGCTGCGTCTGACCGGGCAACCAGGGCGCGCCGCCGCTCTACACCGCAACCTGGCCGTTCGTGAGGATTTGCCGCCGGGCCGGCGCGTCGTCGTGGGGCTCGAACTGGCCGCCGACCTGCTGGCGCTGTCGCGGTCGGACGAAGCGGAAGAAGTCTTATCGCAACTCTCGCCGCTTGCCGACGACCAGTTGCGCTGGTACGAATTGCGCTTCGCCGCCGCCCTGGCGCAGCAAAAAAACGAGGCGGCGCTGGCCGCGTTACGGGAAGGGGAACGTAAGCTCGTCGCCGAGCACGCGGCGCTCCTGCAAAGCCGGCGCGCGGCTTGGTTGTGCGATCGCACCTTGCTGGAGATGCGGGCCGGCAACGTCGATGCGGCAGGCAAATGGCTGCACCAGGCGGCCAAGTTACCGGAGGCAGGCGGGCGGGTGCTGCTGTTGCGCGCGCTGTTGGCGGCCGCGGCACAGGACGAAGCGAAAGCCGTCGCGGCCGTCGCTGAGGGACTGGCGCGTTTCCCCGCCGAAATGGCGCCGTTTGTCCATCTACTAGAGGGTGTGCTGCTGGATGCCGGGCGGTTCACCATGGTCATCCCCATCCTCGAGAACGCCTGCCGGGATGCGCAAGCACCGCCGTCGCTCTGGATGGCGCTCGCTCGCCTCTACGAGAAGCTGGACCGCCGCGACGACGCCCTGCGTCTGCTCGCGGGCAAGCGCGGCGATCCGCGTCTGACACCGGACGCCGCCGCGTCCTACTTGCGCCTGCTTACGAGTGAGCATCCGCAAGCGGCGTTCAGCAAGGTCTGGAATCTTTTGGGCGACCCCGGCATGGTGCGCGGCTATCGCTGCGGCCAATGCGGCCGCCGCGAAGAAGAGGTTCGTTGGTTCTGCCCGACTTGCCTGGCTGCTGATTCCTTCGCGCCGGCGCCGTTGGCGGCGCGTGCGGCGGCGGCGGAGGCGGGGCCGCTAGCGACCCCGCCGCGGTATTAGCGGCAGGAACGGGAGTGGTGCGTGAGGCTGTTGTGCCGAATCCCGCGTCGCCGAGGACCGGGCGCCGTCGCGACGGCACTGGGGATCGCGGGTTTGTCCGTGGCGCTGGCGTCCGGATCGTTCACGGAGGTGACCGATCTCTTCCGGCGCGCGCAATACGAATCAGCGCGGGAAGCGCTCGTCGCGCTACCGGTCGCGACCGGTGCGCCGGGCGAACACCGGCTCTGGCAAATGCGTCTGGCGACCGATCCGGACCTTGCCACAGACCTCGCGTTACAGATCGTTCGCGACCGCGAGGTGGCGCTGGAATGGCGCCTGCAGGCAGCGTTGGACGGCGCAACCGTCGCCCTCGCGCGGCAGCGTCCGGAGGCCGCCTGGCAGTTGCTCCAGATTGCGCTGGAAGCGGCGGCGCCGGCCGTGCCCGGGGACGTGTATTTGTTCGCCGGGCAGGCCCTGCGTCTGGCCGGCCAGACGCAGCGCGCGCGGGAAATGCTCGCCTCTGTACGCCTGGACGACCCGGCCTTCGCTGCCGCGCGCGGCTTGCTCGGACGCATCGGCTTGGAAAGCGGTGATCACGAACTCGCCCTCAGTTATTTCGAGACCGCAGCTCGGCGCGTCGATCCCGCGGCGCGACCGGAACTGCTGGCAGGACGCTGGCAAGCGTTGACCATGCTCGGCCGCGATCTGGAAGCCCGCGACCTCGCCGCGGACATCCTGCGGGACCATCCCGGAACGCTGGCCGCGTTGGAGGTTCAGGGGCAATTGCGCAGGGAGTCCGATGAGTTCGCGGCTGCGGCCGACACCCTGACGGCCGCGGGCGGGGCGGAGCAGGCGGAAGACGGGAGCGGACGCTACACGATCCAACTCGCTGCCTTTCGGGATCGCTCGCTCGCGCTGCAGTTCGTCGCGCGCTGGCGGCGGGAGATCCCCGGTTTGCGGATCGTGCCGGCACTCGACGATCTCAGTCAACCGCTCTATCGCGTTCAAACCGGCAGCTTCGTCAGCCGCGTTCAGGCGGGCAACGAAGCCACGCGCCTCGAACGCGCCCTGGGTTTGCAGGGCTTCGTAACCGAAAGCGGCGCCTGATGGCCGGCGCCAGGTCGGACGGCGGCCGGATGACGCCGATGCTCGAGCAATACCTGGAGATCAAGGCGCGGCATCCGCAGACCCTGCTGCTGTATCGCATGGGCGACTTCTTCGAGACCTTCTTCGAAGACGCCGAGATCCTGGCGCGCGTGGCCGGAGTCGCGTTGACCAGCCGCGACAAGGACAGCGACCATCCGGTGCCGTTGGCCGGCGTGCCGCATCATGCGCTGGACACGTATCTGGCGCGCCTGCTCGAGGCCGGACTCACCGTCGCGATTTGCGAACAGATCGAGGATCCTGCGACTGCCCGCGGTCTGGTCAAACGGGATGTGGTGGAGATCATCAGTCCTGGCACGGCGACCGCCCCGGAGTTGGTCGCCGGATCTAGCGGCCGCTACTGCCTGGCGTACTTGCCGGCGGCCGAGACGCCGACCGGCGGCGGCGAAGCCGGTTGGGCCCTCCTGGACGCGACGACCGGCGCGTTTCGCTGCGGCCAGGAGGCGACCTCGCTGGCTGCCCTTTGCGAACGCCACACCGTCCGGGAGGTCATTCTGCGCGAAGGCGAGGCGGCTGCGCGGTTGCAATCCTGGCGCGTGACCCTGCCGCACGTCGTGATCAACCAGGTCAACGACACGTGGTTTCATCCCGCCTTCTCCCGCCGCACGCTGCTCGACCACTTTCAGGTGGCCAGTCTGGGCGTCTTCGACCTGGAAGCGCCCGAGCGAGAACCGGCCGTGGCCGCCGCCGGCGCTCTGCTGCGCTATCTGACGAGCCTGAGCCTGCAGCGACCCGTCCAAGTCACCAGCCTGCGCTACCAGCGGCGCGGCGACCGTCTTGTCCTCGATGCCGAGACCCTGCGCAACCTCGAGGTCTTCCGTACTTTGCGCAGCGAACGCGGCGAGGGTACGCTCGTTCACCACGTGGATCGGACCGTGACCGCAGCCGGGCGCCGCTTGCTGGAAGAACGTTTGGCCGAGCCGCTGACCGATTTGGCGGAGCTGGAGCGCTGGCATGTGGGCGTCGACGGACTGCGCGCTGACCCGCAGTGGCGCGAGCCGTTGCGCACGGTCCTGCGCCGGGTCGGGGATCTCGAACGGTTGGCGGCGCGAGCGGCAGCGGGCCGCATCGCGCCGCGCCCACTGCGTCAGTTGGGGGTTGGACTATTGGCAGCCGGCGAGCTGCGAGGGCTTGGTGTGGCGGACGGCCGCACGCGTCATCCGGTCTGCGATTGGGCGCAGGAACTACCCCCGCTGGAGGACCTCGGCGCCCGCTTACTGGAAACGTTGCCAGACGAACCGCCGGCGAATCCACGGCAGGGCGGCTACATCCGCGCCGGCGTCGATCCTGAGCTCGACCGCTGCCGTGCCATCGCGCACGACACCAAGGGGTTTCTGGCGAACTTGCAGCAGCGCGAACGGGAGCGCACCGGCATCTCCTCGCTGAAGGTCGGCTACAATAGAGTATTCGGCTACTACTTCGACGTGACGCGCAAGCACCTGGACAAGGTGCCCGGCGATTTCGAACAAAAACAGACGCTGGTCAACAGCTGCCGGTTCGTCACTACCGAACTCAAGCAGGCCGAGCAGACTATCCTGGACGCTGAGGACATGGCGCAGCGGCTGGAAGCCGCTTGTTACGCGCAACTGCTCGCCGCCGTGCAGAGCCGCCTGCCGGATATCTACCAGGCTGCCGATCGCGTCGCTCGGATCGACCTGCTGTGCGCGTTCGCGGCGCTTGCCGAGGAACGGAACTACTGCCGGCCTGTCTGCGATCAGAGTCGCGAGCTGGAAATCAAAGGCGGCCGCCATGCGGTCGTCGAGCAGCTTCTTGCGAGCCAGGATTTCATTCCCAACGATCTCAGCCTCGACGGCGAGGACCGGCAGCTCATCCTGTTGACGGGCCCGAACATGGGCGGCAAGAGCACGTACCTGCGCCAGACCGCGCTGATCGTGCTGATGGCGCAGGCGGGCGGTCATGTGCCGGCGGCGGCGGCGCGCATCGGCTGGGTCGATCGGATCTTCACGCGCGTCGGCGCCAGTGACAACCTGGCCCGCGGCGAATCGACCTTCTACGCCGAGATGAGCGAGACAGCGCATATCTTGCATCAGATGAGCGGACGCAGCCTGGTAATCCTCGACGAGATCGGCCGCGGGACCTCCACCTACGACGGCCTGTCGCTGGCCTGGGCCATCACCGAGTTCCTGCAAGGTGACCTTAGTCCGCGGCCGCGGACGGTCTTCGCGACGCATTACCACGAGTTGACCGAGCTCGCCGACACCCTGCCGGGCCTCGTCAACCTGCAACTGCAAGTGAGGGAATGGGAAGGCCGTATCATCTTTCTTCACCAGGTATCGCCGGGGCGCTCCGACAAGAGCTACGGCATCCACGTCGCGCGTCTGGCGGGCGTGCCGGAGCCGGTCTTGCGGCGGGCCGAGAGCTTGCTGGCCTTTCTGGCGCGCGAGACGCCGCGCGGCGCGG
>Ga0334884_1002043_pt1 | contig 27376 bp, 17 predicted proteins | sample GraSluR1_MG_7_FD_207215 | JGI IMG/M metagenome (GOLD analysis project Ga0334884, IMG submission 207215) | Sludge microbial communities from methane-producing bioreactor in Wageningen University, Netherlands - Granular Sludge_12_05 R1 | ecosystem: Engineered > Bioreactor > Anaerobic >...
CGAGGTGGTGCGTGCTGCCGCCGCAGGTGCGTCGTGTTCGGGGGCGTCGCCGAAGTCAGGGACTTGGCGGGCCCCGCTGTGCTCTGGCGTCGATGCGCCCTTAGGGCTTGCGGCCTCGGTGGCGTCACCGAAGTCCGGCCCCCGTGGTTCCTGGGTCATCTGTCCTGCCTCCCCATCGTCCGAAAACCAACTTCAGCGGAACATGCGGTAGGCCGCCGGGTCCAGGCCGCTGATCCGCAGCAGATCGGCGGCACCGTACATGATGTCATCGGCCGTCAGGCTCCCCTCGGAGAGCCTCGCCTGCTCCGCCAGGTACCTGCGCAGCGAGCGGGCGGGCGGGTCATTGGCCACGGCCCACACGGCCACCTGGACCATGGGGCGGTGGACGCCCTCCAGCACCAGCGAGCGGCTCAGCCGTGCCATGTCCTGGCTGGGGCAGGGCGAGGGAACCATGATATCCTCGGCGGTGGGTGCGGGGCGACCGATGTTGGTGCAGGCCGTAGGGATCCATACCTGGGCGTAGGCACTAGACCCGAGATCTATCCTGCTGGAGCCCAGGGAGGTCTGGCCCTGACGGCCCGCGGCCTGGGCCCAGAACTGCGTCCCCGGCGCTACCGTCACGCCGCCGGGACCGCCCTCCGCCCTGCCCACGACGCCGCTGACTCCGGTGTCGCCGGCGCCCCAGAACTGTGCCCAGATCTGTCCGCTCTGCAGCCCCTCGATCAACTCCACCGGCGGCGCCACGGGCTCCGCCGCAGCGAGGCCCACGCAGGCAAGGCTCACAAACAAGATGACAGTACCAACTGCCGGGACACTGTACCGCAGCATCGCTACACCCCCTCAAGTCCCCGGAAAGCCGGGGGCATTGTGGCAGTCAGGCATGCGCGCGGATGCCACCATACCCTTGGACGTGCGAGCCGGACGATATGTGCGGTCCACTACGGCTCGGCGCGGCGGCGCCGACATTCGCCCGCCGCTCACCTCACCCCGTCTCTACCTCCGCTCCTGCACATAGGACCATGCGGAGTGGGCCGCGATGGAGGCATCGCCCACCGCCGTGGTGATCTGTCTCAGCGGCGTATTGCGGATATCTCCACAGGCGAAGACGCCGGGGGCATTGGTGGCCATGTTGCAGTCGGCGATGACGAAGCCGTCCTCGAGGTTCACGACCCCCTCGAGCCAGGCGGTCTGCGGCTCATGCCCGATGGCGACGAAGACCCCGGCCACGGGGACTTCGGTCTCTTCTCCCGTCCTTCTGTTCTGTACCCAGATCGCGCTCACTTCATCCGCGCCGACAATCTCGCGGATCACCGAATCCCAGAGGATCTCGAGGTTCTCCTGAGCAAAGGCACGCTCCTGCAGATGAGCTTCAGCCCGGAGCGCGTCGCGGCGGTGCACGAGGTAGACCTTCTCACAGACGTCCGCCAGGTAGATGGCTTCATCCACGGCGCTGTTGCCACCCCCAACCACCGCCACAGTCTGACCGCGGTAGAACATCCCGTCACAGGTGGCGCAGTAGGAGACACCGCGACCGAACAGATCGCGCTCGCCGGGCACCTTGAGGTGCCGGGGCGAGGCGCCGGTGGCAACGATGACCGCCATCGTCCGCATGTCGCCCTCGCTCGTCCTGAGCATCCAGCGGTCGCCGTCTCGCACGAGGCTTTCGGCGGTCCCGCTGATGAAGTCTACGCCCACATTCTCCGCCTGCTGCCGCACGCGCTCGGCCAGCTCGAAGCCGGTGATCCCCTCGGGGAAGCCGGGGTAGTTCTCGATCTTGGAGGCCGTCGCGGTCTGCCCGCCGGGGGCGGCTTTCTCCAGCAGCACCAGGTCGAGGTTGTAGCGCTTGGCGTACATGGCGGCGGTGCAGCCGGCCACTCCGCCGCCGACGACGACGAGTTCGTTGCCAATCATCTGACCCACGTTAGGAGACCTCCGCAAGCTGGCTCACCGCTTCGGCGATCCAGCGGTTCGAGTTCGGCCCACTTGTTGGCCGGAAGTGTAGCACAGCCGCCAGGCAGGGGCAATTGGCGCGGGGGAAGGCCGACTACCACGCCGGCCCGCCGAGACACTCCGTGCGGGCCGCCGCGATGGCGGCTTCCATGTTCTGCTCGGGAACCCCGCGGCCCGGGTAGAGTTGCACGCAGTGGCAACCGCTCTGGGCGAGCTCGGTGATCCGGTCCGCGATCCGCCGGGGTGTGAGCTCCGCCATCTCCTGGGGGGTGAGCTGGGTCCAGAAGGACTGCCCCATGATCTGGTGCATCTCTTCAAGCGTGAGGTTCTTGCAGCCCGCGCCGTGGAAGTCGGTGATACCCAACTCGTCCCGGGCGATGCGGAGGTGCTCGGCGCGCAGAAGCTCGCTGTGCATGAAGCGGCTCTGGCTGTCGCCGTAGAGACGGCGGTAGCAGGGGACGGCGAACTCCCGGTACATGGCCGGCGACAGCAGGCCGGAGAAGTCGTCGCCGGTGTAGGTGGTGCAGCGGTACTGGGTGCCGCGCAAGGAGGCGTCCAGCCCGGCGATAGCCTCGCCGGCCTCAAGAACGACCTCCAGGAGGCGCCGGGCGCCTATGGGGTCCTCGAGGAACCACCCCAGGGCGGCGCCGCTACTGATCTCGCAGGCGGTGCCGATCACAGCTCCACTGAACCCGCCGAAGCCAACCTTGTACCCCTGAGATGTGTAGTACTCCCAGGCCTCGTAGCGTTTGGCCATGAGCCCGTCTGTTCTCGGGTTGCCGATGCGGATGCCGTCCGTCTGCGAGGGATCGGTGATGACGGGGCGGGTGCTGTCCAGGTAGGGGATCTCGTCCTCCACGGGCACTACGATCGGCATTCCCAGGAGTGAGGCGAAGGCGCAACTGGGCTCGTCCACGTGGGGGTGCATGAATCTGCCCACCCCGAACCGCTGCTCGGCATAGTCGCGGGCCGCCAGTTGGGCCTCGAGCATCACGGCGGGCGAGCCGTAGTAGTCGGAGTAGCGCACCTTGGCGTACTCGGTGTACGTCACATTGCAGAAGGCGATGTGCCACCTGGGCTCCATGGCTCGCTCCGCCCGGTCCCGGCGGCCTGTACGCTCCCCGGACGCGAGGAGAGCCTGGGACCTGAGTGTTCCGCCTGCCGTGCATGCCTCGGGCGTGGCCGGATTGACTCCCGCCGGGCGCAGGCCTATGCTTCATTCACCGCCCCGCTATCCTGCCCCTCTGTACGGGAGGCCGCCGATGGACCGCGACACCAGCCTGCCGGTCGACGCCTCGAGAGCCCGGGAGATGGCCGATCACCTCATGGTGGGCGGCGGAACGCCGGGGCCGCTGCTGGTGCGTGGCAGGGGGGTCAGGGTCTGGGACGCAGAGGGCAGAAGCTACATCGACTGCACCTCGCAAAGCTGGGCGTTGTACCTTGGGCACGCACACCCCGAGATCAATGCCTGCATCGCCAAGCAACTGGAGTCTCTGGGCCACGTGCACCAGGGCTTCGACACGCCGAACCGCTATGCCTTCGCGGCTCGCCTGGCCGGTCTGGCGCCGCAGGGCCTGAGCCGGGTGTCCTTCACCGTCGGTGGCGGGCCGGCGGTGGAGGCGGCCATGAAGCTGGCCGTGCGCAATGAGCCTCGGGCGAGCCAGTTCGTCTGCCTGTGGGACGCCTACCACGGCAGCACGCTGGGCACCATGGGGGCCTCCTGGATCTCCACCCGGGCCCGGGGCCAATTCGCCGGAGGAGCCTTCTACACGCAGCTCACCAGGCCCTTCATCCGCGTGCCCAACCCGTACTGCTATCGCTGCCCGCTGGGCCTGGAGCGCGGGACGTGCCATCTGGCCTGTGCCGAGGTGTTGCGCAAGACCCTGGAGCGCGGGGTCAACGGCCCCTGCGGCGGCGTGATCGTCGAGCCGATCCAGGCCAGCGGCGGGCAGATCCCGCTGCCGGGCGAGTACCTGCGGGCGGTGAGGGCCATCTGCGACGAGTTCTGTGTCCCCCTGATCTTCGACGAGATTCAGACCTATCTGCGCATTGGCGCCCCCTACGCGGCCAACCACTACGGCGTGACCCCGGACATGATCTGTCTGGGCAAGGCGCTCGGAGCGGGGATGCCGATTGCCGCGGTGATCGTGGCCGATCATCTGGAGGGTTTCGGGCCGGAGGCCGAGGAGTTGCACACATTCGCCAACAATCAGGTGGCCCAGGCCGCGGGACTCAAGCTTCTGGAGATCGTGGAGCGCGACGGGCTCCTGGGCAACGCCAATGCTCAGGGGGCGTGGTTTGCCACGGAACTGCAGAGGCTGCAAGCGCGGTTCCCGGAGATCGGCGACATCCGCCAGGTGGGCCTGCACATCGGGGTGGAGCTCGTGGCCGACCCGGAGAGCAAGCGCCCGCTGGAGGCCGAGACGGTGGCGGTCCGGAACGAAGCCATGCAACGGGGCGTGATCTTCGGCCTCGGCGGGGTTCGGCGCAATGTGCTGAAGATCAAGCCGCCGCTGATCGTGACGCGAGTCGAGGCCGCGGAGGCGATGGAGGTGCTCGTGGAGGCGCTGGAGGCGGTGCTGAGAGCCTAGAGGTCCGGCCGGAAACCCCACCTTCGCCGGGAATGTCATTGCCAGAGCGTCCGCTCCCGGCGGGAGCAGCTCGAGGAATCTCCCGGCATTCAGCGAGATTCTTAGCTATCTCGCTGCGCGAGATGGACGCTCAGAATGACATGAAACGGACCGGCCGGACTTTTCGGCCGGACCTCTAGCAAGTGGTTCTCGCGGTCCGGACCGCCGTGCCGCCACCGAGAACGGATGCCGGGAACCATGCACGCGCGGCAGGTGTTTGCTGGCTGTTGTAAGACCAAGCTCCGTCCCGGACAGGTGCCGAGCGCTATCTGGCCCGGCCCGCCTCCGCGATCCGCGCGTCTGCCCAGACCCCTCGGCCGAAACTCCAGCCAGGTGCGCTTCCTCTCCAGCGGCCGCCCCGGACGATCGGCACGGCAGGTGTGTTCTTGGCACCGGACTCCGCGCCGCGTGCGGGCCCCGGCCCACGGGTGTCCACCGGGCACGCCGGACGACCGACGAGGCCCCGACACCGGCGGGACGGAGCACAACGGCCACAGAAGGAGACAGACAGGACCATGCATCACAGTTCGTCGCCGAAGACCGCCGCCGTCGCCACGCTGCTGCTCGTGCTCGTCATCGCCGTGATTCCCGGCGTATGGGCCCAGGAGGAGGACGAGGGCGTACCCGCAGTGGACATCGCCGCAACCATGGAGGCCGTGGAAGGGGAACTTGCGCAGGCCCCGATGGGTTACGAGTGCGTTCTGGACGACGAGGGCACTCTTGTCGCGACCCACGGCGACCTGCCGACTCTGGTGGCGCTCGTCAACGGGAACACCCTGTTCACCGTCAGCCTGATCGCCGCCCCCGAGGATACGGATGACGAGGGCCTACTGGTGATCTGCAATGACCTCAACAGGGATGCCAGGCTCGCCCGCTACTTCGTCGACGCCGGCGAGGACGGCGAGACCCACATCATCGCCGGCTTCGGCACTCACATCAATGACGAGCTGGACAGCATGACCTACGGCACGAACCTGTGGGAGTTCGTGAAAGAGGTCATGGCGGCCGCCGAGACCGTGGCCAACGCGGCCAAGGGATAGAGGCCGGTCTCAAGCACCGCGAAGCCCCCTGCCCCCCGGGGGCTTCGCCTTACCCCTGTACCCCACCGGCAACTGTCGTCAGAACTCGCTGCGCCGCGTCTCCTCGGTTGGGCCTTGGGGTGCATCACCCGGGCCTGCGCACTCGGCCGGAGCGGAAGTTGCCGCCGGCGCGACCGTGTGCTATACTCTGCCGGTTAGTCAAAGGGGAGTAACTGGGCGGCTCCTGCCGCTCCGGGTCGGCCAACAGTACGAAGGCTACCTTCTGGCCTCCCGACCGGTCTCTTACGGGTGTGAGACCTTTGGCTGCACGCATCGACTGCGTGTGGCCAGGTATCTGCCACGCGCCCGGAGGACTGTATGAATACCCGCCGTGCCCTCAGCTCCATCATCCTCGCCGCTTTGCTGGCCGTTCCGGGCGTCACCTTCGCCCTGGCCCATGTCGAGCTGTCCGCCCCGGCCACCGCCCTGATCGCCGGCATTGCTATCCTGGCGGCCTCCTTCCTGCTGCTGTGGGCCTGCGATGCCGCGCAGTCGGACATCTCCCCCGCGCTGGCCCTGGCCGTGGTCGCCGTGATCGCCGTCCTGCCGGAGTACGCCGTGGACATGTACTTCACCTGGCAGGCCGGCAAGTTCCCCGACAGTGACTACTCACACTTCGCCATCGCGAACATGACCGGCGCCAACCGCCTCATCATCGGGGTGGCCTGGGCCGTCATCGCGGCCATCTTCTGGTTCAAGAGCCGCCGCGCCGTGGAACTGGAGCCCGAGCGCTACCTGGAGGTGCGCTTCCTGGCCGCCGCCACGGTCTACGCCATGGTCATTCCGCTCAAAGGCAGCCTCGCCTGGTACGACGGGATCGTGTTCATGGGGCTGTACGCATGGTACCTGAGCATCGCGGCGCGCAGGCCGCCGGGGGGGTGTGAGGTGGAGGGGCCGGCGGCGTACATCTGCTCCCTGCCCACGGTGAAGCGTCGGGCCGCCACGGTGATGCTGTTTCTGATGGCCGCCGGGGCCATTTTGGCCAACGCCGAGCGCTTCTGCGAAGGTCTTGTGGGCACGGGCAAGGCCTTCGGCATCAACGAGTTCTTCCTGGTGCAGTGGCTGGCGCCCATCGCCTCCGAGGCTCCGGAGTTCGTGGTGGCGATCATGTTCGCCCTGCGCAGCAGGGCCAGCCTGGCGCTGGGAAGCCTGCTATCGGCCAAGCTCAACCAGTGGACGCTGCTGGTGGGGATGATCCCGGCGGTGTTCGCCCTCTCTCTGGGCTCGTTCGATCACCCGATTCCCATGGACAGCCTGCAGATGCACGAGATCATGCTCACGGCCGCCCAGTCGCTGCTGGCGGTGGTCATGCTCGCGACGCTGCGCTTCTCCATGGGGCAGGCGCTCTTGCTGTTCGTGCTGTTCTTGGCCCAACTGCTCTCCCCGACCATCGTGCCGCTGCTGCCGGGGGGCACATTGGTGGGCTTCACGGCCGAGCAGATGCACCCGCTGTTCTCGGCCCTCTATCTGGCGGCGGCGGTTGCCATGCTGGTGGACCGTCCCACCCGGCTGGTCGGCCTGGTCCCGCGCCTCGCCCGCAAGGCCGGCGAGGCGGAACGCGAGCACTCAAACCGCCTGTTCGTGAGGGCGGCCAAGGCGTTGGAGGCACCGCTGGTGGACGGGAACGTACTGCCGGAGGCCGCGCAGCCGGTTGCGGCCGAGCAGGCGTCGGCGGCGGAGAGCAGTCGGCTGCCGTAGTGGCGTGGGCGCCGGGCCTGCTGCGCCCGCTCGGCCGGCCGCGGCCATCGGACCTCTGTGACTTTCAGGACGCGTCTTTTTCCCACATCCGAGCCAGGGTGATGAAGGCCCTCAGGCCCCACAGGTGGCACCACGTGTTCTGGTAGTCGCCCGCAGTGATGTAGCCGTAGTTCACTCCGACGGGATAGCGGGTCAGGTGGGTCTCCTCGAGCCTGTCGAGGGTCTCGTCCACCCAGCGCAGGTACTCGGGCTCGCCGGTGGCCCGCCAGGCCAGGCAGCAGGCCACGATCATCTGGGCCATGCGGTCGTAGACCTCCGGCGTCCCGGGCTCGGTGGTGCCGCCGTCGCCGATACCGGGCGGCCGCCCCGGGTCCGAGCCGTCGCGGGTGTTGTGCCGATACCAGCCGCCCTCGGGCGAGCGGCTGTGCTCGGCCAAGAACCTTAGGCCCGCCAGCGCCCTGTCGCGGTACATCTCACCCCGGCCCGCCAGATACAGTCTCAGGCACGCCTGGATCATGTTCGAGTTGGTGTGTGTGAACTTCGTGGTGTACCTGGGTAGCTCTCCGCCCGCCTTCCCGTCCGGGAACCAGCCCCCATATCGCTCATCCCACAGGGCCTCATCGGCCAGACTCACGACCTGCTCCGCCCATTCCAGGAACCGGCTCTCGCCCCGGGTGTCGTAGCAGTCCAGGAGCTTGAGGGCGAGGTACCCCGACCCGTAGAGCCCCTTGGGCCGGTCGGGGGCGAATGCGCCGGTGCCGACGATCCGCGCCAGCACGGCCTCGGCGATCTCGCGCCATCGTTCGTGCGGACGGTAATGGTCGTAGCACAGGAGCCCGGCGACGGTGATCGCGTTGAACTCCGGGAAGAAGTCCTTCTGCCACTGTCCCGTCTTGGTGCTGTACTTGAGGTAGAACCCCGGTCCGGCAGGGTCATGACCGTTGTCGACGACCCACTTCAGCAGCTCGTGCGCCTGGTCCAGGTAAGTGGCGTCCCGACGTCCCCCCAGCTCGTACAGGTCCATCTTCACCAGAGCGTAGTACGACTGCTGCTGGGTGTGGAAGTTGCCCTCCCAGGCCTCCGTGGGGGGATCGGTCATGCTGTTCTGATGGATGGCGCGGCCGCCGAGGACCTCGTTGTACAGATAGGCCTCATCCATGGCGTACAACTGCTGGAGGCGTTCCAGCACCCACTCCCTCGAGTGGCGCAGGGGCGGCTCGGCCCGGCAGTGAATGGTCGCGGCCAGCAAGATGAACGAGAGCACAACCGATGGTCTCATGTCCGGCTTCCTCCGTCCTTGCGCTCTACGACGTTCGGCGAGCCATGTCTCGCCCCGTCGCGGGCGGCGCCCCGCAACCACACAGGCATTCGGCGTGTGCGCGGCGAACCCTTCTCTCTCCTAAGCAAGTCCAGCCGCGAGAGGAGCCTGGTGATGATCCGTCTGGCCACGAACTCGTTTTCCTGGCATCCGACCTACAATAGGGGCATCGGCCAGTTGTCGGCGCTTGAGATCTGTCGGCGGGCCGCGGCCGCCGGCGCCGAGGGCATCGAGATCGATCCCTCGCGTGTGACGGCATCGGACCTGCGCGACGCCGGCATCGCCCTCAGCGGCGCCTCCACCGGCGGCCCGCTGTTCGATGACTGGACGACGCTCGACGCCGACAGGGTGGTCGCCACCGCGGCCGGTGTCAGGGCCCTGGGCGGCGAGTACGTGTTCTTCACCACCGCACCCAAAGGCGGGTGGGGAGCCCACGAGCGGGTCACAGAGGGGGACCTGGGTCTCGCCGGAGAGAGGTTGTCGGCCTTGGCCCGGCGCATTCGCGCCGAGGGCCTTGCCATGGGCCTGCACAACCACGCCGCCTCGCCAGAGGGCTTCGCGGCCGAACTCTCCTTGCTCGCCGAGCACACCGTCCCGGACCTGGTGGGGCTATACCTGGACATCGGCTGGGCCTACTGCAGCGACGGCGATCCCGTGGCCCTCATCGAGCGCTTCGGCCCCAGGCTCATGGGCCTGCACTTCCGCAATCACACGGCGGACAAGGTGCCGACGCAGATGCTGTGCCAGGGGGCCCTGCACATTCCCGGGATTGTGGCGGCGCTAACGGCGGCGGGTTACGAGGGGTGGGCATCGCTGGAGCTGTGGCACCGTGAAGACGTACCGGTGGTAAAGAGCATGCAGCAGTGCCAGACGGAGTCTCTGTCTTGTCTGCAGATGCTGTTTGAGGGGCGGACAGGCACGGGATAGTAGCACAACCGTACTTGTGGGCCCGCGCCGTGCCAAGAGCGTCCGATGGCCGGCTCGGGCCGTGTCCGGAGGCCGATGGCGGCCTTCCAGGTCGGCTTGGCGGGTCCCGCCGGGTGGGTCTCGCCAAGCCGACGGCCGTCGAATCGCCTCAACCCATGTGCGGTTCCTTCGGCCGGGCTGTTGCCGGGCACCACACACGGCGCCGCCCGGCCCCGGATCAGGAGCCAGGGCGGCGCCGCGTGGGAGTGCAGTCAGGCGCCGCGACTACTGCTCCGCGGGCGCGGCCGCGGAGAGCTTGAGGGTGTCGTCCTCGCCGAACGAGAGCTCCAGCTTCCCGGTGTAGACACTGTCCCGTGTGACCTGTTGCCCCTCATCCATCATGACGAAGGCCAGGCGCACCTCGAAGACGTCATAGCCCCACTTGCGGTTGTCCTGGATGACGAACCGGCAGACACCGGGGGCCTTGATCGTGACCGGCGGGCCCTGTGGGGCCGCGATGCGGATCTCGCTGCAGAAGCCGTCGAAGAGCTGCCAGTTGTCGTCATCGGCGGCGGCGGCGAAGGCCAACGTCACGGGCTCGGCGGCGGTGAAGACTCCGGCGGGCACAGCGGCATCCGGAGCTTCCGCGGGCGCTTCTACGTCCTCCTCGGCGGGCGCATCGGCGCCCTCGCCCACTGCTTCCGCGTCGGCCTTCTCTTCGTCATCAGCGGCGGCCGGAGGCGCGGGCATGCCGGGCGCCGGAGCCGCGGGTTTGGGGGCGGCCACCACCGTGATGGTGTCCAGCGGCCACTGCTCCCACTTGTAGCCATCAGGCGGCTTGGCCACCCCACTGAGCAGTACCTGGGAGCCTTTGAAGGCGCCCGCGTCCAGGTAGGCGGAGACCTGCAGGCCGCAGAGGTTCACGGTACCGCGGGTCTGGAGCTCGTAGTCCGCCAGCAGCCGGGCACCATCGATTCTGATCTCCTCGCTGAAGTCCAGAAGGCCGCCCTGCTCCGGTCCCAGATCGCCCGGGATGCGCAGAGAGCCCGAGAAGGTGCGGACATCATCGCCCGCGGCGGAGCGGTGCTCGATCTGCGCGAAGCGCTGAGGCACGTTGAGCCACTGCAGCGCATGGGCGTTGACCTCGAGGCTCAGCAGGGCCTGGCGCCCTACCCGCGGGGGCCAGGCGTCCGGCTGGGGCTCGAGAGACAACCGGACGCTTCCGTCGCCCGCCGTGGCGACGGAGATCTCCTCCGCCACGGCAGGAAGCGTCAGCAGTAGACCACATAGCAGCAAGCCGTACAACGGTGCTCTGTGTACCCGGAAGACATTCATGGACCTTCCCCCTTGCTGGTTATCCGGCCGGGTCGCGATGCGAGCCGGCTGTCCGGAGCGCCTCTGAGATCGGCGCCGCCCTGCTGTGACGGCCGCGGGCGCGACCTGCGAGCGGCCGTCCGTTGCGGTACCGAGACCCCGCAGGCCGCCTCACCGTCCGGGACCATCCTGATACGCAATGCGCGCTCTGGCCACCAGAATGCCGTTCCCCTGGTAGGTCCACAGGCCCACATGCCCGCCGGTCAGCGGCTGCGGGTCGTCGAACTCCAGGGCCTTGCTACCGTCGACGTAGTAGGCCAGGTGGCCGCCGGTCTTCTCCAGGCGGCAGTGGAACCAGTGGCGGTGGAACTCATCCTTGGTGCCGATCTTCAGCGCATCGGTCTCGGCCACGACTTCTCCCTCGCGCATGAGCCGCGTGCTGGTGTTGTTCTCGCCGGCGAAGACAAAGGCATAGCCACTGCAAAGGTGTGTGCCATCACCGCAGATGATCCCGTTGAGGTCGCTGGGGTGGCTGTAGCCGTTTCCGTCGGTGCGGTCCATCATGACGGCGGCCCAGAACTCGGCCACCATGTCTCCGCTGTAGGGGGTCTTGTGCCAGATGAGCGGGCTTTCGGCCTCTCGGCCGCAGAACCAGGCCCACTGGGGCTGGCAGTTCCAGCGGTCGCTGATGGTCCACGTGCCCACCGTGGGCGCCCAGTCCGTGGGGGCGCCGGAGAATGTCTCGTCCACGATGTGCTCAGAGGTGAGCTGGACGCTGTTGAGGTCCACGGGCTGCCCATCCATCTGCAGGCCGACGATGGGCGCCTCCTTCCCCGGAGGGACCACGGTGCCGGCGAAGGGCCTGCCGTCCAGGCTGGCCACGAGCACTCCGCCGCGTCGCTCGAGCTCCAGTAGTGGGTCGTCGTCGGCCGAGGTGATCGGAGGGCCATCACCGCAGGCGATCCCGGCCTGGCCCGCCGTGGCGCCAACGCTCATGGAGACCGGGGCCTGCTTCAGTGCTTCGGGTGTCGCCGCCAGCCTCAGGCCCACACTCCACGTGCGGCTGGAGGGCGAAAGCTTGCCGGGACGGATGCGCAGATCGAAGTCGCCCCAGACCGGAAGGCTGTAGCTGTGCAGGTTGTCGGCGGCCTTGTCCCAGGAGGCGGCCGGGCGCGCCCAGTCGGCCATGGTGTCTTCCTTGGCGAACTGCTCGGTGATCGAGGCCGGCTCTTTGGGGGGCTCGCAGAAGCGGATGCGGAAGTTGTCGAACTCGGCGTTGCTGCCGGCACCCTCCACGTGGTAGCCCACCCTGCCGCGGCGTGCGGTCGGGACTCCCCGGCCCACATCGGCGCCCTCCAGCACCGTAAGTCCGTCCACGGCCACCGCGACATAGCCGCGGTCGGTGGTGACCTCCACCTCGTGGGGATCGCCGGTGAGGGGCGCTGCGCGACCGGCCACCAGTTCCGCGGCACCGGAGGTCACTCGCCACAGCTCCTGACGCTGCTCGTCGGGGTCCTGCAGGCCCCGTCCCCAGCGGAAGAGCAGGTAATCCTGAGGTCCCGCGCAACCGAAGTACAGCCCCACCGCCCGGGCATTGGCGGGCAGGATGTGGGCGCGAAAGGTGTAGTCGCGCCACTGGGAGCAGCCGAGCAGGGCGATGGCCTGGCGCGAGCCGGCCCCCACACTGCCGCGGAGCCAGCCGCGGTGCGTGCGCCAGGTCCCGGTCAGCACCTCCAGCGGCCGGGCGGCCCCATCGTCCTCGTAGTCGTCCTCAAACCAGCGGTACGGCTCCAGGGAGACGTCGTCGAAGTGCGCCTCCCGGCAGTCTCGGGCGTACAGACCGATGTTGCCCTGGCCGAAAGTGTCGTCCCGCGCCCGGCAAAGCTCAGCGCCATCCACGCCACCGCAGAGCAGTCCCTCGCACACCCGGACCCAGAGCCGGTACCAGCGCCCCGGCCGGAAGGCCAGAGGCTCCACCGACAGCACCGTCTCCTCGCCCGCGACGACCTTCACCAGCTCCAGCACCCCGATTGTCCCGCCGACGGCTCCCTCAGTGGCCGCATTGGTGGTGGCGCGCAACAGGTAGTAGTTGTCCTTGTCCCGACAGTAGAAAGCAAGCCCCACCGCGCCGTCACTGGCTCTGGCCGCCACCTGCGCCCGGTAGTTGTCCCAGTGCGATGGTCCCTCGACCACCGCGAGCGCCTGCTCGCCGCTGCAGACAAAGGAGAACGGATTGGCGCTCTTGGCCGCCTCGGTCTTGTTGTTCCTCGTCTCAGGGAGGCTGATCTTCCATTCGCCAACTAGGGGCTGCCAGGGGCCGGGCTCGTCGGGAGGGCGGCTGAAGTCGTCGTGGAACATCATCTCACCGATGGGCTGGGCGTAGAGGTCTTCCACAGGCAGGCCGAGGCTCAGATGACCGATGCGGTCTCCGGGTGAGAAGTCGTCGGAAGCCCACAGCACAGAGCGCTCGTCCACCAGCACCCGTACCGACCAGGACCGCCTCTTGATCGTGATGTGGTGCACGCCCGGGACAAGCAGGGCCTCGGGGGTGTCGCGAGAGGCCAGCACCGAGGGACGCCCGTTTTGCATCTTGCCCAGCGTGAGCGCCCTGCGAGAGATGTCCAGGTGCAGGAAGGCCGCCTCGTCCCGGTAGGCAAGGACGATGCGGGCCCTTTGCTCCCACTGCCACTGTTCGGGGATGGAGACCTGGGCACGGACGTCGACTTCACCAAGCACCGGCTCGTCGGCGAACTGGACTTGAGCCCCGGCCGCAGCCACGTTCGCGGCCACCTCCGCCACCTGCGCCGGGCATGGGCCCGCGCCCCCCAGAAGAAGTAGACACAGTGTCACCCAGCTATGCAGACAGCGAAGCATCGCGAGCCACCTCCAGCGCGCGCCGGGATGGCAGAGCCACCCGCCACCGGCTCCGGCCGTGTCCCGCCCGGGACGGCCCGGCACGAAGGCACACAGTCTATCTTCGACGCCGAGGGCGGGCGACCTCCCGAGGCCCACGCACGGGCGGAGGAGCAGTGCCCCGAATGCGTCGCCCTCCGCTCGGTGCAGACGCGCCCCCGGGTGCGCAAACCTCCCCTCCGCACACACCCTGGACACCCGACGCGCCCGGATGTTCCATCGCCGGCGCCCGGAGACGGGTCTGAGCTGCGGAAGGTGCGCTCGCCGCGGCGGCGAAGCAGGTCGCAGAAGAGTCTGAGCACGGTCTGTAAGCACCAGCGCCGGAGGGATAGCCAATGCCCGCGAGAGATGCCCGGAAGAGCCTGCCCTACCGCAACCCGCGCCTGCCCGTGGAGCAGCGAGTCTCCGACCTCCTGGGCCGGATGACCCTCGAGGAGAAGGTCCGCCAGATGAGCCTGCTCGACTGCGCCGCGGTGATCCGCGATGGCCGCGTAGCGGCCGGGGCCGTGGACGAGCTGATCGGCGCGCTCAGCATCGGCTGTCTGCAGGACCCCAGAGCCGAAGCGCACCTGAGCGCGGAGGCCGTCAATGCCGTGCAGCGGCATCTGGTCGAGCGCACGCGCCTGGGCATCCCGGGACTGGTGATCTCCGAGTGCCTCCACGGCCACATGTCCGGCGGCACCACAGTCTTCCCGCAGGCCATCGGCATCGCCGGCACGTGGAACACCGAGCTGGTGGAGCGCATGGCGGCGGCGATCGCCAGGGAGGCCCGGGCCGTGGGTGCCGCCCAGGCCCTGGCGCCGGACCTGGACCTGGCCCGCGATCCCCGCTGGGGCCGGGTGGAGGAGACTTACGGAGAAGACCCGTACCTCACCGCGCGCATGGGGGTGGCCTACATCAGAGGGATGCAGGGCCAGGGGCCCTCCGTCGACCGCGAGCATCTTGTCTGTACCCCCAAGCATTTCGCGGCCCACGGCAGCCCGGAGGCCGGCATCAACCTGGCCCCGGTCGCCGGCGGTATCCGCGACCTGCGCACCATCTACCTTCCGGCCTTCGAGGCGGCCATTCGCGAGGCCGGGGCGCTCTCCATCATGCCCGCGTACAGCGAGTACGAGGGGGTGCCGGCCTCGGCCTCGAGGCTGCTGCTCACCCGTATCCTGCGCCAGGAGTGGGGCTTTTCCGGCTATGTGTTCGCCGACTACGGGGCCGTGCAGATGCTGCACACCTTCCACCGCACGGCGCGCGATGCCGCCGAGGCCGGCCGCCAGGCCCTCGAGGCGGGTATGGACCTCGAGGCCCCCAGCGACTACGGCTTCGGCCCGGAGTTGCTGAAGATGGTCCAAAGCGGCGCCGTCCCGGTGAGCCTCGTGGACCGGGCCGTGGCCCGCATCCTCCGTGTCAAGTTCCTCGCCGGCCTATTCGAGAACCCCTACGCCGACACGGAGCGCATCGACAAGGTCGTGGGCTGCCCGGCCCACCGCAGGCTCGCCCGCGAGGTGGCTCAGGAGAGCATCGTGCTGCTCCGGAACGAGGGCAAGCTGCTGCCGCTGCCCGCGGGCCTGCGGCGCATCGCCGTCATCGGGCCCAATGCCGACGAAGTCCAACTGGGCGACTACACCCTCGTCGGCACCGAGGCCGTCACGGTGCTGCAGGGCATCCGCAATGCGGTAGGCAAGCGCACCGAGGTGGCCTACGCCCGGGGCTGTCACCTTTACGAACAATCACAGGAGGGCTTCGCCGAGGCGGCGAAGCTGGCCCAAAGCAGCGATGTGGCCGTCGTGGTCATCGGCGGAGGCAGCATGTCCTTGGCCGGCACCGGCTGGGGCACCGACGAGCGCACCGCCACCTGCGGCGAGGGCTTCGACCGCACGGAGCTCCCCCCCCCAGGGGTGCAGGAGGACCTCGTCCGCGCCATCCACGCCACCGGCACGCCCACCATTGTGGTCCTGCTCCACGGCCGGCCGTACTCAATCCCCTGGATGGCCGAGAACATCCCGGCGATCCTGGACGCCTGGTACCCCGGGGTGGAGGGCGGAAACGCGCTGGCCGACGTGCTCTTCGGCAAGGTGAACCCCTCGGGCAAGCTCCCCGTCACGGTGCCCCGCAGCGTGGGGCACGTGCCGGCCTTCTACAACCACCTGCCCTCCGCCCGGGGCTACTACAAGCGCCCCGGCAGCCCGGAGGCTCCGGGACGCGACTACGTGTTCTCCGACCCTGCGCCCCTGTACCCCTTCGGCCACGGCCTGAGCTACACCACCTTCAAGTATTCCAGGCTCAAGGTGACACCCAAAGCGATCCTCCGCGGCGGCAATGTGGAGGTCACGGTGCAGGTCGCCAATACCGGCGACCGTGCGGGCAAGGAGGTGGTCCAGCTCTACCTGAGTGACCTGTACAGCTCCACGACCACCCCCGTCCGCGCCCTGAAGCGCTTCGCCAAGATTCACCTGGAGCCGGGAGAGAGCCGGCAGGTAACCTTCACCCTCGGCCCGGAGGACCTCAGGCTCCTGGACGCCGACGGCGAGTGGATCGTGGAGCCGGGAGAGTTCGAGGTGCAGGTGGGAGGGCTGAAGGCGGCGTTCGAGGTGCGCCAGTAGCGGAGTGCGAGAGTGAGGAGGAGGAGAGACGGCGGGACGGCAACGTCTCACCACGGAGACACGGAGAGCACAGAGATACACGGAGAACGGCAAGGCAAGGGAACGGCGGAGAAGGGCAACGGCGGAGAAGGAGAGACGGAGGGACGGCAACGTCTCACCACGGAGACACGGAGAGCACAGAGATGCACGGAGAACGGCAAGGCAAGGGAACGGAGAGAGGACAAAGACGAGACGGCAAGACGGCGGGGAGGGGCAACGGCGGAGAAGGAGAGACGGAGGGACGGAGGGACGGCAACGTCTCACCACGGAGACACGGAGAGCACAGAGATGCAAGGAGAACGGCAAGGCAAGGGAACGGCGGAGAGGACAAAGGCGAGACGGCAGGACGGCGGGGAGGGGTGAGGAGCGCCGCCGCCGCGCTCGCCTCTACCAGCCCCGAAGGGGCGGACGGGAGAGGTGGACGCCAGCGGCACTCCCTCCGCCCTTGCTCCGGGACCCACCGCTCTGCCAATGCCGGCTTCCGTCAGCCCAGGTTGTTCCCCTGTTCCTTGAGCCTTGACTGGAGGCTTCCGGCGTCGACCTGGCGCGGTGCGACCTCACTTGCGGCCGCCAGGGCGGCGGCCGTTCCGGCCGCCTCGCCGGTCAGCGTGCAGGGCCCGATCAGGCGCAGCGTGTTGATCGCCCAGTGCGTCGCCGAGACGCACCTGCCGGCCGCCAGGATGCCGTCGACGCGTTGGGGCACCAGGCAGCGGTACGGGATGTCGTAATCCAGCCCGCTCACATCGTAGAGCTTATAGCCCGTCATCTGCGCCCCACAGCGGCCGATGGTGTCGTCGAACTTGCGGCTGCCGAGGATATCGTCCTGAGTGAGGGTGTACTCCCCCACGATCTTGCGGCTCTCGCGGACCCCAAGCTGGGGGCAAGTCAGCGAGACTTTCGCCTTCTCGTACCCGGGCATATGGGCCCGCAGGAAGACCAGCCCCCGCATGGCTCGCTTGCGGGCCTCGTTCTCGATGTGTGTCAGGTCGGCGACGTCCACCGCCGAGTAGCCCTCGAACTTCGCCCCACCGTGCGACGGCACCATCCCGCCCTGCTCCTCCAGCGTGGCAATGAGTCGGGCATAGGCCTCGGGCTCGTCGCGCCTGAACGCGTCGGCCGCCTCGCGGTCGACACCCGTGACCTGGCAAATCAGCGTGATGTCATGGTTGTCCGTCACCATGCCGGCGCCCGCCGAGGCGCACACATCGCCATCGGCCGTGGCATCGACCACGACCTTGGCAAGGATGGCCTCACGGCCCGACTTGCTCTCGACGATGATACCCCTGCACACCCCGTCTTGGACCACCGCCGCCGAGACCCACGAGTGCAGCAGGATGTCCGCCCCCGCCTCCTGCACCATCTCCACCGACATCCACTTGACGAACTCGGCGTCCGAATTGCAGTCGCCGGACTGGTTCCTCTCGCTGGTGAGGCCGCCTGCCTCGCCGAGGCGCGAGATGAACTCGTCTGAGAGCCCCCGGATCGTCTGTGACTTGCCGTTGCCCATGCCCAGGTACCAGGTGACGCTGGATCCGGTGATCATCCCGCCCAGGTAGCCATAGCGCTCCACAAGCAGGGTGCGCGCCCCGCCGCGGGCGGCGGCGATGGCGGCGTTGACGCCTGCCGGTCCCCCGCCGGCGACAACCACGTCCACCTCCGCACGGACAGGAATTGTCCTTGCCTGCTCGGTCAGTGTCTTCACGAGACCACTCCTTCTCCGCACGGCTTGTGCAGCCCGGGGGGCCGCGATGCACCCGGCGGTCGGACCCTATCGCGGGCATTCGCCGCAGGCACGGGGGACACCTCTCGGGGGCTGAGGCGACGGCCGACCAGATGCCTACGAACGGCGGTTGTCGTCGGGGGACGAACAATGCCCGGATCGCCGGAGAGAGAGTGCTCACCATCGGATGCATCGATCGTGCAGCCTCAGTGCCGCCGGCGGGAGCCTTCCGAGAGCCAGTTGGCACTCTGCCGGGGCTACCTGAAGCAGCGCGATGATGATGATCCGCGGAGTGTGGCGCTGCCTCTGCGGGGGCTGCATGAGCAGGGCTCCACGGGAGGGTATGGAGTCGCCGAACAGCGGCCGTCGGCGAGACGCACGGGGATAGCCCGATCTGAGGCGAGCGGCAGGGGATGGCGTCGGCGACGACCCTCGCCCACAAGAAGAAAGCCGTCTCCCCTGGGGGAGACGGCTTCAGTTTGCGTGTATGGCGGGGCTGACGGGGCTCGAACCCGCGACCTCCGGCTTGACAGGCCGGCACTCTGAACCGACTGAGCTACAGCCCCTGCTGGTTCGTCGGCGGCGACTGACAGCGCCGCGACAGGTTGATATCATAGCAGCGCACACTGGGGCTGTCAAGCGCGTTTTGCAGGAACGGTGTGTGAGTACCATACATGGGTTACAGTCAGCAACGCCGGTGCGAGAGCACCCGGTAGGGCGAGGGCCGTTGTTGCCTTTGCCGTTGCTGTTGCTGCCCCTGCACCACGGAGGCCGGAGGATCCCACGGGTTCGCCGCTCCCCTCTACCGCCCTGCGCGAAGGCGACGGTGCCGCGCAGAGGCCGCGCCCTGTCCGGCGTCTTCGGAATCGGCCTCGCTCACCGGACCAAATTGTTGTTGACACTCCGCAAAAACCGATGATAATGTCGCCAGGAGCCACATTTCAGTCGGTACATCGGGGTTTCCAGCGTCTTTTGATGGCATGACGCAGGAGGGAGTGGCTTTCCCATGGTGACCGGGTCTGTGCGTGAGCGCAGGAGTGTGCCGGTGCCGTCGAAGCTGGTCGCGCTGTGCGTGATGGCGCTGCTGTTTGCGGCCGGGCCGGGCCGCGCGGTCCAGACCGACGTTGCCGCGGCCGAGGCTGCTGTTGCCGGGGCCCAGGGGGACATGAAGGACGCGACCGGGGCGCTCGCGGCGATGAAGGACGCGCTTGCCGAGGTCGAAAGGTACACCGGCCGGCTCAGGCGCCTGGACGCCGACACCCCCCGCACGATGGAGCGCCTGACGGACCACTTGGTCGCGACGGTAGCGCCGCTGCAGGAAGAGCTGGCGAACTCGCTCGAGGCCCTCAAGAAGGCGAAGACCGAACTCACCGCAGTCCGCGACAAGCTACCCGCCGACGCCGAGCAGGCCGAGGGCGTCGAGCAAGCGCGGACGGTGTACGATACATGCCTGCGCAACCTCTCGGCCCGCAGGAAGGCCGTCGAAGACCGGCAGAACGCCGCCGGCGGCACTCTCGGCCGCATCGGCACGACTGTGGCCACGGCGGCGGAGCTGGCGGCCAGAGAAGTCAAGCTCGAGAAGGCGGGAACGATCGCCCCGGACGGAGACATCCCCGACGTGCTCGGCAAGAGCCCCCGGGCTGCCCTAACCCTCGCCCGGTACGATGCCGAGCTGAGCGAGCAGTGGCATGCACTCGCCGAGGCCATCAAGAAGCTGGAGGCTGATGGCGCCACCTACTCCGGCGTCGCCGGCAGGCTCACCGCGCTCCACGATGCCGCGCAGACCACGCTGAACCGCCTCCCCGGATGGCTGGATGCTGTCGTGGCGTACGCCGAGGAGCTGCGGGTGCTGCAAGCCGAGCTTCTGCCGGACCAGCTCAGGGACCCGGTCGCCAACGGTGCGGCGGCGACGAGGCTGGTGAAGCGCGCAGAGACGAACTCGGCCTCGATCAAGGAGTTCCTGAAGGTCGTCGAGGAGTTGCGGGTGGCGGCGCCGGAAGGCTTCAGCCTCCCCGCCGCCATCACTGCCGACAAACTGAACGACGCCTGGACCGGCGTTGGGCTTCTGGATGTGGAGACAGAGCTGCTGCGCGACGGCCTGGCTGGAGATATGGCGGAGTTCGTCGGGCGGCAGGTGCGGCTGTACTACTATACCGACATCCCGACGCTGATCCGGATACTGAACCCTTCGGGCTACAGCACAGGCGGTGGCACCGGCCTCCGCGAGGCGGCGCAGGTAGAGCTGCGCAAGCTCCGTGAGGCGGACCTGGACCTGCTCGATGCCCAGCAGAAGGTGAATGACGCCCAGACGCGGGTCCTCACGCTCCGCGAGGAGCTGCGACTGGCCAAGACTGAGGCCACAGACAAGGCGGCGGCCCTCGTCACGGCGGCCAACGCGGTGACCGCCCTGCAGAAGGACAAGAAGGAGGCAACAGACAGGGTCACGGCCGCGAACACACGGGCTACCCGGACCGGTGCCACGGCCACCGACGAGTTGGCGCTGGCGAATGCCAAGGAGGCCGAGGACAAGGCCGATCTGGCTCTGTCGCTGGGCCAACAGCGCCAGACCGAGGCCCAGCGCGAGAGTGACGCCGCGGAGAAGCGCCGGGCGGCCCTGGAGGACGAGCAGAACGGCCTCCCGGGGAAAGTCAAGCTCGCCGAGGACCTGCTGTCGGCCGCCCAGGCCGCCGTCGCCCGGCAGCGCCGTGCGGCGGCCCTGACCGCCACGGATGAGTCGGAGGCCTTCGCCGCCGCGCGAGACAACCAGCCGTTCTACTACGCCATGGCCAATGCCGCCAGCACCGACCCGGCCAAGAAGGTCATGCTCTACGGGTTCGAGGGCAGCAAGTCGCTCTTCGTGCGCGGCAAGCGCAAAGACGTTGAGGACGTCGTAAGGCTCATCACGCAGTTCGATGCCCCGGCGCCTCAGGCCCGGCTGACGCTGTGGACGATCGAGCTCAACGGCAGTGCCGACCGGCTCAACCGGGCCTTCGAAGACATCGAGGACGAACTGGCGTCCACCCGGGCACAGGTGAACGCGACGCTCTCTCTTCTGCGGGAGTGCGTGAACGAGGAGGTCACGAGGGCGGCGGCCGACGCGCTTCAGAAGCGCGAAGACAAGGCTGTTCCGGCGCGGCTGAGGCGCCTGCATTTCTACGAGGACGAGGTGCTGGAGCTCCTGGGGTATAGCAAAGACCCCAAGGTGCCCCTGAGCCGTGCCAAAAAGCTCGGAGCTCAGATACCCGATCCGGCCGCGACAACGACTCTGGGCGAAGCCCTCATGGTGCTGTCGCTGGCCAAGGAGAGCTACCGGCGCGGTGCGATGCGCCGCATCGAGAGCGGTCTGGCGGAGCGACTGGCGCGGTTCCCCCACCGCGGCGAGCAGGAGACTGTGGATACAGCGACGATCCTCGCCTGCACCCGGCAGGCCCTGGGCCTGGACAGGGAGCCCGCGCACGGGCCCCGCCTGACGGCGCACCAACTCGAGATCGTCCGCGCCCTGCAGTGGGCGACACTCAGCGGCATATCCGCGGTGCTGGCGAGGGAGATGCTCGACGAGCCCGTTGGCACCAAGAACGACAACGCAGAGTACCTGAAGACGACTGCTGAGACTGTGCGCGACCTGGTCCTGGGGGAGTTCGGCCCACCTGGAGGGGGGGGCGGCGGCGGCGGCCAGTCTCGCGAGGCGGAGTGGCTGCGCGACGCCCAGGAGGCCCTCGACGCCGCGGAGGGCGAGCGGCGCCGGCGCGTTGCCGCTGCGGATCAGATGCTCAAGGAGCTCATCATCGCCGTCGAGGATGACCTGGACCGCAGCTTCATGCGCCCGATGCTGACACGACTGCGCGAGCGAGCCGCCTCCAGGGGCGTGCAGGTGGGCTTCGTGCAGCGGACCTCGGTCCTGGCCACCAACCGCAGGGTAGCTCGCGTCAACCCGCGGGCCTCGGCCCAATTGGAGGTAGGCCGCGAGCAAGACGTACTGCAGGAGGCGCAGCAGGCGGTTCTGTTCTACGCCATGGCCCAGACCGGCGGCCTGATCGGCGCCTTCGGGCTCGCCGGACTGCAGCCCAAGGACAAGCCACCCGAGCTGTACGCGCTCACCACCGGGAACGTGTTCCAGGTGACACCCATCTTCGACCCATCGGGCCAGGCGCTGCGCTTCCAGCTCGACTACGTGGCCCAGACCCAGGTGCGCGAGCCCGATGGGACGGTCAACCCGCAACTGCCTCGCATCGAGCGGCACACGGTGAACACCGACGTGCAGCTCAGCAACCTCGAGCTGCGGGAGGTGTCGCGGTTTGAGTCCAACGCCAAGCTCGGGGTCCCGACGCGCACCTCCGGCGGTATCCCCATTCTGAACGACATCCCACTGATCAAGGAGATCCCGCTCATCGGGTGGTTCAGCAAGAAGAAGGGCCAGGCGGCCGTGGCGCAAGCCAGCCTCATCCTTGGACAGACCACGATGTACCCGACGATCGGCGACCTTGTCGGCCTGCTCAGCCCGGGGCCGCCTCCCTACACGGATGATCCGGGCAGTCCGTAGTCCTCCCCCGTCCGCCACCACGCCGCACGCCAACCTGCTCGTCAGGCACGACCCGGCCCGGCCCCGCAGGCGGGAGCGTCTCGTCGCTCTCGCTCGCTCGGCCGGGCCTCTGTGTCTCGGCCGAAGGTCACCCCTGCGGCCTCGGCGAATGGCCCCGGCTACTAACCTCAGACCGCGAGGCACGTCATGTCACCACTTGGCATCTGCGTGATCGGAGCCGGAGACCTGGGCACCGTCCATGCCCAAAGCTGGCTCACCGTTCCCGATGTGAAGCTCATCTCGGTGGCCGATCCTCTCACCGAACGGTCGCTCCGCAACCGCGACAGGTTCGGCTTTCAGGCCGCCTGCGCCGATCACCTGGAGGCCCTGGACATGCCCGGGATCCAAGTGGTGTCCGTGGCGGTGCCGTCGTCTCTGCACCGGCAGTGCTCCGAGGCGGCCATGGACCGCGGCTACCATGTGCTCTGCGAGAAGCCCATTGCCCTCAGCGTGGAGGACGCCCGGGCGATGCTCGCCACCCGCGACCGGACGGGCGTCAAGCTGGCGGTGGGATTCTGCAAGCGGTTCATGGGGCAGGTGGAGAAGGTCGCCGAGCTGGTGCAGGAGGGAGCCATCGGAAGGCCCTGCATGTACCGGTTCGTCACCGGCTGGGAGCGGCGGCCGAAGCTGTGGATCATGGACAAGGACTGGGGCGGCGGCCCGGTCATCGACCTGTGCTGCCACTACATCGACCAGATGCGGGTGATCTTCGGAAGCGACCCGGTGCGGGTCAAGGCCGCCGGGATGACGCTTTCCGAGGGGGCCGAGGAGCTGCCCGGGGTGCACCCGGAGATCGACACGGCGAGCTTCACGGTGGAGTACGCCTCCGGCGATGTGGGCGCCCTGAGCCTGACCTGGGGCCTGCCCAGAGGCGTCAAGACGGAGCAGGTAGAGGACCTCATCGGCCCGGAGGGGGCCATCAAGGTTGACGGCGTCCAGCAGATCACCCTGCTGCAGAGAAGCGGCGCGCAGGTGTTCGCCGATCTTGGCTACGACATGTACGCCCGGCAGGCGCAGGCCTTCGCGGGGGCGATCCGACAGGACAGCCCGGTGGCCGCCAGCGCGGAGGATGGCCTGCTGGCCCTGCGCGTCTCACTGGCGGCGCTGGAATCGATCCGCAGCGGGGAAGCGGTGGCGATCGAGAAGTCCGGCTGAAAAGCCGGGCCTGCCGTCAGGATGTCATCCTGAGCGTCAGTCTCGCGCAGCGAGATAGCGAAGGATCTCGCCATATGCCAGGAGATTCATCGAGCTGCTCTTGCCGGGAGCAGACGCTCTCAGGATTGCCTTCCCATGGGAATGCGGAGTTTTGGGCCGCACCTATGGGCGCAGGAGGCTGCCGGCCGCGCGCCGTATGGAGGGCCGAGTGCACGGAGCCGTTCTCCAAGAGCCCCAGAGCGTCTCGCCTCGGCCTGGCCGCCGGCTTCCTGGGCCTCGCCCCACGGCGACGGCCAACGGCGGAGCGGCGTCGTGGCCGTTGGCCGCCGTGCTCGCCTCCGTACGCCGGGGCCGGGGGGGCGGGAGCCGTTGCAGTCACCGATCCCCACCCCACACGCCCCACAACCCACGAAATGGAGCCTTAGCCTCGATGGGCACTGAAACTACATTTGATGTGATGGCCTTCGGCGGTGTGTGCTGGGATTTCGTGGGGAGCGTGGAGCGCTATCCGGCGCTGGATGAGAAGGCCCCGCTGAAGTCGCTGGTGCAGCAGGGCGGGGGGCAGGCGGCCACGGCCGCCGTGGCGGTGGCGCGCCTGGGCGGCAGATGCGCCGTCTGCGGCCACGTGGGAGACGACGAGTTCGGCCACAAGAACGTGGCCGAGTTTCGCAACGAAGGGGTGGATACCACGTATCTGAAGGTGGTGCCCGGCGGCAGCACCCAGTTCGCCTTCTGCGTGGCCCAGGAGGGTTCGGGGCACAGGAGCATCTTCTGGAAGGCCCCGTCGATGGGCAGGATCGACCCGGCGGAACTGGATATCCAGGCCCTGCTGAACTGCCGCTGCCTGCTGGTGGATTCGCACCACGTGGTGGCCTCGGCGGCGGTGGCGAGAGCGGCGCGGGAAGCGGGGATCCCGGTGGTGATGGACATGGAGCGTCCGCAGCCGGGGAATGACGAGTTGCTCTTGGCCGCGGACTGGCCGATTCTGCCTGAAGTCTACGCTCGGATCCACAGCGGCCTGGAGGACCTCGGCGAGGCGGGCCGGGCCCTGCAGAGGTCTCTGGGGCGACCGGTGATCGTGACCATGGGGGCCAAGGGCGCCATGGCTTTCTGCGATGGCGACACCCACCATCAGCCGGCCTTCGAGGTCTCGCCGGTGGTGGACACCACCGGAGCGGGAGACGTGTACCACGGGGCCTTCGCCCACGGGCTGTCGCTGGGCTACGGACTGGAGGAGAACATGCGCTTCGCCGCCGCGGTGGCGGCGCTCAAGTGTCTGGCGCTCGGGGGCCGCACCGGGATCCCGAGTTTCGCCGCAGCCCGGCGCCTGATGGACGGGGCATAGCCGACGAGGGGCTGTATCACAAGACAGGGATGTGACCTTACATGAGCATCATCTCATGGATCGTGCTGGGCGGGCTGGCGGGCTGGATCGCGTCGCTGCTGCTCAAGGAGCAGCGCGGCTGCCTGGCCAATGTGATCATCGGCATCCTGGGAGCGGTGATCGGTGGGCTGATCTTCAGCTTCCTGGGTGGTAGCGGAGTGACCGGCTTCAACCTGTGGAGCGTGTTCGTGTCCGTTGTCGGGGCGCTGATCCTGCTGGCGATACTGGGGCGGCGGCACAGATAGGGCGAAGCGGGCGGCCGGCCATTGCTTGGCGGGACGCCTGCCTCAACGGATCACCTGCAGCTTCATCATGTTGGTGGTTCCCTGCCGGCCCACGGGGCTGCCGGCGGTGACGACGATCACGTCTCCCGGCCTGGCCAGACCCATCTCTCGGGCGCGGCGCTCGATCCCCTCTACCATGGCGTCGGTGCTGTCCACCGGCTCGATGAGCACGGGCTGGACGCCCCAGTAGAGGGCGCAACGCCGGGCGGTGCGGGGCAGGGGCGTGGCGGCGATGATCGGTACACGCGGCCGGCACTTGGAGGCCAGTCGCGCCGTGGACCCGGACTGGGTGAAGGCCGCGATCGCCACGGTGTCGAGCTCCTCGGCCACTCGGGCGGCGGCCCTGGATAGCGCGTCCGAGAACGACAGCGACGCCTCCTCGTCGGACGCCGTGTGCAGATGGCGACCCCGGAACAACTCCTCTTCGGCCGAGCAGGCGATGCGGCGCATCATGCTCACCGCCTCCACCGGATAGCGCCCCACGGCCGTCTCGCCGGAGAGCATCACCGCATCGGTGCCGTCGAGAATCGCGTTGGCAACATCCGAGGCCTCTGCCCGGGTGGGGCGCGGGTTTTGGCGCATCGAATCCAGCATCTGGGTGGCGGTGATCACCGGGACCCGCTGCCGGGCGCAGACACGGATGATGCGCTTCTGGATCATGGGCACGTCTTCAGGCGGCATCTCCACCCCCAGATCGCCTCTGGCGATCATGATGGCATCGGCGCTGCCCACGATCTGCTCCAGTTCGTCGATGGCTTCGGGCTTCTCAAGCTTGGCGATGATGGGCACATCGCTCTCCAGGGAGGCCACGGCGTCTTTGGCGATGGCCAGGTCCACCGCCGAGCGCACGAAGCTCACGGCGATGTAGTCCACCCCCAACCGGATGGCGAACTCCAGGTCTGCCCGGTCTTTGGCGGTGAGGGCCGGAGCACTGACCTTCACTCCCGGCAGGTTGATCCCCTTGTGTTCCGAAAGCTCGCCCCCGGTGACGACCTGACAGATGACGTCGGCGTCCTGGACGGCCAGTACGCGCAGCTCCAGAAGGCCGTCGTCCATCAGGATGCGGTCACCGACACAGACGTCGCCGGGCAGGCTACGGTAGGTGGTGGAGACGCACTGGGCCGTGCCGGGCACGGTCTCGTCGGTGGTGATGCAGAGGCTCTGGCCCTCGACGAGGGTTACTGGGCGCCGATCCTGCAACGCCCCGGTGCGGATCTTGGGGCCCTGGAGGTCGGCGATGACGGCCAGATGGCGCCCGGAGGCCTTCTCCACGCGGCGGATCCGCTCGAAGGCCGCCTGGTGGGAGGCCTGGTCGCCGTGGGAGAAGTTCAGACGCAGCAGATCGACGCCGGCCTCGACCAGGGCGCGGATGACCTCTTCCTGCGCCGAGGCGGGGCCGATGGTGGCGATGATCTTGGTGGGGTTGTCGCACGATAGGATCGGTGGTCGGGAAAGCATCGAGCCCTTCTCTCTGCCTGGGGAGTATAGCTGCGACTCGTGTGGTGACGGCGGGATGAGGTGCTGCGCGGGCCCGGCCGGGCGAGCGGGATGGGCTGGGCCCTGGCTCTGCCCGCCCTTGGCGGCGCCGGGTGCACCTTGGTTGAGTAGGTGGTTTTCACGTCTCATGCCGCTCTTGCAGCGTCTGCTATCTGCGCGGTGTCGCCGCTGAGCAGCGCGGCGCGGACCGCCAGTGCCGCGTCTGCGCCTTTTTCTGACCAGCGCATGCCTGCCCCCTTGAGGCGTTGGCCGACGACGACCTTGCATCCGGCTTCTGCGGGGCCGCTGCCTATCATCATGCCGCGCTCGCGGAACT
>Ga0334884_1002053_pt1 | contig 27290 bp, 30 predicted proteins | sample GraSluR1_MG_7_FD_207215 | JGI IMG/M metagenome (GOLD analysis project Ga0334884, IMG submission 207215) | Sludge microbial communities from methane-producing bioreactor in Wageningen University, Netherlands - Granular Sludge_12_05 R1 | ecosystem: Engineered > Bioreactor > Anaerobic >...
TCTACAAGTTCCGCAAATATCTCTTCCTTAAGCAGGATCTCTTGATACATCTTTGCCTCATACTCTGGAATTCCTGATTTCAGGACTTTCATTCTTATCACCCCCGTTTCACCTCTAATTATACACCAAAGGCCATTATTGGTTAACTTCACGAAGTATAGTCTTCTCGAGACTTTGCGTATCTCATATGCTAGAATGAGGATGAAACGCAAACTGAAATTGTTTCAGGAGGGATGTTTGTGATGAAGAAAATCGCGATCTTGACTAGCGGAGGAGATGCTCCGGGAATGAATGCAGCGATAAGAGCAGCAGTCAGGACCGCTGTAACCGATGGATTAGAAGTATTGGGAATCCAGAGAGGCTATTCGGGTCTGCTGGATGAGGATCTTATCGATATGGATTACTCTTCTGTTGGTGGAATCATGGAAAGAGGTGGAACTATCCTCAGAAGTTCAAGATGCGAGGAATTCAGAACTGCTGAAGGTAGAGCAAGAGCCGGTGACATTCTTAAGGCACGCGAGATAAATGGTCTAGTTGTGATAGGTGGCGAGGGTAGTTTGAGTGGTGCCAATCTGCTTATGGAAGAACAGGGCATACCGGTAGTCGGACTTCCCGGTACGATCGACAACGATATTGCTCTCACCGACATGTGTATAGGTGTTGATACTTGTTTGAATACCTGTGTCGAGACGATTCAGAAACTCAAAGATACTGCCTCTTCGCATGAGAGAGCCTTTGTTGTGGAAGTAATGGGCAGAAGTTCGGGTTATGTTGCTCTTGCCTCCGGCATAGCCGTAGGAGCAGAAGCGATAATAGTACCGGAAATACCTGTTAACTATGAAGAAATCGCCGATAAGATCTGGCAGGAGAGAAAGAGAGGAAAGATCAACTGTATAATCGTAGTCGCTGAGGGAGCCTCAAGTGCATATACGGTTGCCAGGCACGTAGAACACAGAATAGGTTACGAGACGCGAATAACTATACTTGGACACATTCAACGCGGCGGCTCTCCAACCGCCTTTGATCGTGTCCTCGCTTCGAGAATGGGATACACTTGCGTTAAGGCTTTGGAAGAGGGGGATACAGGAACAATGATAGCCTTGCAGAGCGGGAAAATGAAGAGAATTGCTCTGGGAAAGGTTCTTTCGCAGAAGAAATCACTGGACATGGAGCTTGTTGAAATGGCCACGATTCTTTCCTGAAGGATGGTTCTTATGAGAAAAACGAAGATAGTTTGCACGATTGGTCCTGCAACCGAATCCGCAGAAATGTTAAGAGATCTGATGCTAAAAGGCATGAACGTTGCCCGTCTTAATACGACTCACGGTGAAATTGAGCAACACAGGAAGAGAATAGAAAGGCTCAAGGAACTCCGTAAATCTATGAAAGCACCCCTTACGATACTGCTAGATCTTTCGGGACCGAAAATCCGTACTGGCTCTTTTTCAGAGGATATGGTAGAGCTCACTCCAGGTAAGGAATTCAGGCTAACAACAAATCGTGTTGTCGGCGATGAAAATAAGGTCAGCGTAAACTATGAGAGACTACCTCTAGAAGTTCGAGAGGGGAACACGATCCTGATGGACGACGGAAAGATAAGGTTGAAGGTTCTCCACACAGATAATGAGAATGTTTATACAAGAATAGTGAACGGTGGTTCCATAACACACAGGCGAGGCATAAACCTGCCAGGTATAAATATAAGTATTCCGGCAGTTACGGACAAAGACAGAGAGTTCATAAAACTTGGTGTGGAGACAGGGGTTGATTATTTTGCCCTGTCATTTGTTAGGAAGGCCGAAGATGTTCTGTTGGCAAGGGATATAGTTAAATCTACCGGGAGATACATCCCGATAATATCTAAGATAGAGACCGCACAGGCCTTAAGAAATATTGAGTCAATATCCAGTGTTTCTGACGGTCTTATGGTTGCAAGAGGCGATTTGGGAGTCGAAATACCTGTCGAAGACGTACCTGTGGCACAGAAGAAGATAATCGGAGCGGGTAACTTCAACAGAATTCCAGTTATAACGGCTACTCAAATGCTTGAGTCGATGATTGAAAACCCTGTTCCAACCAGAGCAGAGGCTACCGATATAACCAACGCAATAATAGATGGAACCGATGCTATTATGTTATCTGGTGAAACATCTATTGGTAAGTACCCGCTGGAAGCTGTATCGGTAATGGATCTGACAGCCAGATCTGCCGAGAAATACCTGAACCAAAATCCGGAAATACTGTGGTGGACACGAGAAAAGGTATCAACCGATGATCACACGGACGCGATTTGTAGGGCCGCCTGGGATATTAGCGAAGCTATGAAAGTAAAGGTAATAGTCAGCTCTACGTTTTCCGGTCATACTGCAAGGAATGTTTCAGGGTTCAAGCCAAGAGCACATATACTCGCCTTGACACCCAACGAAGAAACGTACTACAGACTGGGGATAATTTGGGGTGCAATTCCAGTCCTGATGGCAATTGGTGAATCGACGGATGATCTTGTGAAGGTTGCGGGACCACTTGCAAAGAAGTTGAAGCTTGTCAAGAAGGGCGAAACGATTATACTTACGGCCGGGATACCTTTCGGTGTGAGCAGCACAACTAACATACTTAAACTTGAGATAGCTTAAGTGGCGGAGAGATTTGACAGAGTGCAAGTATCTTCTACCATTTTCTGCCTAGGGGAGAGAAAAAAGGAGTTATACTGGCATAATAGCTTCTGTAAAGGTATAATCTTCTCTAGTTAACATCATTTAACATAAGGAGTGCTTGAAGAAATCGAGATATTGTTTTATCATTTATTAGCAGACTCTTATATCGAGTGCTAAATATACAGATTGAAAGGAGGCTTTTGGATGAAAGTAGTTCCTCTTGGTTCAAGATTGTTAATTAAGCCTTATGAAGAAGAGAAGAGAACATCTGGAGGTATCGTTCTTCCGGACGCGGCAAAGGAAAAGCAGATGACTGCAAAGGTAATTGCAGTCGGCGAAAAAGTCGAGGATATTGATCTCAAGGAAAATGACAAGGTGCTTTATTCGAAGTATTCCGGTACCGAGATCAGGATCGATGATGAAGACTACATAATCATTGATCAGGATGATATCCTGGCGAAGATCGAAGGATGAAGGAGGAAACGGTATGGCTAAGATACTGAAATATGGTGAAGAATCTCGCAGAGCTCTCGAAAGAGGAGTCGACGCGGTAGCTGATGCTGTAAAGATAACTATCGGACCAAAGGGTAGAAACGTCGTTCTCGAGAAGAGTTGGGGATCTCCAACAATAACCAATGATGGAGTTTCAATTGCTAAGGAAATAGAACTCGAAGATAAATTTGAGAATCTCGGTGCTCAGCTTGTGAAGGAAGTTGCTTCCAAAACAAATGATATTGCCGGTGATGGAACTACTACGGCAACGGTTCTTGCGCAGGCAATGATAAAAGAAGGACTTAAGAATGTTACGGCGGGAGCCAATCCGATTCTTCTGAAGAAGGGAATTCAGAAGGCCACCGAGAAGGCAGTTGCGCATATAAGATCACTCTCCAAAAAGATATCCTCAAGAGAAGATATCGCCTCGGTAGCTGCAATCTCCGCTAACGACACTGAGATTGGCGAGCTCATTGCGGAAGCTATGGACAAAGTTGGTCAGGACGGAGTTATAACTGTCGAAGACTCCAAGACTCTGGAAACATACGTAGAATTCGTTGAAGGTATGCAGTTCGATAGAGGATACATATCTCCTTATTTTGTCTCTGATCCAGAGAAGATGGAAGCGATTATCAAGGATCCTCTGATACTCATCACCGATAGAAAGCTCTCGGCTGTGAAGCCCATAGTCCCTCTTCTGGAGAAGGTAGCCCAGGCGGGTAAGCCTCTAGTGATTATAGCTGAAGACATCGAGGGCGAAGCTCTTTCCACGCTTGTTCTCAACAAGCTGAGAGGCACTCTGGATTCAGTCGCTGTGAAGGCACCTGGTTTTGGAGACAGAAGAAAGGCCATGCTTCAGGATATTGCAACTCTTACCGGAGGTACAGTGATAAGCGAAGAAGTCGGCCTAACCCTAGAAAACGCCTCAATAGACGATCTTGGAAGCGCAGGCATGGTGAAAGTCAAGAAGGATGACACGATCATTGTTGACGGGAAAGGCGATGCCGACAAGATTAAGCAGAGAATAGGTCAGATAAAGGCTCAGATAGACCAGACTACTTCCGAATATGAGAAAGAAACTCTTCAGGAAAGGCTTGCTAAGCTTTCTGGCGGAGTTGCAGTTATAAAGGTAGGAGCGGCTACGGAAACTGAATTGAAAGAGAAAAAGCACAGAATAGAAGACGCCCTTTCGGCGACAAGAGCCGCAGTTGAGGAAGGTATCGTGGCAGGTGGCGGCGTTGTTCTCGCCAGAGCGAAGAAGCCTGTTCAGGAGTTGTTTGAGAGCACAGAGAATCCTGACATCAAGATTGGTGTGAAGGTTGTGTTGAAGGCACTGGATACGCCGATGAAACAGATAGTAGAGAATGCCGGCCTGGACGGTGCGGTTATCGTCGACAAAGTCCTAAACAATGATGATCCGGCCTTTGGTTATGACGCACTCAACGATGTATATACCGATATGTTCAAAGTTGGAATCATAGATCCAGCAAAGGTTACAAGAAGTGCTCTGCAGAATGCCGCTTCGATCGCTGCAATTCTACTTACCACCGAAGCTGCACTCACTGAGAAGCCTGAAGAGAAACCTCAGGCTCCAATGCCGCAGATGCCAGAATACTGATAGACTTGAAGTCTGAAAGGGAGAGCGTAGCTCTCCCTTTTTCTGTTTTTGTGGCAAAATAGTCCTATGAGAGATTTTCTCACTATCGTCAAATGGAGAAACAGGGAAAGCATAAGATTAGTTACCAGACAGGGTGCCAGAACCACTTTTGTCACTGTGCTGGCAATTGCGTTTCTCGTAATGATAAGTGTTCCTCTGGTCCTGTACATGAGGAGTTTCTTTATACCAAACTTCTCTAGAGTCGCAGAACTCTCTGAACAACTAAAGGAATTTACGGGGATAGATTTGAAGGCAATCGTGGTCGCCTTCTTTTCGGCGATAATATTCTCGATCCTTCTCGGCAGTGATCTTCCTATAATCGTATCGAATCTCTTCTTCTCCGACAGGGTTTCTATGTTACTTCAAATGCCTGTGAGAAAATCAACGATTGCGAAAGTCCAACTCTCCGAAGTTCTTACCGCTGGAGGATTACCGGTTATTCTGTTTGTTCCGGTTTTTCTCGGGGCTCTCAGGGGACTTGGCTTCTCGGGTCTAAAGTTTTGGTTTGCCCTTGTACTGCTTCTAATATTCGTTCTCAATATTCTTGCCGTGACGGCTATCATCTCTTTCGCGGTTGTCTTTATCACTAAAGGGAGGCTTCTAAAGACCCTTTCTGCATTAATGACTATGGTAACTTTATTTGTCTTTATTTTCACTTTGCGTTTCATGGACTTTTCCGCGATCGATCTGGCGAGACCCGATCAGGTTGCTGCTCAATTTAGTGGTCTTCAAAAGTTGATAACCTCCCCGTATCTGCCGTGGACTCCGTTTGTCAGAGCAATCATGGGTGAGACAAGAGATATCTTAGTTTTCATGGTGTATTCCGTTTCAGTCTTTATTTTACTGGAGTTGCTGGAAGTCTTTGTATATCCCGGAGTTCTTCAAAAGCTTTTGACAAGACCTTCGGGTTCAAGAAAAATCTCGAGTAGCACAATTGACGGAAGATCCAATGCATTCTTCGGCATCGTCAGGAAGGATTTCCTTTTGCTCTTGAGAGAACCGAAGTTGACATTTGCCATTCTCTATCCATCGCTCTTCGTGCCGGTAGTTGTGATCGTTAATCCGACTCTGTTGAGGAGTTTCGGACTATTGCAGCTTCTCGGTCTCATTGTATTCCTCTTTAGCAATTACACTACGGTCTCATCGACTGCACTATTTGCTTTTGAAAGGCAATTGGGTGATAATTCTCTTCTGTACCCCATAAAAAGATTAAAGACAGTCATATCGAAGGTGGCAATTGTGAGTCTAATCTATTCATCGATTATCCTCATGGTAGGCCTGTACGTAGCTTCAAAGGCTTCTTTGTACGAAGGCTTCATACTGTCCTTTCTTGTTCTTATGATACCTACGATCTTCTCGCTTTCACTTCTGGGAGGTTATCTGGAGAAGAGTTTTGGAACGCAGGACACGAGCAACGTTTTCAAGGCCCTCAGCCTTGCCGGTGCTGTGCTCTCTTTCATACTTTCGACGATTCTTCCTGTCTTCTCTTCGCTACCGTTTGCCATGTACATTTCGGGTAGTATCGGCGCTTTTCTGGCCTTCTTAAATCTTTCGCCAGTTGTCCCGTGGACTTGGTTATTCGGTCTTGTAATCCCCATTACTCTCTGGGTGGGCATTGTATGGGCATCGCTCAGATCGCTATGCTATAATTTTGTCTGAATGAGGTTTTTGGAGGGATTCTTTTGAAAGTCCAGGATGTAAAGTACTTGAGCAGGAAGATTATGGAGACCGGTGAGACTCCTCTTCTTTGGGGTCATTTTGGGGTAGGTAAGACCGATCTGGCAAGAGAGATAGCCGAAGAGACAGGACGTGAGCTGATTATTCTGGTTATATCACAGATGGAACCGGGTGATCTCATAGGAATGCCTTCCAGAGATGGAGAAAGAACGCTCTTCCTGAGACCAGATTGGTGGCCCATCGAGGGTAACGTAGTATTGATGATAGATGAGGTCAACAGGGCTCACAGATCTATAAGAAACGCTATTATGCAGTTGTTGATTGATAGACGAATACACAATCACTTTCTTCCCGAAGGAAGCTGGATAATGGCTGCCGCTAATCCTCCCGATGAGGATTATGATCAGGTAGAACTTATAACCGATCCGGCATTTATGTCCCGATTCTTTCACCTTGAACTGACTCCCGATCCGGATGAATGGTTGAAGTGGTCAAAGACCCAGGCTATACCTGATTGTGTTATCACATTTATCAAAGAGTATCCGGAGTTTCTGTCGAGAGACACGATAGTCTCAATGAGGCTAGAGCTTCGACCCAGTCCCAGAAGCTGGTTCAAGTTAGGAAGAGTCTTTGAAAATCTTGGAGTCGATGAAATCGAGAAGTACGGTTATGTACTCGCTGCTGGTATGGTTGGACCCGAAGCTGCAAGGACTTTCATGAGCAAAATACAGGGAAGCCCACTTCAACCGTCTCCAAAGACGTTACTCCTTGAACTCGATGAGAATATGCTAAAGAGACTTTCAAGAGATGATATTTCCGGAACAAGTGCATCTGTTCTTAGAATAACAAAGCATCTATCTGAGCTTGATGAGATGCTTGTTCAGGAGTACTTTCAAATGGTGCCGGTTATCGCAGAGAACCTGCTGCGCATTGGAAGAGTAATACCAAGAGATTCGTTCTTCTCTATAGTTCGCCACGTTGTTCACCAGATGGAAGGAGAGAAGGGTATGAAGAGGGCTTTCTTCGAGAATCTTCTTGAAGAGCTTGCTATGGATCATGATGTAATGAAATTCCTTCAAAGGAGCGATTGATATGCAAGAGAGAGGATTGATGGAACGGGCCGTTTTCGAACTTGGTATAGACAGTCCATTCTACAACTTCCTGCTTCTCTTCATTGATAGAATAGCCTCTCCAGCAGTGAGGACGATAAAGCTCAGGGTTAACTCAAGAGGAAGATTTCAGCTCATCTATAATCCCGATGTTTTGAGAAGCAAACCTTTGATCTTCACCAAATCTCTTTTGAAGCATGAATGTCTGCACATAGTTAACGGACACATTTTGATCCCCATTAATAAGTCAAGAGAGAAGGCAATATGGGATCTGTCTATGGATGCGGCAGTGAATCAGTATATACCTGAACTGGATGCCTTAAGCATGCCCATGGACTCGCTGCTAATCGAAGGATGCTCTACTGACAATGAGAGATTCTTTGTTGGACCTCCTCAATCCTTACCGGGACAGACGGCCGAGTTTTATCACGATTGGGCGCTTGATTATATGAGAAAGAGCAATTCTATAGACCTCGAATTGCTTGAGAGGAACTTGGTCGGTGAAGACTCTCACGAAGACTTTGGAAACTTCGAACTCCCGAAAGAGTTTGTCGAAGATCTTCTAAAGCAGGTGATATCTGAGACCCTTGAGAAAGCGAACTCGGGTATTCCCGAGGGCCTCGAAGAGAAAATGAGACTGGTTCTAGATAATCCTGTCCTGGACTGGAAGAATATGATAAGGCGTTTTTTCGGTTCTTCAATGTATATAGGAAGATACAGGACTCCAATGAAGCCAAACAGAAGATATCAGGACCAACCCGGCTGGAGAACCGATTATGCGGCCAAACTCGTTGTGATAGTTGATACTAGCGGCAGCATAATAGAGGAGGAGTTCAATGACTTCTTTGGAGAGGTCGATTCAGTAGTTAGAGTGACAGACTCCAGAATCTGGCTTGTGCAAGTTGACGAAACTGTACAGAGCGTTATGAAATATGGAAAGGGTATGTGGAGAGACTTGAAGCTTATGGGCAGAGGCGAAACCGATCTGCAACCGGCAGTGGATTACTGTCAGGAAAGCCTGAGGCCCGAGGGTCTTTTGGTCTTTACCGATGGCTTTACAGATTTGCCTCATGTTTCAAGGAGAGTGCTCTTCGTTCTTCCAAAGAAGCATAATCCATCCTTTGCTGATGAGGCCAGATCAATTTACGGCAAGTCTTCGGTGGTGTTGCTAAAATGACATACTATTCCGGACCCCTGGAATTTGAAGGTAGCATGCGCGAGATATATGATTGTGTGAGTGACGGTTTCAAATCTGTAGGAGCGACGATCGACGAACGATCGGACAGGCTTGATAATAATTTCTCACACTTTATGACGCTTGTGGTTCAACCTGCAAAGACAGATTTTCCAGTTCTATCGATTTTCGTGGATGGTGAAGGAAGAGGTTTTACAGGTCTTTCGAATTCCTCGCCCTTTGAAACAGCAAGTGCTCTCTATAGATTCGGTAAAGAAGAAGTCGTTGAACTGAAAGAGGTATTTGGAGGTTTTTTCGGCACAGGTATCGATTTGAGTTTTCAAAGAGCGATTTTTCAAAATCCACTAAAGCTATACTTCCTCGCCTATTACGGTAACGAACGACTTCTGAAAAGGGAGATCTTAAAGGATTCCCTCAGAGGCAAAGACTACTTCAGATTTGCTGAGTCTGTCGACATGGAGTTATTGGACATCTGTATAGCAAACTATAGAAAATGGATAGAATTCTCGGAGGGAGAGGTCTTTGTCTTTCCTGTCCAGAACATTATTAAGATCGCTTTTGGACTTCCGAAGGCCGAAGAAAAGATCGACAGATCGGTAATTATTGAGCTATCAAGGTTGTTCAGATCAGAGGTTACCGCTAGGCACCGCGATTTAAGGATCTCAAGCGTTACTCCCGACATGAGAATAGACAGGCCGGTGGCGACAGTCTTTGAGATCGATCTAGCGGATTCGAAACGCATAATGAGAGAACTTTCAAGAATCTATGAATTCTACTCATACTGTGTTGAAAAGGCAGTGCAGGGCATGGTTTCAACCATTGATAGAGACTTTCCTCTGAAGGCAACAGGTGATTGAGATGAAAATGCAGTATCCGGTTTCTATAAGGAATATTCGCCAGCTGAAGGCCGGGGATCTCATTGAATACAGCGGTCGCGTAATGCTTGTCAACGAAAGCACTATTGAAAGATACAGACTTTATGAGAAGCTTGAGGGTACGCCCCTGCTCAACCTTTCCAGAGAGATACTTTTCTTCTGTGCGCCTGTAGTTGGGGGCCTCAATACCGAGTCTTTCGATATAGATCCTGAAGACCTTGAATACCTTTTTATGTCAGGTGTTACTGCGACTGTGGGATTAGATGTCTATGAGGAAAATATCCTGAATGTTTACAGGCGTTTCTCAAGGGTAAACTTCTCTGTCTGCAGTAGAAAGCTTCTGGTGCCGGTTGATGAACAGCAGAAGGTGCCGGACGAAATAGAGTGCGGTCTGAGCGTTTCGCTGAAGGATGTTCTACTTCTGGTCAACGTTTCAAGTAAGGGCGATAGATTCGGAAGCGATTGCGATGCCTGATTTCAAAACACACATATCCTGGGGCCTCTTTTCGTATCCGGTTTATATCTTTGTAGCCTTGCTCGTCGCGGAAGTGTTGGGATTTCCTCTACTGGTAGATACTAGGGTTATTGGCACTGGATACTTTCTCTATATTCTTGGAAGTGACTTTCCGGATATTGATTCAAAACAGGCGCTCATAAAGAGAATTCTTGAGGTTTTGATTGCGGCAATCGTGTCGTTTGTCAGTTACTCCTCGTTGATTTCTCCAAGGATCCAGCCAGTTCTCCTGTCCTGGATATATTTCTTGCCTTTGGTAGTTGCGATCTGTTTTTCAATAGCTATATTTCTCGGCGTTATGACTTCCAGGATTCTAGAAGCCTTAAGCCACAGAGGCTTCTTTCATACTTTGTGGGCGGGTTTGCTTTATGGGCTGGCGATAGCGGCTCTTCTTATACCGGGTTCACAGATCGCGAACGGTGACCATACGTACTCGGAAGTCGCTTATCTGTCATTTGCAGGGATAAGCGGTTATTTTCTTCATCTGATTCTTGATTCGCTTTATACGTCTAAAAAGAAAAGAAAAAGAGCTCTCTCGAAGAAGAGCTCCGAACAAACCACTGTTTGAACATTATTAATGGTAGAACATCTACTATTATTGCACGAGCAACTTTATGTTATTCCTGATTGAAGTCGATAGTTCTCCTGACACTTTTCTTGGTGTGAAATTCGAGTTCGTCCCCTTCCTCAAATTGATCGAATCCCAAAGCCTTTATGCCACACTCTTTCGGTGCATCGACTCTGCTGGCATCATCTTTGTAGTGCTTGAGAAACTCGATATCCACATCGGCGATTTCTTCATTCTTGCGATAAACCCTTATTTTCCCCTTTCTGAGAACGTGTCCGTCCTTCAGCTGGATTCCGGCAATAGTCCCAACCTTGCTTATCTTGAAGATTTTCCTGATCTCGCCATGGCCCGTCACTTCTTCTACTTCTTCGGGTTCAAGAAGCCCTTCCAGAGCCTTTTTTATATCATCGATAAGATTAAAGATTATCTCATAAGACTTTATCTGAACGCCTTCTACCTCAGCCTGTCTTCTGGCAGCAGAGTCTGGCTTAACTTTGAAACCCATTATGACAGCATCAGATGCCGAAGCCAGCATTACATCGCTGGAATTTATCGACCCGATTCCCGAGTGGACTACTTCGATTCGAACGTCTGCATTCTCAAGTTTTGACATGGCTTGTTTCAGGGCTTCGACCGTTCCGAATGAGTCGGCCTTCAAGATGAGTTTGAGGTCTTTCTTTTCACTTCCCTCTGAGGCCATTGATAGGAATTCCTCAAGTCTCACATGCCTTTTGTTGGTTATTGACTTCTCCTTCTGAACCTGGCTCTTTGCATACTGTGAAAGATTTCTGGCGCTTTCAAGACTGTCTACAACGTAAACGATGCTGTGAACATCGGGAACGCTATCGAATCCAATAATCTGGACCGGATCTGAAGAATGGGCTTCCTTTACACGTTTGCTGTTTTCGTTTATAAGGGCTTTCACTCTTCCGGAAGCAGTCCCGGCAACGATATAATCTCCCGATTTCAGTATTCCGTCCTTCATGACAATAGTAGCTAGCGGTCCCACGGCCTTGTCCAGTCTTGAATCGATTATTATGCCCCTCGCATTCACCTGAGGAACGCACTTTATGTCCGCCACCTCTGCTACCAGAAGTATCATCTCGAGAATGTCTTCAACTCCCTTACCGGTTTTCGCAGAAACGGGAACTGTGACCGTGTCCCCGCCCCAATCTTCGGGAACGAGTCCGAGTTTGGAAGCAAGTTGTTGCTTCGTCAGGTCGACATTTGCGTTAGGTTTATCGATCTTGTTGATCGCGACAATTATCGGGACTTTGGCAGTCTTTGCGTGATTAAAGGCTTCAACAGTCTGAGGCATAACACCGTCATCGGCTGCTACTACCAGTACCACAATATCCGTCGCCTGAGCGCCTCTAGCTCTCATTTCGGTGAAGGCTTCATGTCCAGGAGTATCTATGAAGGTTATCTTCCTTCCTCTTATTTCAACCTGATAGGCACCGATCGATTGTGTTATCCCGCCTATCTCTCCTTCGGCGACCTTCGCTTTTCTCATTTGATCAAGCAATGTTGTCTTTCCATGATCGACGTGTCCCATAACAGTCACGACAGGAGGTCGCTGAACAAGTCTTGTGCCCTCTTTGTAGAGTTCTTCGTAGCTATTCAAAAGACTTTCAAATGGATTGACCGTATCTTCCTGTATCAGTTCTATATCCCATTCATATTGTCTGGCAATGTTTCTCGAGTCTTCCATAGAGAGAATCTGGCCGGGTCTAAGTATTATACCCTTCACAAATTGATCCTTTATGATCTTGGAAATCGGTACATTCATTTTGCGCGCAATCGTGTCCAGTTTGAATTCATCACTCTTGAGCTTTATCGTTCTCTCGGCCTTTTGGACGATTGCCTTCTTTTCCGGTGTGGGTTCTTCCTTAACATCAAGCTTCTTTTCAAGCTTCTTAACTTCTTTTTCCTGAATCTTGTTCTTGGCTTTTTCAGTTTTCTTCAGTGCCTCTTTTTTCTCGTCCTCGTAGAGGCCTACAATAATGTTTACAGTTTCATCGTCAAGAACCGACATGTGGTTCTTAACAGTTACACCGAGCTCTTCCAGCTCATCCAGCAGCTCTCTTGCCGATATATTTAATCTTTTAGCAAGCTCATACACTCTGGCTTTTGGCATAACTCATTCACCTCCTGCCTGTGTGATCATCTTAGAGATCTCTAACAACAAGCCTTCATCGTCAACAGCAACTGCTGAGATGTTATCCTTGCCTATAGCTTTTCCAAGAGTTATCCGGTTATGTTCCTTGAGTATGATGCACTTTGCGCCTTGACTTTTGCAACGAATCTGCCAGTTCTTCTTTGTGGTGTCGCTAGCATCACAGGCTAGAAAAAGCATCTTGTTTCTTCTAGGCTGCTTCAGATAGCTTCTTAACTGGTCTTTGCCAAAAACAATTCTGTTAGCTTTCCTGCTGATACCGAGAAGAAACATCAGTCTATTCTCATCCATGTTACACCTTTTGTAAACTACGCATATTCGAGCAACACGATTTTTGCTTCCCCATAAGATTTTGATTCTAGCGATAGACTTTCCAGTCTTTCAAATTTTCTGCCCGAAATAAAAGAGTCAACGGCATCGAGATTGAAATTGAGAGCCGGTGTCTTATAATGCATTGGAATAATGAAAGAAGGTTCTATAGCCTTCGCAATCTTCCAGGCAGTGCTTGAATCAACTGTGTAGACACCACCGACAGGGATTAAGAGAACATCGGGTTCTGACAGTTTCTGTAATATTTCTGTTGCAGGAACATGACCTAGATCACCGCAATGAACAACCCTGAAACCGTCGGGCGTAGTCACATCGAACACAATGTTGGAACCACGTTTGCTGCCCTGAAGCTCGTCATGGAAGGTCTCATAGCCCTTAACTGTGAATCCAAAAGCTTCGTGGTTACCGGGTTCTCTTATCAGAGTATAGTCGTTATTGAATCTATCATGTGCATTGTGATCATGGTGCTGGTGAGATTCCACGATTATGTCCGGTTCGATAGAAGGCAGAGAGTATCCGACTCCTTCATCGAAGGGATCAATCAACATGATTCTTGTACCGCATATCAATGAAAAACATGAATGTCCGTGCCACTTCAACAACATATGCATCACCCAAGTATTTATTATATCACGGCTTCTGTAACATGTTTTTCCTGGACGTTTTGAAGACTTAGAAGACGGTCCTGTCGAGTATTTTTCCGGTCAGACTGACTAGAAAGACTACTCTCTCTGATAAGTCGATAATTCCGTAAGAACCGCCCGATCTGTCCTTGGGAAGGGCCACACTTCCGGGATTGAGGCTTAAAACTTCTTCAAGCCTTTTAATCTCCGAAACATGAGAGTGGCCGTTTATAGCTATTCCTCTGCTGAAGGGAGTTTTCTCGATCTCGTGACCGTGACTTATGAAAATATTGACACCTTGAAGATTGATAGTCCGACTCCACGGAAGTCTTCTCTTACCTATTAGCAATGCATCCACATCACTGTCGCAATTTCCTCTTACACCGCAGATAACAGATGAAAACTCCTTTAGGATAGCGGAAAGGGACAAGGGATCGTAGTCATCGGGAATGGGATTCCTCGGACCGTGGTTGAGGTAATCACCACAATGTACTATAAGATCGAACCTGCCACAATTGTTGAAGATCTGACGCGTTCTCTCAAACGCTCCATGAGTATCTGATATTACCAGAATTCTTTTAACCATCTGAAGTATAGAAGAGCCCCTCCTTTGCAGAATACTGTGATCTCTTTTTCGACAGTGACGTTGGAAACTCCCAGAGGCTTTGAGTAATCTAACATGTGATCGAGAAGTGGGTATTTGAAGCCATAAAGAGTAACAGAGGGTATGTTCTCACCGAATGGAAAAAAAGACCAGGTCTCTCCAATCTGTACATTGAAGACACTGAAGCCCCTTATTATTCCGATTTGCAGATTCTCCTCGCTAATGAGAATCTTCAGGCGGTTGCAGGCGTTGTATATTGAAAAGATAGTAGCAATGAAGTGATCGGGTCTCTTGCCGGTGGCTCCAAAGACTTCGACTTCAGAAATGCCACGTCTTTCCAGCTCTCTGATAGCTATTTCTGTATCTGTATCATCTTTCTCAACTGGGAGTAAAAGCGTTTCTGATCCGTGTTCTACACACCACTCATATGAAGAGCGTGAAAGAGAATCCATGTCTCCGACCAGAAGATGCGGATAAACACCCAGGCACCGAAGCATTTCAGCACCTGAATCGACCGCCACTACCAGATCCGCTTTGGAGAGTCGCCCGTTGTAAAATTCTTTGGAGGACGGGTAACTACCTCCTAAAAACAATGCCGCTGTTTTCACCTGTCTTTTCCAAGTCCTAGAAGGTTTCTGTATTTGTTGACCGTTCTCCTGGCGATAGATATTCCTCTCGTTTCAAGTTCCAGGACAAGTTGTGAATCCGAGATCTCTTGATTCGCCTTGATTATCTCGGCTATTATCTCTTGAGCCTGTTCTTTTTCCTGAAGGTTGCCAAAGAAATACCTCAGTGGAAAGGTCCCGACCGTGGTCTGGATGAATTTTCCCTTAACCGCTCTGCTGACAGTCGAAACAACAACGCCAATCTTTTCGGCGATTTCGTTCATCTTTAAAGGCTTAATTCTATTGTCGTTCTTCAGGAGATAGGCTGCGTTCTTCATTACTATCTCGTTCCCTATCGTCAGAAGCGTGGCCTTTCTTCTCTCAAGTGAACCTATGTAGAACTCAGCCTCTTCGAGTTTCTCCTCAAGATACTGCTTGGCATCCTTCTCACCGTGATCCAGTATGTCTTTGTAAGCATCGTCCACATTCATTACCAGCGAGTAATCTCGGACTGTAACAACAAACTTTTCATCCAGAAAGTCGATGTAGATATCCGGTTCCACATAGCGGACAAAAGCGCCGTCATTGTATCCCGAAGATGGATACAGGCCCTCACCTATAAGCGAATCAAGTTCGGCCCTATCTGAGGCGAAGACACCGTCGAAGCCCCCGTCCCGTATTATGTTGATGATCACTTTGAGATCTTCGACAGAGCATTGACCATCTGAAGCTATAGAAGAGAGGTGAGAGGTCAGGAGTCCATAATCATTCATGTTGTCCAGTAACAATTCGAAAAGTCTGAGTTGAGAGTCTTCGAGCACGTAAAACGCGAAATCTCCGAGAATCTCTCTGAAAGTTGGAGGTTGCGATTCAAGTCTATCAAAGTCCCAACCTTCACGATCGGTATTATCGGATTTCATATAGATCGAATAGTCTATTGGCTGGGAAAAAGAGTCGCTATCTTCTGTGTTCTCCTCGTCTGAGGACCTTTTGTTCTCCTCTTCTCTGTCTTCTATAAGATCATAGTCCTCTCTTCTGATTTCCAGTAAAGGATTGGCCTGAACAATCTCTTCAAGCTCGGCCGTAATCTCAAGAGAATTCAGTTGAAGAAGCTTTAAAGCCTGCTGAGATCTTAATGACAGGCCAAGTCTCTGTTCCAGTTTTTGAGATACTTCATGTCCTAATTCCATAATGCTAGCCCCTTAGTTCTTCAAGATACGAGAAGACTTCTGAGTAACTGCGGCCAATACTGGAGGCCGTTTTTGAAGGATCCGCGCACGACATTAGTTCAGAAGCCTTGCCCATGAAATACATTCCCAGAATTGCAGCCCTTTTCATGTCACCGGTCTGGGCTGCGAAACTTCCTATAGTTCCCGACAGCAAGTCGCCGCTGCCACCCTTTGCCAGACCGGTTGTTCCGGTCACGTTTATATCTAACCTTCCATTTTGATCGCACAAAACTGAACTTGCGCCCTTAAGAATAGTCATGCATTGATTGCTTCGACAGAAATTCATAAGAGATTTCAAATCAGGCTCGCTCTTGCTCAGTATTCTGAATTCCCCCTGATGCGGGGTTGTCAGACTGTTTCTCATTCTCGATAATACTGATAGATCCTTCGAAAGTGCGTAAAGCGCATCAGCATCAACAACGAAGCTCTTTTCAGAAAAACGACCAAACAACTTCTGAATAGCATAAACGGTATCCTCTTCTCTGCCGATACCGGGTCCGATAACGACCGAATCAACGTTTTCCACGAGTTCCGAGATAACCGGCAGGTCGTCTATAGAAAAGTGTGAGCCAGAAGAGACCAAAGAGATACTCTCGGGAAGACTGTTGCGTATTACCATTGCCGCTTCAGGAGGTGTGTAAGTGTAAACCATTCCGCAGCCAGAAAACATGGCTCCAATAGCGCTCAGAAGTGGCGCACCCGAGTATTTCTCACTTCCACCTATTATCAGGACTCTTCCATATGTCCCCTTATAGCTATTGGGCGGACGTAAGGGGAGAAGTTTCACTACCGTCTCATCGTCGATCAAATAACAGCTTGAATGCGATTCTATTATGGTACTCGAAAAACCCTCGTTCTTGACTACGACCTCACCACAATACTCACGCCCGGGGTAGATGAACTGACCTGTCTTTCCAGTTGCGAAGGTTACGGTCTTATCAGCCATGAAGGCTTGCTCCGCAATACTACCATCAAAGCCGGAGACTCCTGAAGGAATATCTATAGCGATTCTATATACATTCAACGAGTTTACGAGTTCAATCAAACTGGCCAAGCGATTCTCCAGCTTTCCGTGAAACCCTGTGCCAAATATTCCGTCAACCACAAGATCAGATTCTCTTAGTAGATGCTCGAGATTTGAAAGCTCTTGAAGACCAAAAATCGAGCCGCCCATCGATGAAAAGAACGCAGCATTGCTTCTGCAGTCTTCTGATGACGGTGGATAACAAGCGATAACTGAAATGTCCAGTCCTCTATTCAACAGCAATCTTGCGACAGCGTATCCGTCTCCACCGTTATTTCCGGAACCGCATAGCACAACGCCCTTATTGACCCCTAACTTCAGCACTTCCTCAAAAACGCTTCTTGCGGCGTTCTCCATAAGAAGTAGCGAGGGCATGCCTCTTTCTATTATATCTCTATCGATTCTCCTGACTTCCTCGGGAAAAGCGATCCTCAAAAGTATCACCCCTCACTTAGATCTTATCATTTTCGCAAACAGTTGGCATGTTATAATCCTGCCGAGGTGAATTGAATGAAAGCGGTCTTTTTCATGATTTTCGTTTTGATCTTCTCGGTCATCTTTGGAGCTGAAAAGGCCAGCGATTACGATTTTCTGACCTTTTTTTTGATGCAGGTTATTGAATCGGGCAGTATAGACGCAACTGTCAATATGGAGTTTCATCTAATGGATTCCGATTCCAATGACTCATATAGAGATATGACAGTAAGAATGAGGTTTATTCTCAGTGACTGGGAGGATTTATATCTAGAGTTTTTCGAGCCTGAAGAGCTCGCAGATATCTCTTTCGTCTATCTTGCCAGAGAAGAAGTAGTTTTCAGTATGGTCAACGGAATTCCGTGGAAGCAGTATCGCTGGAGTTATGAAGCTGATCTTATTGGAAATCTTCTTGGCCAGTTCCTTAGAGGACTCATGGAACCCGCGAACTTCAGCTGGGAAGTTGAAAATGAGCCTCAAAGGAGTGTATTCCGTATAGTGCCCTCTGATACGAAGTTGCGTTTTCTTGGTCTTCTGAGCGGAGGGGGATATATTCCCAATCTGATGCGAATATATATCTCGCTTTTCACGAGGGAGGGTTATTCTCCAACTCTCGATTACGTGAAGATTACCGATAGACTCGAAGAGGAGTACCTTTACATTGAATTCGAGACTTTCTCATTGAGTGTCGACAGAAGAATCTTTTCGGACTCGAGAAAAAAGTTCTACGAGTCTTTTCAAAAGTAGTCGCTTTTCAGCTTAATGATTATTCTGGGTATTTCGATGTCCAAATCTCTGTCAAATAAACTGGTAGTCACCAAGAATTCTCTCAAAAAAATATACGCTCTGTTCTCTATCCTTAAAGACCCTCTGATAAGCAAGAAACATCCGGCATATATTCCGGCGAAAACACTCTTTGCCGATTTATTCGAGAAGCGTATTTCTAGAATTTCCATAACTTCCGGGGCTCTTCCAAATGTTTTAATTCCCAAATTGAAGGACCCTCCGCTTTTCTCGGCTACGGGATCGGATATCGCCGTACCGTAAAGTATAACTTCGTTGAAAGAAATTGACAAAACAGCACCTCTGGATATGGTATTATTTCTTGAGACAAGGAGGTAATTATGAGCAGTAATCCAAGAGTAGCACTCATAGCGCATGACAAGAAGAAAATAGATCTAATAATGTTTGTGAGAGAACATCTTGAAGTCTTCAAAAAGTGTAGACTGTATGCCACTAGCACTACTGGAAACCTCCTGAGAGAAAAAGTAAAGTTGGAATTAACATCATTCAAATCGGGGCCTCTCGGTGGAGATATGCAGATAGGAGCTTTAATTGCCAATGACGAAATCGATTTTGTTATTTTCCTTAGAGATCCTCTCACCGCTCAACCCCATGAACCGGATGTCTCCGCACTGCTGAGATTGTGTGATGTTCATAATAGGCCTTTAGCAACTAACCTGGCGACGGCAGAAGCCCTGGTAATGGAGATCGGAAGGTTTATCGAATCTTCCGATTCTGGAAAGGACTAGCATATTTCCCGGAAACAGGGCGTATTCACCGTATTTTCTCTCGACATCCATAGATGTCTGGAGTAAATCTCTTTTAATTTCGAACAGGTGCAACTGTTCCTGCCTCTTCTTTTGCTTTAAATTCCAGCAGGTAATTCCTAGTGCTCTCACATCTTCACCGTTCCATATCGACTCAACCATCCAAGGTACTATGACAGCAATATCTCTTATGGAGGAGATACTGAAATTAAGTCTTTTTGAAAGCCCCTTAACCGAATGATCTCTATATTTAAGGTATACACTTAAACCAGAGCTTTCCATTTCATATCTCTCGAGCCTGTAGACAACTCTTGCGGCCAGAAAATTGGCGACTCTAATTATCAAATCCCGTCTTCTAATATCGGCTGGAAGTGTCATTGAATGGCCGACGGATTTCGGTTTCTCTTCTCTGAAAAAGTCCTCTCTTTGGAAGCTCTTCTTTAAAAGATTCTGAATCAGTCCCATAAAAGCATTTCCCAGTGAATTGTAAAGTTTGAAAGGGGATTCCTCGAATACCTTCAAAAGCTCTCCGACTGTTTTATAACCCAGTGATTCGAGCTTTATTAAAGTGTGCTTACCTATACCGGGAACATCTTTTGCCGGTATGGCTTCCAGAAACTTTCTCTCAAAACCTTCCTTTACGACGACAAAGCCGTTAGGCTTTGAGTAATCACTGGCTATCTTTGATAAAATGGGATTTGTTGATATTCCTACAGAGGCGGTAATCCCAAACCTCTCTTTGAGAGAAGTTTTGAATCTGGTGAAACTCTTCAGGGCGCTACCGAGTTCAGTGTAAAAGCTGAGATCTATGTAAGCTTCGTCTACACTGGCAACCATTACTCTGGGCGAGATGTCTGTCAGCATTTTCATAATCTCTTTGGAAATATATTCATACTTTTTCGACCGCACCTTTACCGGGATTAATTCAGGGCAGAGTTTGTTTGCCTGAAAGAAAGGCATTCCAGATTTAACACCGTATTTTTTCGCCTCATAACTGGCAGAAGTTACTACCGAATGTCTCTTCCCTATTCCGGTGACTGCAATTGGTAAGCCCTTCAAGGCAGGATTGGCTGCCTGTTCAATACTAGCAAAGAAAGCGTCCATATCTATATGCGAAACATAAGAAATTCCCTTCATCAAAAACAGGCGAGGAGAGCCCGACATCTAGGTGATAATGAAAGTCGGGGAGAATTCGCCCTTCCTCCTTTCAATCAATTGCGTTTGTTTACCTTTGCCTTTTTCTGTTTTAATTGGTGGGTAGTTGACTATTCAATTCTCCTGTAGATCGCAATACCATTTTTTAGAGATTTCATGAAATTCAAGATTGTAAACACCCAGTTCAGTTACCACTGAATAATGATATATACGTTCCTTTCCAGCTGATTCGACCCAAAAGGAAGTGATTGTCTTAATTATTATTTTTATACCATCATAACTAAACCTAATCGGTATGAAGTATTCGTTATTGAAATACACAAGTGCTTTTGAAAGCCTCTTATAGGACAAAATTATAATCTCCATAGTATTATTCGTAGCTAATGGTATAAATAATTATAGCAGGTTTTATCTATAGAAATCAATCTACTTATTCGGGTTATTTACTGGCGTAGTTGATAGGCGCATGGCAGCAAAAGGAAAGGCCGTTTCTTTTCTTCTTAATAAAAGAGATTGCTACGACTCTTCCACAGGACGAACATGTCCATTTATGTACGGGAAGTTCATCGCAGCTTATCTTAACATCGAACCCAAGTTCTACCGATAACTCTCTGAAATCTCTGGAATTGTGAGTGAAATCTCTTTCGTTGATCATGAGATATAGATGTGAAAGCTCGTGAAGAAGCGTCTTTTCAAGCAACCTCTCTTTGTCGAAAATCAAAGCCGATATCTCTATCCTCACTGGCTCGAAGCCGCTCTGTTTTTTTGAATATACAAGCCTCCCAAGAACTCTCTTAAGTCTCGAATTAAATGAAAAAGGAATATCCGGAAATATTCCGAAAGTCTTTATTGATAACATTCTGGCCATATCCGTTAGTTCTCTATTATCTGGAAACAACATAATAATAGGATAACACGGCTCCGCTTCGGTTTACTCTCTTTGCCTCATGGTAGAATATTCAGAAGAGTCTTAAGGAGATGTATAGATTGCTTAATCTAACTCTTAGAGAGCTGCTAGATTATCTGCTTTTTTCCGAAGCCATATCATTTTTCCTCTTCTTCATTCTGATTTTCATATCAAACAGAATGGAAAGAAAGCACCATCTCTTCTGGGAATTCATATGGTTGAGTATCGTAGTATCGAGCTTTCTGAATTTTATCTCCAACAGAACAGGGCTTTCAATTCTCGCATTTCAGATCATATGGATAAATCTACAGTCCTTTGTGATAATGCGTCTGGCGAAAGAATACAGAAAGTCCATTAAATGGTCTTTAGTGTTTGCTCCAGTTTATTTGTTCTTGCCATTGCTTTTGATCTCTTTCCGTCATCCTGTCGCGTCGATATATTTCTCTCTTATATTCAGGGCTCTGCCACTTGTATTACTTGGTCTTTCAATCGAGAGACTTTCTGGAACTCTGTCGAATTATAAAAAGGTAATGAAAGTGACTCTTATTGCAATGGCCGCGAAGGATCTGTTCTTCTACTTTCCAGTCTTTGAGGGAAACTTAATTCTCTCCGTTTCAGCCGAACTCAGCAGGATGATTCTGATATTCATCTTCGGATTCTCATACATCGCTCTTAGAAAGGAAACGGAGCAGAAGATGAGAGAATTCACCGAGGGACTTCTGCAAGACATACTTCAGAATGTTCCCGACCCTGTGTTCAGAATTGACTCTGAAAGGAAGATATTATACTCCAGCCAGAGGTTCAGAGACATGTTAGAGCGGCCGGGTATTGATTCTATAGAAAAACTGGTTTTCGAAGAGGACAGGCGAAAATTCATAGGAGCAGTAGAAAGAGCTGTCATAGAAGACGGTTTAAATACGCTGAGAGTCCGTCTTGAGATCCAGAATGAGCCTGAATGGTACGAGATAGCCTTTCGCGGACTGTGTAGAGAAGGCAAGCGAGTGATTGATATTTTCTGCCACGATATACAGACGCAAGTAATGCAGCAGAAACTCCTTGAAAGAGAAAAAGAAGAGCTGGAGAGACTTTCGCAATCACAGTCGGCCTTCTTCTCGAATATTTCCCATGAACTCAGGACTCCCTTGACGATTATCATGGGTTATGCAGAAACCATGAAAGAGGACTTGAATATTAGCCGCAGTAGAATGGTTGACACAATCATTGATTCGGCAAGATATCAACTGAAACTTGTAAACGATATACTCGATCTGTCAAAGTTGAACGCCAGAATGTTGAAGCCCGAAATTGTCGAGACGAGTATCTATACTCTCTTGATGGATGAAGTTGATAAGTTCAGGGAAATGGCGAACTCTAAAGGACTTGTTCTGAGAACAGACTTCGAAGAGTTGCCCGAGGCTTTCCATACCGATCCGTTGATGTTGATACGTATCATACACAATCTTCTGGACAACGCGATCCGGTTTACCGACAGAGGCGAGATACTACTTATTGCGAGAAGCGAAGGAAAAGGGGCTCTTCTCATCAAAGTGAAAGATACAGGTACTGGAATAGAAAAAGAACACATTGAAAAAGTATTTGAAAGATTCTTTCAAAGCAAAAAGACTGGAAGAAGAAAGGGAACTGGCTTGGGACTAGCACTCACGAGAGAACTTGTCCAGTTGCTTTCAGGGAAGATATGGATTGAATCCGAACCTGGAAAGGGAACGACCGTATTCTTCACGCTTAAAGATATGAAGGCGGGATAAAACCTGCCCGCCTTCAATCTAGAATCAGCATTATATCTCCGGCCTCTACACTGTCCCCCTTCTTGATTCTGACCTCCCTAATGGGTCCGGTATTCTCTGCCAGAATGTTGTTTTCCATTTTCATGGCTTCGAGAAGAACAAGTCTTTGACCAGATTTTACGGTGTCACCGACCGAGACGAAAACATCGAGTATTGTGCCCGACATTGGAGCAACGATTTTTACTCCTCCGTCTATCTTTTCTGAAGAAGGGACTTCTTCCTTTACAACCGCTTTCTTCGTCTCTTCTCCACTTTCTTTATTCACAGGAATCACGGGTTTTGTATTCTCTGCCGTAGGAGCTCTGGATGGCACGGATCTAGCAGCACTATCTACTTCCTTTCCGGAAGAGAGTTCTTCAACTTCTACACTGTATTCTTTTCCATTGACTACAACTCTAAACTTTCTCAATGTTTGCCCCTCCTAACTTTCCAGTAAATCGTCGGATTTCTGCGCTTCCAGGCAGATACTCGGGTTGTTTGAAGCAATTCTACGGATCTTATCGAGAAGTCGCTATGCCCCAGCGTGGCAAATACAGCGGCATTTATAGCTGCGATTTCTTCCAGATCAACACTCCCTGAATCCTGATTTGAGCTATTTGCTTTTGTGACGGGAGCCAGTTCCTTCAGTTTTATCTCTTTATGGTTTTCTCGAGAAAAAAGCCTGCCCAAAACATTGAAAATCAGAAAAAGCATGGCAAGGGCAAGAAAAACGATGCCAATACCAATAATCGTTATTTGCAAATATTGGTTCATCTATACCACCTCAAAGAGGTATATTACCATGTTTTTTGGCAGGTCTACCCTCAACCTTTGTATCGAGTATTTCAAGAGCCTTAAGTATCCTTATTCCACTCTCGGCGGGGTCTATTATAGATTCTATGTAGCCTCTTGAAGCTGCAACGTATGGATTCGCAAAGAGATCTTTGTACTCCTCGATCTTCTTCTCGCGCATTTTCTCAGGTTCGGCTGCACTTTCTATATCTTTTCGGAAGATAATATTCGCAGCTCCTTCAGGTCCCATAACGGCGATCTCCGCCCCTGGCCATGCAAAAACCATGTCGGCTCCCAGATGCTGACTTCCCATAGCAATGTAAGCCCCTCCATAAGCTTTCCTCAGGATTACGGTGATCTTTGGGACGGACGCTTCGCTGTATGCGTAAAGGAGCTTTGCTCCGTGCCTTATTATGCCGCCATGTTCCTGAGAGACTCCGGGTAGAAAGCCAGGTGTATCTACAAAGGTGAGGATAGGTATGTTGAAGGCATCGAGAAACCGTATAAACCTTGCTGCTTTATCTGAAGCGTTTATATCTAGAGACCCGGCAAACACCTGTGGCTGATTTGCTACTATTCCTACGGCCCTGCCGCCTACTCTTGCGAATCCCGTGACCATGTTCTTTGCATACTGTTCATGGACTTCGAGAAATTCACCTTCATCCGCAATATTTGTTATAACGTCTTTTATGTTGTATGACTGTCTGGGATTGTCCGGGATGATATCTCGGAGCTTATCGACTCTCTCGACCTGCACATCGGGGAGTTTTTCAGTCTCTTCAGTGTTATTCTGAGGCATGTACTGAAGAAGTTCACGTACCATAAGCATTGCATCTCGATCACTATCTGCTATAAAATGGGCATTTCCACTCTTGGTATTATGAACCAGCGCTCCGCCGAGTTCTTCCATTGAAGTCTCTTCACCGGTAACGGCCTTTATGACTTGGGGACCAGTAATAAACATCTGTGAGTTATCGCGCACCATAACAATGAAATCAGTTATGGCGGGCGAATAGACAGCACCACCCGCGCAAGGACCGCATATTACTGTAATCTGGGGGATTACACCCGATGAAATTGTGTTTCTGTGGAAGATGCCGCCATATCCGAATAGCGAATCGACTCCCTCCTGAATTCTGGCCCCTCCGGAATCGTTTATTCCGACAATGGGGATACCGAGTTTCAAAGCCAGATCCTGTATCTTCATTATCTTCTTTGCATGCATCTCTCCAAGAGAACCACCCTGAACAGTGAAGTCCTGAGAAAATACAGCAACCTTTCTACCGTCAACAGAACAGATTCCAGTTACTACACCGTCTGCAGGAAAGTCTTTGCCTTCAAGTCCAAAGTTGGTAGCTCTATGCTTTGCAAATCTGTCAGTCTCCTCAAAGCTTCCCTCGTCACCCAACAGCTCGATTCGTTCTCTAGCAGTCAACTTACCAGATTTGTGTTGCTTCGCTATTTTGTCTTCTCCGCCACCAAGTTTAATTTTTCGATCGATTTCTAAGAATCTTTCAAGATTATCAGCCATTAGAGCATCCCTCCCGGTGGAATCCTTCTACCAATTCTACTAATATACCGCCTGTGCTCTTAGGATGAAGAAAGACTATCTTTGTTCCTCCGGCTCCATCTTGCGGTTCCTTTGATAGAGGCGTCATATCCATAGCCAAAGCCTCTTCGATTGCATCTGAAATGTTATCGACGTGAAAAGCGATGTGATGAATGCCTTCACCCTTAGTTTGAAGAAACTTAGAAATCTGGCTGTTCTCCGCAATGGGTTCAAGAAGTTCGATACGAGTATCTCCGGCCTTTATAAAAGCTACTTTCAAACCTCTTTCCGGCAGTTCCTCAATCTCTGTCAGCTCTAACTTTAGAAGATCTCTGTACAACCTGAGTCGTTCTTCAATCGACTTCACTGCCACACCAATATGGTCGATTCTGTCTGACCTCAATTCGACAACCTCCCACTCTTCTCAAGAAGATATCTAAGTAATCCTTCGAGTTTAACACTTTCTGCGAAGTCTTCCTTTATGATCTGGTATACACTGTTCAATTTATGGTAAAGAGTTCGCCTGTTCCTCATTTCCTCAATCTTTCCAGTTTTCTGAAGATCAACAAGAGAGTCGCCAATCACTGTATGTAGCTCTTCGATGCCAGCTCCGCTTATGGAATTTGTCAACAGAACCGGGATACTTTTCCCGCTCATCTCAAGAATCGCTTTTACTCTAGCGGCCAGCTGGCTTGCACCGGCAATGTCCATCTTGTTGACAACAAAGACATCTCCTATCTCCATTATACCGGCCTTCATAGTCTGAACATCGTCTCCAAGGCCGGGAGCCAGAACTAGTATAACAAGATCTGCCAGGTTCTCTATATCCGTCTCGGATTGACCTGCTCCGACTGTTTCAACGAAGATATTATCAAAGCCACTTCTTCCAAGAAATTCTACAGTATCGTATATCGATGGGCTAAGACCTCCAACATTTCCCCTGCTGGCCATAGACCTCACGAAAACTCTTTCATCCCTTGTAGAACGTTTCATCCTTATCCTGTCGCCCAGGAAGGCTCCGCCCGTGAATGGGCTCGACGGATCAATTGCGACTACCGCTGTTCTACTGTTTTCGGCACTCAGAGATGCCAGATAGTCGGTAAGGGTCGATTTCCCTGAACCTGGACTTCCAGTCACGCCGATGACGAAATACTCTCTCTCGGGCATACTATTGATAATTCTGTCAGCCTTAGTCCTATCATTTTCAATCTCCGTTAAGGCCTTAGAAACATCCAGCTGAGAGCTATACAGTCCTTTGAGCTTCATAAATCTCCTTTATTGAACTGACTATGTCTTTCAGCGGAGTTCCCGGTCCAAAGACCTGAAAGATCCCTGCTTTCTTCAACTCTTGTGCATCGTCTTCTGGAATGATTCCACCTACAAACACCGGTTTGTCAGATATTCCGGCATCTTTCATTAAAGAGAGAATTCGCTCGCAAATCTTCATATGTGCACCCGAAAGTATAGAAAGACCTATAACATCAACGTCCTCCTGAAGTGCCGCCTTTACCACTTCTGCGGGAGACTGTCTGAGTCCGGTATAAATTACCTCCATTCCTGCATCTCTCAAAGCCATTGATACAACTTTTGCACCTCTGTCATGACCGTCGAGTCCCGGTTTCGCGACCAATACCTTTATTCTCTTCATCATCGTATTAATCGGCGGAGACCCCCTGCTTTAGCTGTGGGGAGGAAGCCGCCTGCCTCCTTTCACATAGTAAGGATGTTGTTTTACTTAACAACTTTA
>Ga0334884_1002055_pt1 | contig 27279 bp, 20 predicted proteins | sample GraSluR1_MG_7_FD_207215 | JGI IMG/M metagenome (GOLD analysis project Ga0334884, IMG submission 207215) | Sludge microbial communities from methane-producing bioreactor in Wageningen University, Netherlands - Granular Sludge_12_05 R1 | ecosystem: Engineered > Bioreactor > Anaerobic >...
GGTTGATTACCGATCTTCAACTGAGCGGGCTCGAACTGTGGCGGCGCGCGACCGAACGCGCGCGGGGGCGGTATCCGGGGTTGTCGCAGGAGCGTGAAGCGGATGTCGCCATCCGCTGCCTGCTCGACATGCAGGTGGAAGACGTCATCCGCACCAGCGCAGCGCTGCTGGCCAAACACCGTCCGCAAGCGCCCGTCGAAGCGATGAAGTTATCCGGTCGCGTCGTGACCTATAGCAACGCACTGCGTGATATGCTCGAACCGTTCCGCGCGTTCTTGTATCGCGATGTGTATTACCATTCCGCCGTGAGCGATGACAGCCATGAAGCGGTGGGGATGATGCGGAAGCTGTTCCTGTATTATGTGGATCATCCGGAAGCGATGGGCCGCAAGGCCCGCGTGCGCCTGGAAAGCGAAGGACTCTGGCGCACCGTCTGCGATTACATCGCCGGCATGACCGACCGCTATGCCATCGAGGAATACCTGCGCTTCGGCCTGAACCGCGAAGGCTGAATCCCGCGCACCGGAAACACCCTTTATGCAGGTTCTTCCTATAATCGGCGATCCACACCTTGCGCGAACGCGGCGCGCAGGATACAGTGCGGCGGAACCACCGATGGAGAATATGTTTCGTGGCAATAAGAATGACATGCCGTCCACAACCGTGTCTGTTTCCCGCCTTCCTCGCGTTCTTCATGACTGCGGCTTTCCTGCCCGCGCAGGCGAACGTGCTGATTGACGGATTCACCTATTCCTCGGCCGCCGCCGCGCAAAAAGCATGGCAGCCGTCCCCCGCGTCTCCCGCGGTCACGCTTTCACCCAAGGGCGAGGGCGTGGTCTTTCCATGCATTTTCGCGCGGGGAGGTGAGCGCGTGTATTGGGATCGAGCGGTCTCGGTTGATCTTTCCCGTCAAACCAGCATCCTGCTTGATTTCTCCTGCGACGATCCCGGCGCGCTGCGCTCCCCCACGATCTACTTCAAGAGCGGAGGCGGCTGGTACGTCGCGCGCATTCCGATGCGCGGCGCCGGGCGTCGAATCGTTTCCCTCGCGAAGACCGACTTCTCAACCGAAGAAAAGCCTGCCGGCTGGCATCGGATCGAACGCATTCGCCTCTCCGCATGGAAAGCGGACGGCCGCAACACGGCGCTCACCATTCACAGCCTGCGCGCCGAAGAAAACAGCGTGGTCCTCGTGCGCAACACCCTCTCCGCTCCATCCGAAGGAGAGCGGCGTTACGGCACGCGTGTGTCCACACGGTTAAGCCGGTTCCTGGCGGAAGCCGGCATCCCGCACGGGGTCGTCACAGACGAAGAGGTCGTTCACGGCGCCCTGATGAAGAGCCGGGTCGCCATCCTTTCTTACCACCCGCATCCGCCCGCGCGGGAGATCGAGTCGCTCAAATTGTTCGTGCAACGCGGCGGCAAGCTCGTGGTCTTCTACGGAGCGGATCCCGCGCTGGCTGAACTGATGGGGGTTCGACTGGGCAGCTACCAGAAGGCCGACGCGCCCGGGCGCTGGAGTTCCTTCGTCTTTCTGAAACCCTCTTTCTGGAAAGTGCCGGAGCGCGTCTACCAGGAGTCTTTTAACATCATGTCCGCGTCTCCCGCGCGCCCCTCCACGCAGGTCATCGCCTACTGGGAAGATTCGCGCGGCCGCCGAACGGAAGATCCGGCGTGGATGGCATCGGACAGCGGCCTCTGGATGACCCACGTGCTGCTGGACGACGACATCGCAAACAAGCGCGACCTGCTCACCGGACTGCTCGCGTCGCTGGATCCGACCATCTGGAGCCACGCCGCGCGACACGCGATTGACCGGACCGGACAGATAGATTCCTTCCAGGGTTTTGACGATGCTTTTCGCCGCCTCTCTGCCGCCGCCGATTCGGCATCCAAACCCGCGCTGGTCCGCCGTCTCCTCGACCAGGCCAATCGTGAATACCGGCGCATGTTGACGCTGTCTTCGGAAGGGCGATACGAAGAGGTTGTCCAGAGCAGCCGTGTCGTGAAAAGCCATCTTGTCGAAGCATATGCCCGCGCACAAAAAGGTCGTGCAAGCGAGTTCCGGGGGGTGTGGGACCACAAGGGAACCGGCTGGTTTCCGGGTGATTGGGATCGCACATGCCGAATCCTCGCGGACCATGGAATCAACGCCGTTTTCCCCAACATGCTCTGGGGCGGGCTCGCTCATTATCCGAGCCGCCACCTTCCACGGTCGCGCACGGCTGCACACTACGGCGACCAACTCGCACAATGCGTCGAAGCCGCGCGGAAACGCGGGCTTGAAGTTCATGTCTGGAAAGTCTGCTGGAACATCGAGAACGCCCCGTCTGATTTCACCGCGCAGATGAGACAAAAAGGCCGCCTCCAGGTGTCGCACGATGGATCAACCATCTCGTGGTTGTGCCCGTCGCATCCGGACAACGTCGCGCTCGCGTTGAATTCCATCCGCGAAGTCGTCACAAACTATGCCATACAGGGAATCCATCTCGATTACATCCGCTATCCCAACGCCAACTATTGTTTTTGCCCGACGTGCCGCCGCGAATTCGAAAAGGACCTCGGTGCAAAGGTCGCCAGGTGGCCCGCGGATGCCAGGGGCAAGGGACGGTATGCGGAAAAATACCGGGGCTGGCGGGCGGATCGAATCACATCGTTTGTGCGGCTCGTGCGCGAACATGTGCGTACACTCGATCCGAAAGTCAAAGTCTCCGCGGCCGTCTGGGGCGCTTATCCCGCCACGATTGATTCGATCGGCCAGGACTGGGGCACATGGCTCCGGCTGAACTACGTGGATTTCGTCTGCCCCATGAACTACACGACGGACAATACCCGCTTCGAAGAGCTCACGCGCGCGCAACTCGCGCTGCCGGGCGCGCCGGGCCGCGTGTTTCCCGGCCTCGGCGTCACCTCGGCGGAGAGCCAGCTTGGCGCCGACCAGGTGATCGAGCAGATCATCAGCCTCCGGCAACTCGGCGCACGAGGCTTCGTGCTTTTCGACATGAGCCACACCCTGCGACTTGACGCCCTCCCCGCACTGCCCATGGGCCTGACCGCGCCGTAGCGCACAAACTTGAAACTTGGAACGTATACAGCCATCCCTTATGATGCCGCGGATCAGCAACAGCTTCTTTTTCTCGAAAGGACCAGTCATGGCGAAAACAAAGCGAACACGAAAGCCCGCCTACAAACGCGTGGTGCTCAAGTTAAGCGGAGAAGCGCTGCAGAATCGGGCCGCCTGCGACTGTCTCGATCCGACGGCCCTTGCGTCCATCGCCGACCAGGTCTCCAAGGCACGCCAAATGGGCGTCGAAGTCGCCATTGTCGTAGGGGGCGGAAATATCTTCCGCGGACTCCCCGGCCAGAACGGCGGAATTGACAGGACCACCGGCGATTCGATGGGCATGCTCGCGACCGTGATCAACAGCCTCGCGCTGCAGTCCGCCATCGAGCGAGCCGGCATCGAAACCCGCGTGATGAGCGCGATCGCCATGCCCGCTGTCGCCGAGCCGTTTATCCGTCGCCGCGCCGTCCGGCATCTCGAAAAGGGCCGGGTCGTCATTTTCGGGGCAGGCACCGGGAATCCTTATTTCACCACCGACAGCGCCGCCGCCTTGCGCGCCAGCGAGATCAATGCCGATCTTGTCATGAAAGGAACCAAGGTGGACGGAGTCTACGACGCCGACCCGATGAAAGTACCGACCGCCAAGCGATTCCGCGATATCACCTACGCTGAAGCGTTGAATCGGCAACTCAAGATCATGGATGCCGCGGCGTTTTCCCTTTGCATGGAGAACCGAATCCCGATAATTGTTTTCAACTTTTTCAAGAAAGACGAAATGATCCGCGTACTGCGGAACGAGCCGGTCGGCACGCTGGTACACGATTGATCAAAGGCAAGGAGAACACGCCATGGAATCATTGGACGATGTGTTGCTGGAAGCAGACGATAAAATGAACAAGTCCGTCTCCGTTCTTCAACAGGAGCTTTCCGGTTTGAGGTCGGGCAAGGCCTCGCCCACCCTCGTGGACAGCATTGAGGTGGACTACTATGGCACCAAAACGAAACTCAAGCAGTTGGCCAATATCTCCACACCGGAACCGCGCCTGATCGTGATTAACGCATTTGACCCGTCCTCGTTGCAGGCAATCGAAAAGGCGATTCTTGCAGCCAATATCGGCATCACGCCGATGAACGACGGCCGTGTGATCCGCGTCCCGATTCCTGAACTCAGCGAACAGCGCCGCAAAGAACTGGTGAAGGTGGCGCACCGCATGACCGAGGAAGCCAAGGTGGCCGTCCGCAATGTCCGCCGCGAAGCAAACGAGCAGATCAAGGTCCTGCAGAAGAACGGCAAGATGTCGGAGGACGAGCGCGACGAAGGGCTCAAGGAAATCCAGAAATACACCGACGACTATTCCAAGAAAGTGGACGATCTTCTCGCGGCCAAAGAGAAGGATCTCATGACGGTATAGCGCGTTTCAGCGTCTCGATGATCTTCAGGTCCGCCGCGGAGAACGCGTATTTCCGTAGTCCGCCGACCGGTGTCCACGCGAAGTCCGCGCAATGAATCGCGCGCGGCCGTCCCGAAACAATGCGCGCCCAATGCGCATGCAACGCAATCGTGAAATGACTGTAAGCGTGGTGAACAATCACCAGCCTCCGGCCTACCGCGGTCGTAATGCCCAGCTCTTCCTTCAACTCGCGCGCGATGCATTCCTGCATGCTTTCCCCCGGCTCAAGGGTTCCGCCCGGGAACTCCCACAGACCGCCCAGCATGGAAGACTCCTTGCGTTGCGCGATTAAAAACTCCCCGCGCCGATTGACGACCACTCCCGCGCCGACGACCTTGTGCGGCACCTGCGCGCGCCGGCGCTTGACGGGATAGCGCTCCGGCTTACCCGACGCCCGCCCCTTGCACACGCGGCATAAAGGACACGTGCCGCACTTCGGGTTCCGCGGAAGGCAACAGGTCGCCCCCAGTTCCATCAACGCCTCGTTCACCAGCGCCGCCTTGCCGGGCAAAAGCAATCGGTCCGCTGCCGCCTGCAATTCGCTTCGCGCTCCGGTTGAGCCGACCTCCTTCTTGAAGGACAGCACACGGGCAAGCACGCGAATCACATTGCCGTCCAGCACAGCCGCGTCATATCCGAACGCGAGGCTTGCCACGGCATTCGCCGTGTATGGGCCCACGCCCGGCAACTTTACAAGCTCACCGGGCGTGCGCGGAAAACGGCCGCCCAATTGCCGCACGATAAAGCGCGCCGCATCCTGCATGTTGCGCGCACGCGCGTAGTAACCCAAGCCTTCCCACAGCTTGAGAACATCTCCGCGGGGAGCCTCGGCCAGGGCGCGAAGCGACGGAAAGCGCTTCATGAACCGCGCATAGTAAGGGATCACCTGGTCCACGCGCGTTTGCTGCAACATCAGCTCTGCAACCCACACGCGATAAGGAGTTCTGTTCCTGCGCCACGGCAGCGGACGCCGGTGTTTCACGAACCATGGAAGAAGTTTCGAACGAATCTCTCTTTGAATTAGTTGCAGCGATTGGGAAGTGTATGGCCGTGATTGCATCAGTCCTGGATCAACTCCACGGCGGGCGGGTTTGTCGGAGCGCTCAGCCGCTGCAGCGATGAACTGTCCGCACCCAGCTCCTTGGCTGTTAAATCCCTGGGACCATCCACCAGCTTGAGACTGAGATCCACCACCCAGGCCAGGCCTCGCTTCTCAACAGTGCCGTCCACGTCCAACACCGTGTAGCTGAACCAGACCTCGTGACGCCCCACCCCTTTTCTCCGGGCTTGCCACCGCGGAAACAGGACATCGCCTTTCGATCCATCCGTGAGCCTCTGCACCCAGGCCCCGGTATTGCCGACGCCATCCGGGGATTCCTGTTCACGAACCATCTTTATCGCGGCATCTTCTTCCTTGTCGCCGTCCAGCGTGACCCGGATGGATTCGCGTATCTGCCGCTCGGCCTCCATGGCCTCGATGTAGGCCCGCTCCTCTTCCGTTGTCCCCGCCCCACATCCACCCAGCAAAAAGACCATAGCCACACCGGCGGCTGACATTCTCCACAACCGGATTCCCCCGACAGAAGTTTTAGCAAATGCACACATGCCATGATGATAATGCCGCGTCCGCATGTTTCCAGCAGAAAGAGATTTTGCTTTGACCCCCCCCGCCGAAACGACTATGTTATTTAACGGATGGGTTTGTGAGGAGAATAACTATGGCGGAAGAAACCACCGACAACACCAACGACGTACCGCCGCCGAAAATCAAGCTGAATGGCGACGCGGCGCAGACAGGTGCCGATGCGGCACAACCGAAGGAACCCAAGATCGGCGCCGTTCCTCCAAGGGTCCAGTCACAAGTTCCACCCCACAAGGAACAAACCGCGCGCATTGATTTTTCCAGCGCCCGTTTGCCGTCTCCAACGGCAAGGCTCAAAATCGGGAAACCGGGCGACGCAAAGAAATCCACGTCCAAAATTGATCTCCCTCCCGGCGTCAAGGATACCGTTCCGCACAACATCGAAGATCTTTCCAAGCGCTCCACCATCCGCATCACGACACCGATTGATATTTCCCCGATCGCTCCCGCGGACCAGCAGGAAGCCGTCAAATCGTCCACTGTGAAAATAGATGATGCGGCCATGCAGCCGATGTCGGATGACCAGAAGGAAGAGGCGATCAAGAAGTCCACGGTCCGCATAGAAACCCCCGCCGAAATTCAGCCGATGTCCGCGGCGGACAAATCGGAACTCGCAAAAAAGACCACGGCGCGGGTGATCATTGATGAGGAGCGGGCAAAGGGCGATACCACGCGGATTGAACCGGCCGTTTCCGAACCCTCGGACGCCGCCAAGAAACGCACGGCACGCATTGATCTGGGAGAGGTTCTCGACGAAGAAGAAGATATCTTCAAGCGCAGAACGGCGCTGATTGATTCATCCAAGTTTGCCGGGGCGACGGATGCTCCGGGCGCACCCCGCACGATCCGCATCAAGCGGCCGGACACGCCGCCGACCACGCAAATGCCACCGCCGGAGCCTGAAGCGGAGGAAGAGGTTGTTGTACCTGTTTCCCAAGCCGAGGCCGCCCGGAAGAGCGAAACAGCGCGAATTGATCTTCCACCTGAAGTCGCAGAGCAGCCGCCCACGCGAAAAAAGACGATTCGCATCAAGCGGCCCGGCGCCTCATCTACAGGCGGTAAGCCACTCGTAATAACCCGAACCCCCGTGGATTCAGGCGTTGGCATGAGCGCCAAGCCCAAGATTGTCGAAGAGGATAGCCCCGCTTTTGCGTGGATTGCATTGGCGGCGGTGCTGGTGGTGGCCGTCCTGATTTACGTGCTTGCGAGCCAGACGGGAACCATTGACCAGTTGTTGCCTGCAAGATTTCCTTATGCAGGAAGCCTCTGATCCGGACCGCTGCGTTTTTTCTGTGTCGTTACACTTGCAATCTGCATGACGTAGCGCATAGTTGATTTCATGTTTTCACAGGAGGTTTGAATCATGGCAGGACAAAACACGGTGCAGATTGACCAGTCGAATTGGCAGAGTGAAGTGATGAGCTCGAACATTCCCGTCCTGGTAGATTTCTGGGCGGAATGGTGCGGCCCCTGCAGAGCCATCGGACCGGTCCTCGAAGAACTGGGGAGCGAATTGGCCGGGCGCTTGAAGATCGCCAAGGTCAACGTGGATGAAAACGCGGAACTCGCCGGTCAATTCGGAATCCGTTCCATCCCTACCCTGCTGGTCGTCAAGGGTGGAACGGTACAGCAGCAAATGGTGGGCGCCATGCCCAAGGCAGCGCTGAAGGCGAAGATCGAACCCTTTCTGGATTAAGCAGAAATCCTGCTTTGTTCACGAACGAGCTTGAGGATTCCTCTTCGCGCAAGCGAGAGCATTCGCTCGTGCTCCGATTCGCTGAAGGCGGCCTTCTCGGCAGTTCCCTGGATTTCCACGAAACGCCCAGACGCCGTCATTACGACATTCATGTCCACATCCGCTGCGACGTCTTCTTCGTAAGAGAGATCCAGCAACGCTTGCCCATTCACCATGCCCGCACTCACGGCGGCGACCGCTTCATGAATCGGATCTTCCGTCAGCATCCCGCTTTTGAGCAGACCGTTTATCGCGAGGCGCAAAGCGATATACGCGCCGGTTATCGCCGCCGTCCGCGTCCCGCCATCCGCTTGGATCACATCGCAATCCACCCATATTGTGCGGGCGCCGATTTTTTCCAGGTCGGTCACGGCCCGTAAAGATCGGCCGATTAGACGTTGAATTTCATGCGTACGCCCGCCCACACGCCCCGTGCTGGATTCCCGAGACGTTCGCTTGGCCGTCGAGTAAGGCAACAAGCTGTACTCTGCAGTCAGCCAACCGCCCTTGACCTTCTGTTCGCGCATCCAGCGGGGAACCGCCTCATCCACGCTCACCGCGCACATCACCTGCGTATGCCCGATACGCACAAGAACCGAACCGGCCGCCGCCGGCGCTGGGTTGGGGACAAATTCAACGGGACGGAGTTCGGAAGCGGTGCGGCCGTCGGGACGGAGGCATGACGGGTTTGCTTTGTTGCTCATTCGCCTGATTATGTCAAAGGCGGTGAAGAAATCAAGGGATGGGAGAATTAGAACCCGTCCGTTTGGGAGCAGCTAACCTCACCATAAATGCTTTTTGGCAAAAGCATGGCCCGATCCCGTTTTGAAATATCGTTCCAACTGCGCCGCACGAGACCGGTCATTCACTCCCACGCATGCCACTAACCTCCACGGCCGCCATTTTGCAGTGTGAGTGCAGCATCCCTGATTATGTTGTCTCAATCGAGCTTCCACGTCTTCTGTCAACCCAACATACTTCTTCTTGGGGGAGGCTAGACTTTGCAAAAGGTACACAAAATTCATACACGCCCTGCTTCGCCCTCGCCGCTTCGCGCCGGTGCTTCGCAGGGCATCCTTCGCTCTGCGCCTTTTGTTGTAATCATGTGGGAGATGGCTTGCCATCCGTAGCTCAAAACCCGAATCATCCGTGATTCGGGGCGCAGAGCGAAGGATGGTGTGCCTGGCGGGGGTCGAACCCACAACCTTTGGCTCCGGAGGCCAACGCTCTGTCCAATTGAGCTACAGGCACCCTGTATCAGAATTCAGCAGTCAGGGGACAGTAGTCAGAGGTCCGTAATCGGCAAGCTGACCTCTGACTTCTGATCTCTATCCATTCTTCTTCTGAAACTCTCCCATGAAGGCGACGAGTTCGTCAATACCTTCCGGGGGGAACGCGTTGTAAATCGAGGCGCGGATGCCGCCCACCGAACGATGGCCCTTGAGCCCTTTCAAGCCCCGGCCGGACGCCTCTTTCACAAACGCCTCTTCCAGTGCCTCCGAAGGCAGCCGGAACGTCACGTTCATGTCGGACCGGAATTCCTTGACGGCCGTTCCCTTGTAGAAACCTGACGAATCAATCGCCGCGTAGAGCTTCGCGGCCTTGTCGCCGTTCCGTTTCGACATCGCTTGAAGCCCGCCGTTCTTGATAATCCACCGCGTAACGAGCGTGACCAGGTAGATCGCAAAGCAAGGAGGCGTGTTGTACAACGAGTTCTCGGCAATGTGTGTCTTGTAACGCAAGATCACGGGGACCTTCTCTGATACTTTCTCCGCAAGATCCTTGCGGATGATCACTAGTGTCACGCCGGCAGGACCGAGATTCTTCTGTGCGCCCGCATAGACCAGCCCGAAGGGCTTAGCATCGAACGGACGGGAAAGAATATCCGAGGACATATCCGCGACGATTGGCGCATCCGCCTTCGGAAAAGTTTTCCACTGGGTTCCGGCAATCGTTTCGTTGGACGTGATGTGCAGGTAGGCTGCACCCGGCGTGCACTTCAGCGAGTCCGGTGCCGGCAGGCGCGTCGGGATCTCCTTGCCTGTATCGGCAATGACGTTCACCTTCCCAACAACCTTTGCTTCCTTGATCGCCTTGGAAGCCCACGCTCCGGAATTGACGTAATCGGCGGACTGCCCTTCCCCGAGCAGATTCATCGGCACCATTGCGAACTGCCCGCTGGCTCCGCCCTGGAGGAACAGCACGGCAAACTCATCACCCAATCCCAGCAGGCTCTTCACATTCGCCACCGCTTCATCATGAACGGCCGCGTACTCCTTGCCGCGATGACTCGCCTCAAGAAGAGACAGTCCCGAACCTTTGTAATCAAGCATTTCGGCTTGCGCTTCTTCGAGAACTTCCACAGGCAATGTAGCCGGACCGGCGCTGAAATTGCGGACGCGTGCCATTTTCTAATCTCCTTATTTGTTTCAGCCAATAACGTCGCAAAGCGGATTTCTTCTATCATAACGGCATGGACGCTGCAACCGCCAACGCGGATTCTTGACACCCCGCAAACCAGCCCCATACTGGGCTCGAAACGACGTGGAGGGGCGATGTGATGCTCAATCTTTTTTTCCGCTTCGACGAGAACAATACGACCGTGCGCACCGAAATCCTGGCAGGAATAACGACATTCCTTACCATGGCTTACATCATCTTTGTGCAACCCGCCATTCTTTCCGGGGCGATGTTCGGCTTCAGCACGGGCATGGATTTCGGCGCGGTCATGGTGGCCACCTGTGTGTCCGCCGCGGTGGCAACAGCCATCATGGCCCTGTACGCGCGATACCCCATCGCCCAGGCGCCCGGCATGGGCGAAAATTTTTTCTTCCTGTTCTCCGTGCTCCCGGCCGCGGCAACCCTGCAGGTCGTGCAGGATGGAACAACGCAAGCATGGCAGGTCGCGCTGGGGGTTGTATTCATATCCGGCGTTCTCTTCCTCGCCCTCTCCTTGACCCCCATCCGCGAAATGCTGGTGGACGCCATCAGTTCCAGCATGAAGAACGGCATCGCGGTGGGCATCGGCCTTTTCATCGCGTTCATCGGCCTGCAGAATTCCGGACTGATTCTCAAGGATCCCGGCACTGCCGTGAAACTGAATACCCATCTCGCGTCGCCCGACATACTGGTTTTCTTCACCGGCCTCATCGCCACGGCCGCCTTGCACGCACGCCGGGTGCGCGGCTCCATCATCTGGGGCATCGGCATCGCCGGACTGACCGCCGTCGTCATTCGTCTTGCCCTGCCCGTTCTCGCCCCGCAGCTCTGGCACTCGGAGCCGATGCAACAGACGCGCATGGCTACCCTCTTTTCGCTTCCCTCGCGGGGCGATGCTGTCTGGCAATGGTTCGTATCCCGGCCACCCAGCGTCCGCCCCACACTCATGCAGATGAATATCAAGGTCGCCCTGCTGAGCTGGCAGATGATCCCGTTCATCATCATCTTCCTCTTCATGGACGTCTTCGACACGATCGGCACGCTCATCGGCGTCAGCGAGCAGGCGGGGTTCATCAAGGATAACAAGCTGCCTCGCGCGCGGCAGGCGATGCTTTCCGATGCCGTCGGCACCGTGGTCGGCGCGTGCGCGGGAACCAGCACCGTAACCAGCTTCATTGAGAGCGCGGCGGGCGTCGAACAGGGCGGCCGGACCGGGCTCACCAGCCTCGTCACAGCCGCGCTGTTCCTGCTGGCGCTCTTCTTCAGCCCGCTCGTCCGCATGATCGGCAGCTATGCCTCGATCACCGCGCCCGCACTGGTCGTCGTCGGAGCGATGATGATTCGCAACGTGCTGAAAATTGACTGGGACGACTTCAGCGAAGCCATTCCAGCCTTCGTCGTGATGATCGGAATTCCACTCACCTATTCGATCGGCGACGGCCTCGCTCTCGGCTTCATCAGCTATCCCATCATCAAGCTCCTGAGCGGCAAGGGCCGCGAGGTGCGCTGGCTGATGTATGTGCTGGCCGCCGTGCTGTTCTTCTATTTCGTCTTCGTCCGCGCGCGCACCGGGTGAGAGAGAAGAAGAAACACAGAATATAAAACACCGTCAGGCTGAAAACAAAATTCAACGTTCGCTGCGCGATGTTTCCCTCGCGTTCGTCCGGCAATGCCTGCGGCGCGCAATGAAACGATACACCGCCTCCGTGATTCGCGCCGCGCCGGGCACGCGTAAATAAATCCATAACGGCCAGCGCAAGCCGCGTCCGCAGGAAAGCGAACGCGCCGCCGCTTCCGCGCCACGGGAAACACGCCCATCCGGCTCGACCAGATGCACCGCCTCGTCATATTGCCCTGCCGGCACCTCGGGGAACCGGTCACCCACCTCGCGCGCAGGAAGATATTCGATCGCTTCGCCTGCAATCCGGCGCCAGCGTCCAATCCATCGGACACAGAAATCGCACGCGCCATCGTAAATCATCAACGGGCGCTCTGGTCGCCGAGCCACTTGTGAGGGCGTGCGCATCTCTTGAATACCATACGGCCGCGATTATTCCTTTCCACCGTTCTGCCGCAGAAATTCAGCAAGATCTTCGTACCCTCTCGATACGGCATGCTTCAGCGGCGTCCGCCCTGCATTGTCCTTCGCGTTGATGTCGGCCCCTTTCTGCAGCAACAACTGAACCATCCCCCTCTGGTTGTGAAGCGACGCGACATGCAACGGGGTCGCTCCCGTGTTGTCGTGTATTTTCACTTCCGCCCCGCGATCCAGCAGCATCTGCGCGATCTGGAGATACGTGCCGCGCGCCGCAAAATGCAGCGGCGTTTTCCCGTCGTTGCGGCGAAGCCGGATGTTCGCGCCGCGCTCAAGCAGCAGCTTCGTGATCTCCACCTGGTCTTTCTGGATTGCCCAGAAGATCGGCGTGGATCCGGTATTGTCCACCACCTGAATATTCGCCCCGCGCGAAACCAGGAGTTTCGCGACCTCCACCTGACCGTTCAACGCAGCGCAATGAAGCGGCGTCCATTTATCCTTATCTTCCGCATTGATATCCGCACCCCCCTGGATGAGCAGGCGCGCCACGGCCGGACCTCCGCTCAGCGCGGCATAATGGAGCGGTGTCTTTCCGTCTCTCGCCTGCGCATGCACCTGTGCGGGATCACCCCTCAGAAGAAGTTGCACCTGCGCCGTATCCCCGCTCTTTGCCGCGTCGTGAATTTCGGCCGCCTCAACCGTACAGGCAATGGCAGCCGATGCAATAACGGCCCACATTAAGGCAGTATTTCTCATGGCCCCCTCCGCGTTGTGCTCTCCCTTGCACGCAGTATAAACGCAGAGCGCCCGCTGCCAAGACCGAAGACAGCTCAGCGATGAACGCGCACGCCGAAATAGCTCTTCTCGACGCCCGACACGGCCGCCGTCCAGACATTTTGCGGCGGCGTCGCATGAATCAGCGTGGCCAGTTCATTGGTCAGGCCGGCCGACGGATTATCCGTGCTGTGCAAAGCATAGCGCTTGCCCGCCACGCTGCTCCACGTGATCACGAAACGGTCTCCATCTCCGTCATACACGCCCTCGTGTATTGCCAGGAACGAAGTTTCGTCGCGCGGGTTCGTCCCAGAAACATACTCTTTCCAGTTCGCCATGCCGTCGTCATCGGCATCTTCCGCGCCGTCCGCTGCAAGGCCGGGATTGAACGACTGGTCCACTTCATACTGGTTGGGCATCTGGTCTGCATCATCATCGCGCTCCGGATCGGTGCTGGCGGAGGCAAGCGCGCCGGTGGAATAGAACGACCAGTTTTCAGTATAAAGGCGATACTGATAAACCGAGTGTGTCGCCAACTCGTCGTCCACATACAAAGCAGCATCGCCCCGATACACGCACTCACCGCGCGCCCCATAATCGTCGCCCACATAATACTCCACCCCGTCTTCCACATCCGTGAAATCGGGCGCCGCGCTTTGCTTCCGGAACACGATGACCCAGTGCGCGCCATCGCCTTTGAAGTGTACGTCAACGCGGTTTGTGCTGATGTATTGCGCGTACACATCCGAGGGCGCCGTCAAAGCCGTGACCCGCCAGCGGTTTGTTGCATACAGACCGGTATCCCAATCACCCCACGAATTGAATGCGGCCGACGGGTAATAGACATGACGCCCCTTGATGAACTTCGCCGCCACGTAATAATCGCCACTGGAGGCTCTCGCCATTTTTCCGGTGAATTCATAATCGGCACCCAGGTCCCCGTAATCCGCAAGCGGTATCCAGGTCCACGTCGCATCGTCCGCATCGCCGGTCAATCCATATCCGACGAAAGCCGCATCCGGCGCTCCCCCGCCCGTGCTGTGACGAAGATACATGCGCCGGTTATTCTGGTCGCCCTCCAGCGTTTCGCCCATTCCGCCATCATCAATCCATGTGATCGCACACCACGCCGTTGCAACGTCGCCCGTGAAAGGCTCGAAGGAAAACACCTGTCCGAGATGGCCTGCCCCACCCTTGTGGGCCGTCCCTAGAATGCTATCGCCGACCGACAGCAAACTTCCCACGGGCTCCCCTCCCAGCGGCCAAGCGAACTGGTTCGAGAAACTGCCGCCCAGCGAAAACAGGATCCCATGCCCGTTTGCGCCGCCGAACCGCGCAGCGCCGTAAAGCTTTGTGTCGTGCCGGACCAGGCCGGAATACACCGCTGCGCCGTCCGACGCTGCGCCGGTGAGCTGCCGCAGCCATGTCAGTTCCTTCCCATCGGTGCTGAGCCGGAAAACCGCGCCTGCATTGTCGGTCCCAGAAGGCGTGACGCCATAGAAGAACCCGCCATCGCGCAGCAGGTTGCCGGACGGATTGACGCCCTCGCCACTGGCCCTGAAATGCCGGATCACTTCGTATCCGGAGCCGTCCTGATTCATCGCGAAAACGACGCCCATGTTGTTGCTACCGCCCTGCGCCGTCAGTCCATACAGCTTGTCTCCATCCGCGAGCAGATCTCCTTTCGGATGCTTGCCGTCCACCGGGGGGCCAAGGAAACGGTGCAGATTCGTATAGCCGGTTCCGTCGGGATTGATCCTGAATATCGTGCCCCGATTGGTCAGCCCACCATTAAAGGTCATGCCGTACAGCACGCCACCGCTTTGAATCAACGATCCCCATGGCAGCGCTCCGTTGTTCGTATCGCCCCCGTCAAAGTGATGCAATATGGTGAATCCGAGACCGTTGGTGCCGACGCGGAAGATCACGCCATCGTTTTCCGCGCCGCCGCGACTGGTCATGCCAAACAGATTCGTGCCATGCAGGAGAAGTGCACCCAGCGGGAACTTGCCGTCGGGGCCGGAAAACGAATGAAGCTGTTCATACCCTTCGCCCGCCGGATCCAGCGCGAACACGGCCCCGCGATTGCACGCTCCGCCGTAAGGCGTCATGCCGTACAATGTACCCGCGCCCTGGATAAGGCCGGATACCGGACGCCCACCATCGGACGCACCGCCCGCGAAACTGTGCAGCACCATGTAATCACCCGGGTTCGCTCGCGCCGCGTTTGCCCAGAGAACCGCTGCGATCATCATCAGCGCCATTTTCTTAATTTCGTGTTTCATAGATCACCTCTCACTGAGAATCGGCTTCGACATAAGGCCTGAAATCATCCACGAATATCCTGCAGGGCGTGAACCCGTTGGTGTCCGGCCCATAGTAGATGTAGAGCCGGTCCACCGAGCGCCAATCATTGGACCACACCACGCAATCGCCAAGATCAGGCGCATCCGCGGTGGCAATCGTGTAAAAACGCTCTTTCGGGAAGAGCGTCGTATCTCTCCACTCGCCGGCGTCCACCGGCATCCAGCGCGTCCTGGCGACTTCCGTTTCTCCCGTGACCACGCCCAAACGAATGCGCGCATGGGTGCTGCCCGGCTCGCCGAACCCGGGTGCGCGGCGCGCCTTGATGGCGAGGCCGTCGAACGACGCGAAGTTCGTCATGTGCTGGGCCGGCGTCTGCCAGACATCCGGCACGAGCATGCCCGCCACCCAATCGGTGCTCGTCGAAGCAAGTACGGCGGCCGCGTCTCCTTCCGCCGCATCGTTGGTGTAAGCCACGCTGAAGCCATCCACCCACGCCTGCCACGCATGGTCGGGAAGCAATTCCGATACAACCTGTGCATCGTGCGCCTTCGCATTGCCCGCGCCTACCCCGGCGGATCGAATCCGCACCAGCACCCGGGCCGCATGGGCCGGCGCCTCCACCAGATCCGTGCCGTGAGACGAAAAAGGCCAATCCGCGGTCGTGACATCCGGCGCAATGTCAGGCGTGGAGTTTGTGGAGATCGCCGCGCCGCCCGCGGTCTGCCAGACCAGGTCGAGATACAACTCGCCGTCGTAATCCGCCGACCGGGTCATGTCCACAAGAAAACGGTACTGCCGACCCGCCACGATCCCGTCAATCACCTGGCCGATGTTGCCACCCGCTCCATTCCACCACGCGAACACGGCGTCGCCGCCGTTGGAGCCCCAGTCCTCACCGCGCACATTTCCGGCCAGGGTCCACCCATGGATCGTTGCGCTTCCCGACCCGGCATTGGTAAACGAAGGATTCGCGAGAACCATCCCACCGAAACCTTCCATGCTCACGAGATTGTCTTTCCGATACACCACGTTGGACGCATATGAGATCCGCCCCCCGAAGAGTGCGACATCGTCAATCCAGACCTGGTTCGTTTCGTTATTGATCTTGGAGGCGAACTTGAACTGAACGGAATTCACATAGCGCAGCGCGGTCTCGCGCTCGACCGCTTCCTGCCCCCACCCCTCCTGCTGGAAATCGGTGAACAGCAGTTGGTATTGCCGCCACCCGTTGCTCGGCGTGTAATCAATGGTGTAGAGATAATCATCGTAATTGCTGATGATCATCGAACGCAGCACAACCGAAAGCCGGGTGCCGTTGCCCTTGAGCCAGAAACTGATGCCTTTCACGCCCGTCGTGCTGCCCAGGTCGTACACCGCATTCGTCGTTTGCTCGGTCAGGTAGGTCAACTTCGTGGCGACCCCCGCAAACAACTGGTCCACCGATCCCGTGGCCCCCAACTTCAACGTGCCCCACGCGTGCATGGATTCCGTCGAGCCGGCGTACGCGCCGTCATGGGTCGTCACCATGTAAACAACGCTGGTGTTGGCGTTGTAATTGTCGTCGTAGAGATACCATGCGCCTTCCAGGTTATTGAGCGCGCCGTCGCCGCGCTCGATATGGTCCACGATCATTTCATGCCCATACGCCTGGGAGCCCACTGTGACGGACGCGCTGACCCCGGCGTCGCTCACCGTCACCATCGAGCCCGGCGACGCGCCGATGCGCTCCTCAAGCTCGTCGCTGAACGCGGCCAGCCGGAAGTGTCCGGTAAACACTTTCGTGTCGGGCCCCGTCTCCTCGAGAATGATATCAATCGCATCGGTGCCATTGTGGCTGTCCGGTCCGTATGCATCATCCGTCTCAACCCGCGCGACCGTGAAATCCCGCTCCTCCGGCACACCCCCCGCGCTGCAGCTCAACCTCACGTACACGTCCAGGCAGTCGCGTGCAATGTCGGTCACGGGATCGGTCATCGCTTCGTCCCTGAATAATTCGATACTCGTCCCGACCAGGGTCGGGATCACCTTGATGACCACCTGTGCCGGGTTGCGGCTGCGCAATCCGGCGTCATCGGTCACCACCAGGTCGAAAGTGAACACACCGGCACCGGGTGGCGTGAATGTAACCGTCGCGGCGTTGGTCGCCGAAAGCCCGGCGCCGGGCGACCATTCGTAAGCGGTGACCGAGCCGTCCGGGTCATGGCTGTTCGTCGCCGATAATTGAACGGTGTCGGTGTTCCCAATCAGCTTGCGGCCCTGCGTCGCCACGGCAACGGGATAACGATTTCCACCGGCATCCGCTGTTTCGATGCGCAAATTGTCCAGCCACATCACCCCTTTCCGGTTTTCGTGACCGACCCACGGGCAGAACTCGACCTGCCGGATGCGGGAAAGATCCAGCTCCACAAGACGGCCGTCCTGTCCGCCCGGATATTTCCAGTCGAAAAAGTTTCCGCCCAGCGGAATCGCGACCGTCTGCCACACCCCGTCTTCGATTTCCATGCTCTGCTTGAAATCGTCAATGAGAACATCCGGCTTCCCCTTGTTCGTCTGCGCGGTGTCATCCGTGATGACGACCAGCAGTCGCGTTTTCGTGAACCCGGTGCCTTCGGTCCTGGTCTTGATGTCGAACTTGAAGACGTAGTTCGACGGGTTGGCATTCGTAGGCACCCAGCACATCGTCCGGTCATAGTGCCCGTATGTTCCGAAGGCGGTATAGAGCCGTCCCGCCGAATTGTCGCCGGCCGAGCGGTCAAAATCCACACGCAACGACGCCAGCCCGCCAAGGGGCGAGGACTCGTTGAGGTCCATTGAAAAAGTGTAAATGTACGGCGGATTTCGGTCTTCCGTGTTCCCGTGTCCGTCGTAGAAACCGAGCGAATAGGGTTCGGCGGCACCCCATGTATGCGCAAGCGAATGTGTCTCGGCATCGAACAGGCGAAGCTCTCCCCCCGCTTCGCCCGGGAGCACTTCCATGGTCACGGGCACAAGAACCGTTCCTTCCGATGTCGCGACCGTCACGTCCGTGCTGTAGACGCCGGTGCCGAACGCCTGCTTGTTCGTAATCATCAAGTGCACCACGTCCGTCACGCGCGCCGTTCCGACAGCCCCGTCCACAATCTTGAGCCAGTCGCACGACTCCGAAATCGTCCACGAAGTCCCTCCGGAGCGGACGTTGCTGATCTTCAAGGCATGGGTGAAATTGGTGCTGAATCCGATGATCACGTGGTCATGATCTTCGACCGGGACAAGCTCTGCGCCGGTATCGTAGGGTCCGAAATCAAGCCTCGCCGGATAAACGTGCAGACAGGTTTCCGGCGACTCTTCGGGCGGTGGAGTAACCTGCCCGTGCAAGCGGAAAAGGTACACCGCCAGCGGTTCGAATGAATAAGTGAAGCGGTCTTCTTCCAGCGAAACGCTTCCCGTTTCGAGATGCATGATACCGGGATCGTTCCGTCCGAACCGGTGCACACTCTGCACGCCGGTGATGGTGAAATTGCTTACGATGATCGTGGCGTTGGATGCGTCCTGCCCCTCGATGAACCCGCCCGGGTTATCCTCGTGCCACCAGGGATGATAAAGACCCTTGTAATGCGCCGCCACGACGAGTTGGGATGGCCCGGTGTCCAGGCCCGCGTAAACGCTGAATGCGCTGTCGTCCGAGGACTCCGCCATCAGGGCGCGATCCCTGAAATTGAGGCTCATCAGCTTGAACGCCCAGTACTTCGGATTCGGCTGCCCCTGCTCATTGAACATCGCCTGCTTCGCCGAGTCCACCGCGTTGTGGTAATCACCGCCGGACTGATCCGGCTCGCCGATGTACCAGTTGCACGCCAACTGAATACCGTTGCGGGCAAAAGTGCCGAGGAAATCCACCTGCCCCAGCGCCGCCACCTGCGGATCCTCCGGATGGCCCTGCCAATAAAAATAGTCGTACTCCGAAAGCGACATCTTCATGCCGGGATTGTAGTGGTCAATGATGTTCTGAAATCGCTTCAGCAGTTTCGTGCGTGTGCCGCTCGCGCCCGTTTCCTTGTCGTAGCTCGCATATTCCGGATCCCAGAGCCCGCGCACCTCCTGCACGGCGACGGCATCCTGATCGCAATTCATGTAGCGGTGAAAATCGAGATAGTCGCAGATGTTCCCGCCGTGCTGCGCGTTGTATTCCCCCACGCGTCTGACAAACCGGTTGATGTTCCGCTGATCATTGAACGCCCCCGTTTCCTCGTTGCGTTCCCACCCGACCACCGAAGGATTTCCGCCGCGATCGGGAAATACGCGTGGATCCCACTGGTTGATGGCCGAGGCCATCGTGTACCAGCCGCTATCGTCCTTGTGATCGCCTGGATGGTCGTGCGTGGCCGGGCAGAAAGGAGAGTAATCCGTGGACCAGAAAAGCCACCAGTTGGCCGGTGTCGGCCCGACAATCCGCGCATCCGCGTGGCCCGCGCGAATCGCGGCCGCGACATCCAGGAAGCGCGGAAAGAAGTAGTCGGCGGCCATATCCTCGTTGTAAATCTGGTCGCCATGCGCGCCGTCATGGTATGCATAGCTTTCTGCGTCGGCGCCTTCGCCGCGTGAGCCGTGATAGCCTTCCAGTTTCCATGCAATGAAGGGTTCGTTGCCCACGCCCCACACCGCGACATTCGTTCCGGCCGCCTGCACCCACGCGGTTACTTCATCCAGCGTCTGGGTCATGCTATACCCCACTGAACCATAGTCGGTGGCAACATGCCCGAACACCGGCACCTGCAGAAACACGTCCGCCCCGAGGTCGCCGCGCACCCATTCCACGAACGCGTCCCAGCTTGTGGGGACAAACTGGTTCTCTTTCGAGATCACGTTGTACATGCGGTTGTTCCGCCAGTTGTACCGCTCGATGTTGGTCGCGCCGAAACGCACGATGGTCACACCCGCATTTGTCAGCATGGGTTCGCAGAGTTTCAGGTAGTAGTGCTGGCACCAGTTGGCAATGTTGATGCCATAGATATGCGGATTCACCTGCTGCGAGCGCGCTTCGCTTCCGTCAATGGACAGCGTGGTCGCCGATCCCGCGCCGGAACAGAACAACCCCAACGCCAGGGAAAGGTGTGGAACGAATCGCTTAAGGATCGTCATCATTTACTCCTTTTTCGCTCAGAATCGCGCGATTTTGCCGGGTACTTCATTGGACACATAAAAAACACTTGATTTAGTGTTACCGGTAACATATAAACGGCTTTATGTCAAGCGCTGTGAAGAACATTTTTCAGGAGGTCGTCATGCCAAGCCCGGGTATTGAGATGAATTTCAGACCGATAACGTCACACCATTTTATAAAAGCGACCTTTTGCCGGCGGGTCAGGCTCGCCGCGCCCCCCTGCTCCATCGGCATCACCGACGGCTCCGAGCGCGGAAGCTATGTCCCCCAATCGCACCTGCTCAAAGCCATCGGCCGGCCGCACCACATCGTGAATCTCATGTTCCAGTATTACCCCGAAATGGAGAACTGGCCCACGCAGGGCGTGAACTGGCACGGATTCTATCGCAACAACGAGCTGAACAAAGGCGATGGATACTTCCCTCTCGTACTCGAACCCGGTGGCCGATGGGGCCAAGCTTATCTCCGCCAGATCGAAGATGTGCGCGCGCTGGGGCAGGAGCCGCAACTCACACTCACCCTGCTCACACATACACCGGATGAAGCACTCATTCGCATCGCGGAATCGCTGAGGCCCTACGCGCCCATGCGTATTCGCATTAATCACGAGTGCAATGGCGTCTGGTTCTACTTCAACCAGGTTTCGGGATATCGGGAGGTGAGCGACTTCTTCATCCGGTTTCACCGGATCCTGCACGAATACGCACCCGGCATCCAAACCGTCGCCTGCTGGAACGGACCGGGCGATACAATCGAGAATCCGGAAACGCCCAACCCGAATCGCGGCATGCTGACGGATGATCAACTCGGCCCGATGTTCCGCATCGCGGATATCATCTCTTTCGATCAGTACGCCTCGCTCCATTACGGTTGGCCGGACCCGGCCTTCGACGCCGCCCATCCGACACACTATTTTCGCGTGCCGTTCGAACGCTGGTGGCAGACGCTGGAGGATTTTCACCGCGACATCAGCGAGCTGCGCGGAAGCGACACGCCGGTCGAAATCCATGAAATCAATGAAGACGCGAATCTCACAGGTTTCGAGGCACAGGCCGGATGGATCACACGTTTTTACCGCGAGGCCGCGCGGCGCAAGCTCTCGTGGCTCACCAACATCACGTTTTACCAGTTCCGTGATCGCGGAGGGCTGGGCCTGGAACAGGAAGACCTGCATGACGCGACCCGTTACCGCGCCCTACCCTCGCTCGCCGCCTATCGAGAAGCAATAGATGATCCGCGCTTCGCCTTGTGCATCGAGGCCGATAATGACGGGGATTCCCTCCTGTGGCAGTCTCCATCCCACGCACAGGGCGTCGAATATTTTTATGACGTCCCTGCCGAGACCACATGCGCGCTGCTGACCGGCTCTTCCCGCCATCACCTGCTGATCGAGCATAACGGGCAATGGACCCTCAAGCCGCGCGGTATTGAGCAGTTCGTTTTAACCCGCGAACCGGGGCCATGCGGCTTGCGTATTCACATCTTCACTCCACCGCCCGATGGACGGAACAATTCCAACAACGGATTTGCTTCCGCGCTCGACGAGCCCCCCATGATCCTGATTTGATACAGGGAGGAGAAATTTCAATGAAACAGATCGCATTGTTTTTGTCGCTCGTTCTCACCCTCCCCCTGGTCTCCTGCACGACGACCGCGCCGTCCGCGGCTCCCGGGACGCGTTCGGTCCCATCGGCCGCCGCGCGCGCGAAGGCGCTCACCGCTCTGCGCGTTGAAGGCCATCGCATCGTCAATGCCGCGGGCGAAGAGGTCCGGCTCCGCGGCGTCAACGCGGGCACCTGGCTGCTCATCGAGCCCTGGATGATCCTGATGAGCGACCATCCCGATGTCGTCGCTGAAAAGGATATCTGGGATATCCTGGATCACCGGTTCGGCCGGGAAAAGAAACTGGAACTCATTCGCGTTTACCGCGAAAACTTCTTCACGGAACAGGATGTGGCCCGCATCGCCGACCTCGGCCTGAACTGCCTGCGCGTACCGATCTGGTGGCGAGCGGTCTCAGATCCCGATTATGGCGGCGACATGGCGTACCTGGACCGCGTGATCGAGTGGTGTTCGAAGAACGGCGTCTATGTGATTCTCGACCTGCACGGCGCACCCGGCGGACAAAACGATCTGGGAGCAATTGCGGGGGAACGAAACAATGCGGATCTATGGAAGCAGGAAATATTCAAAGAGCAATCTGTTGAATGGTGGGAACAGGTTGCAGAGAGATACAAAGGCAACCCGGTCGTCGCGGGATTCGACCTTCTGAACGAAGCCGTATCGGCTACGATGGACGACCTTGTGGATCTATACGATCGCATGTATCACGCCATTCGCAAGATTGATCCATATCGCATTTTGATCATCGAGGATGGCTTACTCGGATTCCATCGCCTCCCCCGCCCGTTGGACATGGGATGGGATAATGTCGTGTACAGCATTCACTACTACCCGCAGAATACGGAAGAAGGAATCAATGCGCCCGCACAGGACTTCCACCGCATGCACCGTTCGGCGCTCTGGTTCGGCGTGCCGATGTACATGGGCGAATTCAACAGCATCCAGCTCGACCGCGGCGGCGCGGCGTCCTTCCTGCGCCATATGGAAGTCTTCGACTACTTCGGCTGGTCATGGACATGGTGGTCGTTCAAGAAGATCGAGGACAATGTGGACAACAACTGGGGGCTGACCGGTTATGTGCCGGAATCCCCGGCAATCAATCTCCACGAAGATTCGTTTGAAACCATCCGCGACGCCTTCGCCGCATTCCGAACCGAGTCCCTGGACACACAACCTTTGCTGGAAACCGCGCTGCGCCAACCGATCCGATGGAAATCGAAGACCGCCGAGCGTGGCACAATCCGGCTCGGGCTGGACACGATCTACCTTTATCCGGAAAACGGCGACATGCGCTACGAATGGGGTCGCTCCGTGCCCAACATCGGCTATTGGGGTCCGGGCGAGCGCGTGGCATGGCCGGTGAATATCCGGGACGGCGGAACCTATGAACTCGGCATTCGCTTTGCCAACAATAATGAGGCAAACGCAGCGCGTATCTGGCTGGATGGAGCGCTCGTGACGGATGCGGCACTGCGGAATTCCGGCGGCTGGAACAAGTACAGGGATCAGACCCTGATCGCTCTCGAATTGTCGCCCGGACGGCATGTGATCGAAATCAGTCAGGCCGATGAAGAAGACGGCTTCATCAATTTGCAGGATGGATGGCTCAAGCAGGCAAAAACACCAGCGGCCATCCCATCCGAGACCGAGTTTCGATTGCATCCGCTCAATGCAACCGCGCTGCGCAAGGGCACCCCGATGCGAGTGGAGTGGTGGCATAACCCGCCGAATTTCGGCTTCTGGGCGTCGGGCGAAGAGGTCACATGGTCCCTGCCGATCGCCAACGGCGGCGAATACCGGTTCGCGGTCTCCTACAGCACGCCAAGCTCCCAGACTTCACTGACCGTGCTGCTGGACGGCAAGCCGGCATGGTCCGGCAAGCTTCCCTCCAGTGGCGGCTGGCATGAATTCACCGACCACGAACCGGAGGCCGTGCTTTCGCTTGAGCCGGGCTCTCGTGAAATCAGCCTCATTTGGGAAACCCCTCAGGCCGGCGAAGCGGGAAACCTGCGCGGCATGAGGTTGACACGCATCGAGTGAAGGACAAGGTGCGTTCTTTGCGCAGCTACCGCGTGGCGGAGGGGTTCTCCGCCGCCCTGCGCCGTTCGCCCGCCCACGTAATCCACACACACAACTCGTAAAGCAACAGCAGCGGCACGGCCATGATCAATTGAGAGATCACGTCCGGCGGCGTCAACAACGCGGCAATCACAAGACTCACAATCACCGCGTAGGGCCGCGCGCCCTGGAGTTGCTGATGAGAGATCAGTCCCATCTTCGCAAGGATCAAGAGGACTGCAGGCAATTCAAAGGCCAGCCCGAAACCGATCAGCAACTGGCTGGTGAAAGCGACGTAGCTCACCACCGTCCATTCAGCCGTGATACCGAGCCACGCGTGCATGCCGAACATCACCTTCAAAGCGGCGGGCAGCGTGACGCCATAACCCAGCGCAACGCCCAACACAAACAAGCACACGGCGAGTGCACCCGCACGAAGCACCAGCTTTCGCTCGCCGTGCTTCAAACCGGGAAAGACGAATTGTCCGACAAACAGTAACAGGAACGGCGCGCTGAGGATCATTCCGCTCCAGAACGCAATGCGCATGGCAACGGAAAAGGCCCCCCCGACTTCCAGCGATCGCAGAAATTGTTCGGGATGCTCCGTTATTCCACGCAGCGGACGCTGAAGCATCCGCAAAAACCACGGGGTAAAGGGAAAGGAAACGATGATGCCACCCGCCAGCGCCGCTGCGCAACGAATCAGCGTTTTGCGCAGATCCTCGAGATGATCAAGGAATGGCTTGGCTGCCTCTCCCGCGAGGCTTTCCTCATCCCGCCCGTCCACCCGGCTCCTCCTTTTTTTCAGCATCCTTCCTCACTTCCGATTCGCCGGAAAGCAAGTCCGCACGTGTGATTTCTCCGGAGAAATCCCGGGCCGCCCGGCGCAACTCCTCAAGCGCACGGCCGATGGACCGCGCGATGCGCGGCAGATTTTTTGAACCGAAAAGAAGGAGTACCGCAAGAAAGACAACGATCAGTTCTCCCACTCCAAGAGAACCCCCGAGCACAGCTACTGGATGCATCAGCGTCATGTTTAATTCAAATTAGCATGATCAAGAAGTGGTTTAAAACACAAACGGCCCCGGGCGCGCTGTGCGTCCCGGGGCCGCCGTAAAACCGATCCGCAATTTACTGGACCAGAACGAACTCGCCGCGGCGGTTCAAGCGCCAGGCAGATTCGTCGCCGCCCATCGCAACCGGCCGCTCCTCGCCGAAGCTGCGGGTCTGGATGCGCGATCCGTCAATACCGAGACCGATCAGATACGCACGCACGGCCAGCGCGCGACGCTCACCCAAAGCGAGGTTGTACTCGTTGCTTCCGCGCTCGTCGCAATGCCCGTCCACGATCAACCGCGTCGCGGGATTGCTCTTCAAATGACCGGCCACTTCTTCGATTTTTCCGCGTTCGGAATCTTTGATCTGCGACTGGTCATAGTCGAAATACACCGGCGAGAACTGGCCGGGCACTTCGATGCCCGAACCGAAACGGTCCGACAATCCCGTGCCGTAAATGTCCTGATCGCCCACGCCGATAATGTCTCCACTGCCGATGCCCGTCGTACCGCGCGGCTTCTTTTTGCAGCCCGTCATGGATACGGCGCAAACAAGACCGATCATTACCCACATCATCCAACGCCTGTTCTGCATTTTATTTTTCTCCTTACGCAAAACTTTTCACTTCGGGGACCAAGATGGCGAATACCAGTTGCCCTGAATTTCGAGCAAAGCTATGGGCGGATCGCCCATTGTGTCAAGCAGGTAAATGGACGAACGGCCACCCGCCGTCCGGCTGCACACGATATGCCTGCCGTTCGGCGCCCAGCAGGGATCTTCGTAGTCTGCGCCATCCGCTGTTATCTGGCGGTTTTCGAGGGTCTGCGGATTGATTACGCAAACCTGGTACCGGCCCCCGATCCGCGCGCTATAGACGATGAGTCCGCCCGGACCCCAGTGCGGCGCCACGCTTTCCGCCACACGGCCGGTCAGGCGCTTGGCCGGACCGCCGTCACGCGACACCACGTACAACTGAGGCGAACCGGGAAGGTCGGATACATAAACAATCTGGCTGCCGTCCGGCGACCACGATGGGCTGGCCTCCGCGGCGCGAAGCGTCTGCGTAATTCGAGTCAATCGCCGCGTTCGTAAATCCATGACGTACACGTCCGGATTCCCGTCCTTGGAAAGAATCAGCGCCATGTCGCGACCGTTCGGAGATATCTCCCCGCCGGTGTTAAGCCCCGGGAAACCAGCTATCCGGTTCCTCCTGCCCGACGCGATCTCAACCGTGTAGACATCCGGGAATCCCTGGTAGTAGGAAGTGTAGGAAATTGTTTCGCCGTCGGCGGTCCAGCGAGGCGCGATGCTGATGCTGCGATCGCGCGTGATCTGGATCAGGTTCTGGCCGTCGGAATCGCAAAGGTACAACTCCTTGTTGCCCGTCCGGTTCCCGACCAGCACCAATCGCCCGGAAAAAATGCCGGGCTGGCCCGTGACCGCCTGTATGATCTCGTCCGCCACCTGGTGCGCGAGCCTCCGTGCATCGGTCGAAGGCGCGCGGTAGCTTTTGCTCAACAACCGGCTGCGCGTGGCCACTTCATGTACGCGACACGCCACCTTGAGATTGCCGCCCCCCCCTTCGCATTCACCCGAGACAGTGATCTCGGAACGGCCGGGCGCGCCACGGATGAACCAACCCGAACGATCGAGATTGCCCTGCAGCGTCCGCAGGAACACCTGCGTCGCGTCGCCCTGCTCCGCCGTGAAGCCGGACAAATCTATCGTGGACTTCTGTCCGGCACTTTTCGTTACGCGCACCTGCGCATCCGCATAAAACGTCAACCCAAACACCACGAAAACAACCCACCACATCTGCCTGTTCATCTTTCAGCGATCTCCATCTCGAAAAAAATTCCGTTGCCTTGCATCACATTGGCTGATTTAGACGCTTTTGTCCATTGCATGCTCATTCTTCTTGCGCCTTCACCACGCGCATCCATTGCGCTATCATC
>Ga0334884_1002056_pt1 | contig 27268 bp, 22 predicted proteins | sample GraSluR1_MG_7_FD_207215 | JGI IMG/M metagenome (GOLD analysis project Ga0334884, IMG submission 207215) | Sludge microbial communities from methane-producing bioreactor in Wageningen University, Netherlands - Granular Sludge_12_05 R1 | ecosystem: Engineered > Bioreactor > Anaerobic >...
GCATGGGAACACTATTCCACCCAGCGGCAGCGCGGAGGATTGATTGAGGGCAACGGCCGTAACGATTCACAATGCGCGATGATGAAGGTGCATCGCGCGCCGAAAAGCGGGCAGGGGCTGCTCCAGGTTATCCATGTGATTCCCGGACGGAGATATGATTTTGAGGCGTACGTGAGAAACGACTCCGGCCAGCCTTTGCGCGGCAATGTGGTCGGGCATCTTGTGATCGAATGGTTGAACGAAGCGGGCCGCGAGGTGGCGCGCGTTTCGAGCGAGGAGTGGGGACCGAGCCTATCGCGTGTCGGCTGGCGCAAGGTGATCATACGGCGGGCCAAGGCTCCGGAGAGGGCGGCGCAGGCCAAATTCGGTATCCACCTGTTTGAGGGAACCGGGCCGGCGGAGGGGGCGTTCCTGGTGGATGATGTGACTGTTATTGAGCGGTGAAAAGGCGGAATGGTTTCTTTATGCCTCCAATAACATCTGCACATCCTCCCACGTCAGCTTCTCCATGACCTGCTCATCCTTGCTGAGCGTGGCGTTGATGATTTCCTTCTTCCGTTTCTGCATCGCAAGAACCTTTTCCTCGACGGTGCCCTTGGTGATCATCTTGATGCTGTACACGGTGCGCTGCTGCCCGATGCGGTGTGCGCGGTCTGTAGCCTGATCCTCCACGGCCGGATTCCACCACGGGTCGAAATGAATGACCGTGTCCGCGCCGACCAGGTTCAATCCCGTGCCGCCCGCCTTGAGGCTGATGAGGAAGACGGGGATGGCGCGGTTCATGTTGAATTCGCGCACGACCTTTAAGCGTTCCTTTGTCGCCCCGTCGAGATAGCAGTATGCGCGTTCACGCGCCTCCAGCTCACGCCGGAGGATGGCCAGCATGGAGGTGAACTGGCTGAATACAAGCACCCGGTGTCCACCGTCTATGGCCTCGTCCAGCAACTCGAAAAACAGGTCCATTTTGGCCGAAGGATATTCGCTCTGCAGGTCGGACAGCTTCAACAATTCAAGATGGCAGCAGGTCTGCCGCAGGCGCAGGAGCGTCTTCAATACCTCCATCCGAGAGCGCTCGAATCCCTGCGCCGCGACCATGTCGGCCAGTCTGCGCCGTGAAGATTCCAGCAACTGCTTGTACACGAGTTGCTGGTCGCGCGTGAGCGAGCAGGAAGCGAGCTTCTCGATTTTAGGGGGCAGATCTTTCGCCACTTCCGTTTTAAGGCGGCGAAGGAGGAATGGATGCAGCTTGCGCCGTAATCGTGCCTGCGCAACTTCGCCTTCGGGGGTGCCGTTGGAGATCGGCAATTCGTAGTTTTCGCGAAAGAGCTTTGCGGAGCCGAGATAGCCGGGCATGAGAAAATCCATGATGGACCACAGGTCCGACACACTGTTCTCAATCGGCGTGCCGGTCAGCACGATCCGGTGATGGCCCTTGAGCTTTTTCGCGGCGAGCGCGTTCTGGGTGGACCTGTTTTTGATGTGTTGCGCCTCGTCGAGAACCACGGCGGCGAATTCGATTTCGGTGTAATTCTCTATATCGCGGCGCATCAGCGCGTAGGAGGTGATGACCAGGTCGGCATCTGCAATGCCCGCGCGTCGTTCATGGCGTTCCGCGCCGCTCAGGATCAGTACGCGCAGCTCGGGCGTGAATCGCGCCGCTTCTTCCGCCCAGTTTTCGACCAGGCTGGTGGGGCAGACGATGAGCGCTGGTTTTCCGGCCGCTTCCGGATGCGCGCGCTGGAGTTGTATCCAGGTGAGTGTTTGCAGCGTTTTGCCCAGGCCCATGTCGTCCGCAAGGATTCCGCAGGTGAGGGTGCGCTCAAGAAATCGCAACCAGTACACGCCCTGTTTCTGGTAGGGACGCAGGACGGATTCGAGATGGGCGTCGAGCGGCTCCGGCGCCATTTTCTCGTTCCGGTTCTGTCGCCGTGCGTGCGAGGCCCACGTCGGTGGTGCTTCGACATCAATGCCGTCCAGCGCGTCGAGCGAGGAGAGGACATAGGCCGAGTAAATGCCGCTCAGCCGGAACGTGCCCGGCTGCGAGCCCTCGCCCGTCGCGCAGTCGGCAAACACATCCCGCGCGTTGCGAATCGCATCGGCATCCACGAGGATCGTGCGTCCGTCCTTCTCCACGAAGTATTCGTTCTTCAACAGTGCGCGCTGGATTTCGGCCTCGGAAAGGCTTTGCCCGCCGCGATCCTCGTAGTTGAATCCGATCTCGAAAACAGAATGGTCCGAGCTGTCGCGAAGCCGAACAACCGGCGTGGCAAAGTCGAGCTCTTCCATGAACGGCTGGATTCGCCCGGCCAGTTCCACGCGCCAGCCCATGCGGCGGAGGCGGGGCAGGGTGGATGCCAGAAAGTTCAGGACTTCGCGGCATCCGACGATGGGCGACAGCGCGTCGCCGCATTCGCCTTGCAGGCCGAGTTCCGCCAATTGCGCAAGGGCTTTGTGTTCCAGGCCCGGATTGCGGACCGTGTAGCGCATGATGTCCGCGGCGTCGGGGATCGCAAAATGTCCTGCAGGGTCGGCCTTCCCGGCGGTCAGCGAAATCCCGTTGTAATGCGCGCGCAGGGTTGCCGAGAGCGAAGCGGGACTGCCACGCACGTCCAGGCTGAAGGCCGGCGTTCCTGCTTCGATGGTAAAAAGATCCCTTGTGATTTCCGTCTCGACGCGAAGGTGCGTTTCGATAACCGCCAGTTCCGTTTCAAAGAAGCGCGGCACAGCGGAACGCGGGACGACGACGGGCTTCTCGTAAATCGTGTGCAGCGGCAGGGGGAGCAGGTTTTCAAGCGGCCAGAAATGCCCCGCGTGATACACCCATCCGTTCCGGCCCGCCACCACGTAGGTCGGAAACTCCTTCACTGTCGAGAAGGGCAGTTCCGTGTGAATCATCAGGATCAACTCGCCCGTCTCGCGATCGAGATCCATGCGCAGGACGGACGCCATTTTTGCCGCGTTGACCGTGGCGGGCGTGTCCGCTCCTTCGATCATCAACGGTTTGCCGGCATGGATGTTCAGGATGTTTATGAGATCGGCCGTCGGGATCTCGATTCGATCGCGGGCCGGTCCTTCACAAATGTCCTCGACAACAAACAGGATATTCTCATCCTGCCGCGAAAGCGCGAAGACCGTGTCTTCGGGCGCGGCGTTGATCGGAGAACGCCGATTTTCGTATTCGATGAGGCATTGCAGGGGAAATCGGCCGCTTCCACTGCGCTCTCTCCAATTGCGTTCGAGTACGAGTTGCAGGCGCGCCGGTGTTGCGCCGGGAGCGTGTTCGGCCGCGCGCTTCAGGTAGCGCGATTCGTCGTGGTTGGCCAGTCGCGCCGCGCGGCGCATTTCTTCGCGCGCCTTGCGCTCGCGTTCCGGGTCGGTCTGCCGCCGGATCAGTTCCATGCCGAGCGCGACGACGTGGGAGCAGATGATGCCGCGCTCGCTGCTGTCCCGGCAGGGACAATGATTCTCCGCCGAGCCGTCCGGATGAACTGTTAACTGGCAGGTGATGCTGCTGCTGCCGTAGGAAAGCGTTCCGCGAATGATCGGTGGATCATACTCGACCCGTTCTACAATGTGATCCTCGAAAAGGGCCTTGCCGTCGTGATAAACACGCGGTCCCGCCCAGTCCATCAGGATCTTCTGTGTGATCGGTGCTTTCATCCCCGACATGCGTGGTCTCGTTTTTTTAGACCCCGCGATAAAAGGGACATCATATCGAAACGAGAAGAGAGATCAATTGGAGAACGTCGAAGGAAATAACAAACTTCGAAATTTCATGCTGGAAGGGTTCTTTGCTCTACGGCTGCCAGAGATACATGAAAAGGGGTGTTTCGGTTCGTGTGAGACTGCTGAAATCAAATGCCGGCGCGCGCATCGAGGCAAACAACTCGGAGAAAGAGGGGCGGTGTTCGTAGCGCACGATCTGCAGCGAGGTTTCCCCGAGCAACTCCGCGAGCCTGGCCATGGCCGAGTCCCAGTAGCCGATTTCGTCAATCAGCTTGTGCTGCAGGGCGATGTCGGCGGTCATGATGCGGCCATCCGCAACGGGCTTGAGGGTTTCCGGATCGAGCGCGCGGGCTTCGCGAACGATATCGAAAAACCGGCCATAGAAAGCGTCAATCACTTCCTGCAGCAGCGCAACCTGTTCGGGCGAGACCTCGCGGAAAGGATTCAACAGATCCTTGTTGTCGCCGGACTTGATGGTGGTGTCGGTGACGCCGATTTTTTCGCTCAGCGCTTTCCAGTTCAGCGTCTGCATGATAACGCCGATGGAGCCGATTACCGCCGTCGGCTCCGCGATAATCCAGTCGGCCGGCATGGAGAGGTAATAGCCGCCGGATGCCGATATGCTGCGGGTGAACGACACGATGCGGCGCGTCGGATCCCTGTCTTTGAAGCCCTTCAGGGCGTTGTAGATTTCATCGCATTCCGTCAGGCTCCCGCCCGGTGAATTGACTTCGACTATGAGGCCACGTACTTCATCGTCCTGCGTGGCCGCCTGGATCTGGCGCAGCGTGTGCGCAACCCGGTCGAAGCGCCGTCCGAAAAACCCGGTCTGTGTTTCACGGAAGATCGGACCGTCAATGGGAATGCGGATCACCTTGACCGTGCCGGTGCCGTAGGACCAACGCTCGGTGAATGCAGGGAATTCATCCTCGGCATCACCCGCAACCCGCCGGGGAGAGCCTTCGCGCGCCGCAAGCCCGAGCAACAGGCCCATGTTTGCGGCCATGCTGGCGACGACGAGGACTGCGAGCAGGGCTATGATGATCCAGAATCCGGCGTGCGAGCACTTCTGTTTCTGCATGGTGGCGTATCTCCCGTATTGAAGCTATAGTGTACAACGCGTTGGTGGTTCATGTGAAGCCATCACGATATCAGGATCGGCTGATATGCATAAAATCGCCTATTACATCAGTGCACACGGCTATGGTCATGGTGTGCGTTCGTCTGACATCATCCGCGCGTTGGCGGCGCTTCGGCCGGACGCGCAGATACTTTTGATCACCGATTTGCCCGAATCGTTTCTGCGGAATCGCCTGCCCGGCATACCGCTACGGTTTCGCCGGGGCTCGTTTGATATCGGGATGGTTCAGTTGGACTCCATTCGCGTGGATGTGGATGAAACGTTCCGGCGGGTGGCTGCTCTGTGCGAGGGGTGGGGCGGCCTTGTTTCTGAAGAAGCGCGGTTTCTGCAGCAGGAGGAAGTGGATTTGGTCGTGGCCGATATCGCGGCGATCCCGATGGAGGCTGGGCGACAGGCCGGAATTCCCGTGGTGGCCGTCGCGAATTTTGCGTGGGACTGGATATACGAGGAGTTTGCGGAAAAAGATGCGCGTTGGGGATCGTTTGTTGATCGCTTTTCGGCGGGATATCGTTGCTCCGACCTCCTGCTGAGACTCCCGTTCAGCGAGGAGTTGCGGGCTTTCCCTCGCAAGGTGGACATCCCGCTGGTTGCGTCGCCGGGCAAATCCCGCCGCGAAGACCTCATCCGCCTCACCGGCGCATCGCCGGACCGGACCTGGGTGTTGCTGTCGTTCACGACGCTCGATTGGAATGAGGACGCGCTGGCCCGGGTGGAGCAGCTGCAGGCCTACGAATTTTTCACCGTCCAGCCGCTGGAGTGGCGCCGCCGCAATATTCACCCGGTGAACCGCGAGGACGTTCCGTTTTCGGACGTCCTTGCTTCGATGGATGTCGTCGTTTCAAAACCCGGCTTCGGTTTGCTGTCGGAATGCGTGGTCAACAGCAAGCCGCTCGTTTATGCGGACCGGACCGACTTTCGAGAATACGAGTTGCTCGTACGCGAGATGCCGCGCTACCTTCAATGCGTGCACGTGGACACGCAAAGCCTGTACCGCGGAGAACTGGAAGAAGCTCTCGAAAGGCTGGGCTCGCAAGCGAAACCGCCGGAACACATGCCTGCCGGCGGCGCGGACATCGCCGCCCGTCACATCGCGGCTTTCTTGAAGTAACCGCCCGGTTACCATTCGCCCATCGCGGACTCAATATCGCGATCGCGTTCTTCGTCTATTTCCTCGATCTTGTCTCTGGCCCGCCTGCCGAGGTCCGCTTTGTTCTTCTGCGTCATCGTGTCAATAATGCCGGCTCCGCCACCCTGTGAGTCCGATTTTGGCTCCGACGGTTTGCAGCCCGCGATAAGCAGCAGGCCCAGGCACAAGGTTAAGAATCTCATTATTGCTCTCCCTGTGTTGATGTACGGCAAGTATACCTTTTGTCAGCGCTTCCGTTCCAGCGTTGTTAATCGGGAATCAATCCGCTTCACCAGGCGGTCGAGCTCGTCCAGTTTCTTTTCAACCGCCGTGAGCCGTCGCTCGATGGTGTTGAACGTGGTTGTGCGCCCGAATCCTTCGCCGAGACGAGATGAGATTTCGTTCAGCTTGTTCTCGGCGTCGGTCAGTCGTCGTTGCAGCTCGCGCTGCTGTTGATCCATCTTCTTATCCAACGCTCCAATGTCCCGCTGTAAAGTGGCCAGCGGATCATTTGTTTCGCTGGTTGTTCCGCCTTCGTTGGCGAACCCGGTTTGGGCAATCGCGAGGCATGCCGTTAAGATCAATAACGCTGTTCGGCTCATCATGTCTTCCTCCGCTTTCTGTCTCTTCCTGACCATCGCCTATCCTCGCCGAATTCGCAAGCCTTCACGGGTTTTCCAACCCGCCACGGCAGGCAAGTGCGCGGAAAAATATCGGATGGTGGGCGCTTTCGCCCTTGCACTTGTAATCCGGCCGCTTCCAATGCACATTAAGACATTGTTTTGGAGGAATCATCCATGGCACAAGCGGATATCGGCCTGATCGGTCTTGCGGTGATGGGCGAAAACCTCGTCCTGAATATGGCGAATCACGGCTACACGGTCGCCGTGTTCAACCGGACGGTTTCGAAGGTGGACGACTTCGTTGCCGGCCGCGCCGCAGGCAAGAGCATTGTCGGTTGCCGCTCCATCGAAGAGCTGGTGTCCGCGCTGAAGAAGCCGCGACGCATCATGATGATGGTGAAAGCGGGCGCTGCGGTGGACGCGCTCATCGCCCAGCTTGTTCCCCATCTGGAAGCCGGCGACATTCTCATTGACGGCGGAAATTCCTACTTTCCCGACTCCATCCGGCGCACGCGCGAAATCGAGGCCAGGGGTTTTCTTTTCATCGGTACCGGCGTTTCCGGCGGCGAGGAGGGCGCGCTGAAGGGGCCGAGCATCATGCCCGGCGGTTCTTCAGCAGCATGGCCGCACGTGAAGCCGTTGTTCCAGGATATCGCTGCGAAGGTGGACGGCGTGCCGTGTAGCGACTGGGTCGGGCCTGACGGCGCGGGCCATTTCGTGAAGATGGTGCATAACGGCATCGAGTATGGAGACATGCAGCTCATCGGGGAAGCGTATGCGTTGATGCGTGATGCGCTTGGCATGCAACCGCCGGAACTTCACGAAGTCTTCTCCGTGTGGAACAAGACCGAATTGGATTCGTACCTCATCGAAATCACGGCTGCGATTTTTCAGAAGAAGGATCCCGACACGGGAAATTACCTTGTGGACATGATCCTGGACGCAGCGGGGCAAAAGGGCACCGGCAAGTGGACCAGCCAGGTCGCTCTCGACCTGGGTGTGCCCCTGACGCTTATCACCGAGGCCGTGTTTGCCCGGGCCATGTCGGCCCTGAAGGAAGAGAGGGTGACCGCGTCGTCTGTGCTCAAGGGTCCGCGCGCGGCATGGCGCGGGGACCGGGCCAGGTTCATCGAGGACATACGGCGCGCGCTCTATGCCTCGAAGATCTGCTCTTATGCGCAAGGGTTCGCGATGATGCGCGCCGCGGCGGCGGAGCACAAATGGGATCTCGACATGGGCAACATCGCGCTGCTCTGGCGCGGCGGATGCATCATCCGCGCCCAGTTCCTGGACCGGATCAAGGCCGCGTTTGAACGGAAGCCGGACTTGGCCAATCTTTTGCTGGACAAGCACTTCCGCTCCGCCGTGTCGAAGGCGCAGTCGAGCTGGCGGCGTGTCATACGCGAGGCGCTGCGCCTTGGAATTCCAGTGCCGACGTTCAGCGCGGCGCTGGCCTACTATGACAGCTATCGGAGCGCGAAACTTCCGGCGAATTTGTTGCAGGCGCAGCGCGACTTCTTCGGCGCGCACACCTTTGAGCGGACGGACAAACCTCGCGGCGAGTTCTTTCATGCGGAGTGGTATTGATATGAAAAAGACACCGATCATACTGGCCAGTTCATCGCCGCGTCGGCGGGAATTCCTCAAACAGTTGGGGATTGATTTCGGAATTATTGTGCCCGATGTGCCGGAAGCCGTGCGGCACAATGAAAGTCCGAGGGCATACGCCCGGCGCCTGGCCGGCGAAAAAGCGGATGCCGTGTTTGCGCGGCTTGCGTCCGCAACGGTCGAGGGCGACCTGAAGGAAATAGACAAGAATCTCGCGCGCATCATTGCCACGGATGAATTACTGTTGCTTGCCGCGGACACGATCGTGGTGCTCGGCAAGCGCATCATGGAGAAGCCGGTCAATGATGCCGATGCGCGCCGCATGTTGCGCGCGCTCAGCGGACGGGCGCACAACGTGATCACCGGGGTTTGCGTGTTGAAGGTGGCAAAGGGCGCGCCGGTGCGCGAAAGGAACTTCACTGTTTCGACGCGCGTCGTGTTCAAGAAGCTCTCGACCGCGGAGATCAACGGCTATGTCGCGACCGGCGAGCCGAAGGACAAGGCGGGCGCTTATGCCATCCAGGGCATCGGCAGCTTCCTGGTGAAATCCATTTCCGGATCCTACACCAACGTGGTCGGGCTTCCCGTCGCGGAGCTCGTTGATTTGTTGCGCAAGGATTTCGGGTTTTCGGTGTTTTGACGGGTGTCGGCGGGGCGCGGGCTGAAGCCCGCGAAGGACTTCCGCGTAAACGCGGAACTCCGGCAAGGCTTCAGAGGGCGATGGTTGCGGAACACTCTTTAAACCGACAGTTCAATCCATCACCCCAACACCCCAATCCGTCCTCCTCACATCAACTGGGTGAAGTAATCCAGCAGGACATAACGCGGGTCGGAGCGGAGGTGGTTGGCTATTTCTGAAAGGCGTTTTTCAACCACGTCCTTTTCTGCGGCGATCGTCACGAAAGCGATGGTTGCCGATTTCCACAAGTCCTGTTTGTCCACTTCCGCCACGCTGACGTTCATTTTGTTCAGCGCGCGATCCTTGAGGCTGCGCAGGACCATGCGTTTGTCTTTCAGCGATTGCGCTTCCGGTATGCTGAGGTCGGCTTGTAGAAATCCGATGACCATAAGTGTTTTTATTTCGGGTTGTGCCTGGAGAAGGTGCGTCGAGTCGCGCGCGAAACTTCCCGAACGGCGCTGATTTTCGCCTGTATCCGCCGGTGGGGCGGGCATATCCGTCGGGCCTGACTTGCTTTTCTTTCCGCACGCATGGTGCAATTCCTGGGGGAGAAGGCTGTGCGGTTTGACGAAGAAAGTCAAGTGATTGAAAAGCGGTTTTAACGCTTCCCGCGTCCTGCATCGGGGTCGAGTTGAAGGCGAAGGGCGCGAATTTTTGTGCCGAAGCGTTCCTGCAGATTTGTCAGCAACTGCTTTTGACCATATCGCTTTAATTCGCTCAACCACGTGGAATGGCTGACGAACACCACGAGCGTGCCGCGGTCCAGCGCGCCGGGCCGCGCGTGCGCCGCCACCTGTTTCCCCGCGATGCTTTCCCACTGGTCCGCCAATTCCTGTTCCCAGAGGCGGTTCTCCAAGCCCCATTTTTTCATCACGTTGGGGACGATATCCGCAATGCTTGCGGAAAGGTCGGGCGGCGGTGGTGTGTCACGTGCGATCTGATGCCGTTCGCGTTCGAGTTGCCACCGGCCTTTATCGTACTTCTGTTTTCTCATGCCGGGATCAACCCATAGCAGATTGTCCGCGCCATGAGAAGCGTAAGCGCCGCATGTGGATTCGCCGCGATAAGCGAGTTCCGGGATTTCATCCCGGGCTGGGTTGTGGGATCCCTTCAGCGTCGCAGGCGTGCGCGGCCGCCGTCTTCATCCTTGTCTCTCGCTCATTGCTCTCTATAATCCCGGGCTTCTTACGAAGGAGGATGGGGTGTTAGCGAAAGTATGGTCGGGGGCGGTGTACGGCGTGGATGCCTACCCGGTGGAAATCGAAGTCAATGCCGGACACGGAGAGCCGAAGGTCATTCTTGTCGGCCTGCCCGATGCGGCGGTGAAGGAAAGCGGCGACCGTGTCTGGACCGCGCTGCTCAATTCCGGCTTTGCCCCGCCGATGGGCCGTACAACCGTCAATCTTGCTCCTGCCGACATCCGCAAGGAGGGGCCCAGTTTCGATCTTCCGATCGCGCTGGGAATGATTGCGGCACACGGCGACATCGAGCAGAAAGTCCTCGACGAATTGTGCGTGGTTGGAGAGCTGGCGCTGAGCGGGGAAGTACGCCGCGTGAAAGGCGTATTGCCGCTCGCGATCAATGCGAAGGCGGAGGGATTGCACGGAATCCTTGTTCCGGAAGAAAACGCGGAAGAGGCCGCGGTGGTGGAAGGACTTGAGGTTTACCCGGTAAAGACGTTGCGGCAGGCGGCGGATTTCCTGGCGGACAAGCTGAAGGTGTCTGCGCACCGTGTGGATGTGCAGGCGGTCTTCGAGTCGCACAGCATCTATGATGATGATTATGCGGACGTGAAGGGGCAGGAGTCGGCCAAGCGCGCGTTTGAAGTGGCCATGGCCGGGGGACACAACATCCTCGCCGTCGGGCCCCCGGGAACCGGCAAGACGATGCTGGCGAAACGGGTGGCCTCCATTCTCCCTTCCATGACCCTGGAAGAGAGCCTTGAGACAACAAAAATCCACAGCATTGCCGGCAAATTGCCGGCGCGACAGGCTTTGATCGCGCGGCGGCCGTTCAGTTCGCCGCACCACACGATTTCCGACGCGGGCTTGCTGGGGGGCGGTTCGCATCCGGTGCCGGGCGAGGTCAGCCTGGCGCATAACGGAGTTTTGTTCCTGGATGAGCTGCCGGAGTTCCACCGCAATGTACTGGAAGTCATGCGGCAGCCGCTGGAAGACGGGGTGGTGACGATCTCGCGCGCGACAACCAGTGTCACGTTCCCGTGCCGCTTCATGCTCGTGGCGGCGATGAATCCGTGTCCGTGCGGACACTACGGCGATCCGAAACGGGAGTGCCGTTGCACACCCATCCAGATCCAGCGGTATCGGAATAAGATATCAGGTCCGCTGCTGGACCGGATTGATATTCACGTCGAGGTGCCGGCGGTTCGCTACGAGGAGCTCTCTTCCATGGAACGCGGAGAGCCGTCATCCGCCATCCGCGAGCGCGTGGTCAAAGCGCGAAAGAAACAACAGGGCCGCTTCAAAGGTGTCGGTCGCGTGCATTGCAATGCGGCGATGCGGGCGAAAGACGTTCACAAGCACTGCCGCCTGGAAGACGATGCGCAGCAGATGCTCAAGATGGCGATCGCAGACTTGAATTTCAGCGCCCGGGCTTACGATCGCATTCTCAAGGTCTCGCGCACGATCGCCGACCTGGATGAGTCCGAAAACATCGCGATACACCACGTTCAGGAAGCGATACAATACCGGTCGCTGGACCGGCAATATTGGACGTAAACGACGATCCGTTTACGGTACGAGGATCCTGAAAAAGCGCCTGGGATCGTTGGGTTCGATTTCTGCCGTGTTGGTGCGGGGCATGGGAGGCGTGTTGGTCTGTGCGGATGTCCACGTGTCGGGCTGGTCCACCTGGCCGGTTGACGCGATGTGCTGGGCTACGTTGGTGCCGCCATACCAGGTCAGGCGCAATTTGCCGTTGATCAATTCCGCGCCGACGACCCGAAGATAGCATCCGGGGTCGTGCGGATTCGTGTTTGCACGCTGCTCCTGGATGTTGGTGAAGCCATCGCCATCGGTGTCTGCATTCTGTTCATCATAGTCTTCATCTTCCGGCGCATCGGCCCAGGAGGCATAGACCACGCCGGTGAAGGGGGAAGGCTTGTTCAGGTAGAATTCGATATCGCTTACAACCACGCATTCGCCTGGATCCAAAACAAGGTCTCCGTTGCCCGTTGTCGCCAGCGCGGCTTCCACTTGCGCTGTAATATCCACGTACGGCAACCCATCGAGTTCGTTTGTTCCGTCGGGATGCATGAGGTAGTAATTCGCTGTCGGCTGAACCGCGTACCAGAAAGGCCTCCCCAGGCGAAGCTGAGAACCGGGCAGATTGCAGAGGCGCAGGTTGGCTAAAAAAGTGCCGGTTGAAGGATCATGACGCCACGAAAAAAGTTCCGTGCTGGTTTGGCCGGTCACATTCATTAACGAGGATGAAAAGACCGCCACGACCTGCCAGGGGGCCTCCATGGTGATTTTCAGCGGCACGTTGGAGCCCGCGTAAGCATCGTTGACGACCCAATGACTGAAGTAATGATCGGGCGCCGAGGCCGGGACCAGGTCATATATATATCCGGAGGGCTTCCATCCCTCCGCCGCGCCGAGCACCGCACCATTTTGAGAAGTGATGGAAAGGTAGTGTTCCGTTATCCAATGCCATGTCTGCGTGGCGGGCTGCATGATATGGAAAACGGCCTCGGCACCCGAGCCTTCGGTGGGTGTAAGGCCGGGGCCGCTCCATCCGATGCAGACAATCCGCGTGCCCGTTCCGGGATCAATGGGACTGGTTGCCTCGTTGGTTAACGGGGTGTTCACCAGGACGGTGTGGCTGCCGTAATCGTAAGGCGACGAGGCGCCGATGGGCGAGGGTTGACCTTCGACGCTCAATTCAGCGTGGGTGATGACCGTTACAACCTTCGAAGCGCTGTTGTTGGATGGGTCGGGATCCGTCTGCAGCGCCAGCACGCTTGCCGTATTGGTCAGCATGCCGGCTTCCATCACCAGGACGCGGAGGGTGATGGTGGCAAAGGCGTTTTCCTCGATGGTCCCCAGCATGCACGTGAGCACGCCGTTTGAATAGTAGGCATTGCCCTGGCTGGTTTCGGCACTCGTGAAGATGACGCTGGAGGGGAGCGTGTCCTGCACGCGCACCTCGGTGGCGGCGTCAGGCCCGGCGTTGGAGACAACGAGCGTGTAAACCAGTTCGGAGTTAAAGTATGCCGGATCGGGCGAAGCTTCCTTCGCGATGCGGAGGTCCGCAGCTACGGGAGGGGAGAAGACCACGCACATGCCATTCAGAACCGAGCGGATTTCGTTCCGTGACCACTGAAGGCCGTTCGCGCCGCCGGCATCCTCGATGCCCAGCGTGGCTTGCCGCCCATCGCCCAGGAATTTGTCCGGTCCGTTGCGCATATCGCGATACTGCATGCGGACCTGGTTCCATGTTTCGTAGAGGATGACCTGGAAATGATAGCGCGCATTCGGATCGTCGAAATGTGAAGCGCCGTAGAATTGAACCACGAGCCTGCGGTAAGGTTCTGTACCCAGAACGGCATAATAGACATTCTGGGAGGGCCAGAGGGAAAGGTCGTCCCAGAACGGCGCGATCAGATTGTTCGGCGGAGTTGACGTAGGGATGGGGTCCGTAATGAACGAGGTTGAAAGTCCGTTGCTGTTGAAGGAAAGAAGCCCGTTGACGCTTACGAACACGCTGGTGTATCGCGTACCATAGAAGCGGAACCCGAAGCCGATGGGGATGGCGGCATACTTGTCATCTGTACCCGTGAGGGATGCGATTGCCGTTCCCGGCCCGCCTTCTTCCGGTGCGATTTCGTCCCACGAGATGGCAACCTGATCGGTTCCGATATATCCGAACGCATCGGGACCAATGGTACGGGCGTCAGCAGTGTGGACGGACATGATCAAAAAGATAAGAACCGGAAAATGCGCAGCAGCCTGGTATCTGCGATGGTTCATTGTTCCCCGCCAAACTCCCTGGAAGACCTCTCGCACCCATGGCTATCATATGCAGGAAGAGGGGGGCTGTAAACCTTCGCGGGGCGGATGGCTTGCCGTCGAACGCGCCGTCATCGCCCCGGCTCGGCCAGGAAGATGATGGATTTGCCACCCTGGTCGGTCTCCCAGATGATCCGTTTGCCCGCCGTACGGGGGTTGCGATCCTCATATTCATTGTCGGTCAGCCGGATCGCGTCGGGGCCGCCATCCCAGGCGAAAATTTCAGCATCCCAGTTGTCGTGGTAACCCATCCAGCAGATGATTCCGTCCCGGATGTCGGGATTCACGTCGTCATATGTGTTGCTGGTCAGCTTGTTTGTGCTGCTTCCGTCGTAATGGTAGATTTCGAAGTCGTCGCCATCGAAGCCTTGCCAGACCACCTGGCCGTTCCAGATGCGGGGATTCAGGTCGTCTTCGATATTGCTGCTGAGCTTTCGTGTACGGCCGTTCTCCCAGATGAAAATATCCGCATTGGCCCCCGCGTAACCCTCCCATACAACAACGCCATTCCACAGGGCGGGAGAAAGGTCGTCATACTGGTTGCTCGTGATCTGAATAGTTGCGCCCCTGGTGTGGTCATAGAGGAATATTTCGAAGTCGTGGCCATCCCATCCGTGCCAGACCACCTGGGGGCCGTGAACTTTGGGGGCCAGATCGTAATAATAATTGGTGGTCAGCTGGATGACCTGCCCGTTGGCCCAGACCATGATTTCCCAGCCGAAGGGCCAACCCTTCGCGGTCTGCCATGCGACGAGGTCGCCCCAAGCGGTGGGTCCCAGGTTGTCGCGGTTATCCGCTGTGAGCTGATAGACATCGGTGCCGCCACGCCAGAGCATCACCTCTGTATCCCCGCTGGTAAGTCGGCGCGCGCGATCTTCCAGCGTGGAGGTGTCCTGCGCTGGTTTTACGACGGCAGGTTCGGAAGCGGGGGGAGGAGGTTCGGTTTCTGTGACTTCGTTGGTGTCACTTGTCGCGACCTCCGGCACGGTGGTTTCGGTGTCGGCCGCGGCCGCTGCGCCGTTCGTCGGGACCGTCGCCGGTTCTTCAAGCGGAACGCCGTTCGTTGGAGGCGGGAGCCATATTTGTTCTCCGCTTTCGGTTAATCGTAGAAGCGGAGTGGCTTCCAGTTCCGGCGCACCCTCGTCTCGATCAGGGCTCGGAACCTGGCGCAGTTGCCACGACACGTTTCTTGCGGTGCCGGGCATTACGCCCACCCAGGCGATCGTGTTGCTGTGAACATAAGGGCGGATGTTGGCGGCGTTATCTTTCAGGCGCGTCCGGAAAAGCGGTCGTGTTGTGCCGTTGCTGTAGATCATGATATCGGCGGCAAGTTGGCCGCCGACGGTGGTTATGTACGCGCCCCATGCCGCCAGGCCGGTTTCGCTGATGACCGGTTCGCGACTGACGATATCATCGCTGGATATCTGGGTGATATTGAAGTCGGCGGCGCTCGCCGGAATCAACGTCAGCAACGTGAGCAGAATGGGGGCGAAGCGTTTCGCCGATAAGACGAAACTACACACCCCCTGTGCCCCGTACGTTGTTCGCGTTACGAGCATAGCTTGATTATCTACTTTTTTTCTGTTCAACGCGGCAGGCAGAAAAAAGCACCGCCGCGAAATTAAACAAGACAGTTTAAGGTGCGTTCCAAGGATAAAGCAATACCGGGATGACATGTTTTTGGGAGAACACCATTCGACTCATTACAACAGGTATCCTCATGAATCCATTTACATTAATCAGAGGGCGGATGCTGTGCCGGACGGGTCTGCTTGCATGCTGGAAGTTTCCGTTTGCGGCGGCAAAGTCGAAGACGCGCCTTCTGTCACATTTGTAATGCCCGCAGGAGGTATCGGCCAGTCCGGACCCCACTGATGCGCTTCACTCCAATAATGCAAAGGTTTTGCCGTGCGCAGTTTTGCGTCAACAAGCCGGGGGTCAAGGCGTTCGTCCTGGGTCAATCGCATTGCGGCCAGATCGCGCGAGAACCGTTCGATTGTTTTAAGAATGGCATTTACCATCACGCGCTCGAATTCCGTATTGTATTTAACAACGCTTGCTTCGCTGGTGAATTCCGAGTGCTCCAGCGCCTGGGCCATTTCGTAGGCCCACCATGGATTTCTGACGGGACCCCAGAGCGTTTCGCGCTCAACCCCGTGAAAGCGCGTCCTCAGCGTCAGCTTGGCAGCCAGCTTCAAGTCGCGAAGTGAGTTCAGGGCATAGGAGGCGGAGCGGGGGGATGGACTTAGAATATGCGCCTCGATCTTTCCCTTGTAGTGGCTGAGAAAGCCCTTCAAAACGATCGTTCGCATGTGCGGTTTGAGTTGGCGCGGGATAATGTGCCGCGGTTCGGGCAGCACCATTGTAAAGTGCATGGGCTTTGCGATCCGGTTGACCAGCGGCATGATTTCGCCCGATAGGAGGGATTCCACAATTTCTTCCTGCCGTGCGGAGATCTCCTCGTCTTCCGCGAACATAACGATATCGCGGCCGAAAAAGCTGATCAGGACATTTCCATATTGCCAGAGATTCTGGTCCAGTTGCTGGAAAAAGTAGCCACCGGTGTGCAAAGAGGGCTTCCGGCGGGTAAGAGGGAACCCGCCGATTGCATAAAAAACCACGTCCGAAACAGCGCCATCCGTATCGGTCTGGTAAGTGACCAGCATGGCGGCCACCTCGCCGAGATGCAGAGCGGGGTCATCTGCAAGGCCTTTGCTGACCAGGGCCTTGAGGTGACGAAGTAGTTCCGGGTTGTCGCCGAAAATGACCTGAAGGAAATCCAGAGAAAAAGCTTTTTCCGCCGGAACCTCGCCAATGCTGCCGCCGTTGGCGACCAGGTAGCGGACTTGCGTGTACATATCGTGCCCGATTGATACAGTGCGATATGCCCGCAGGCCTATATAAACAAGCCCAACCGCCGTCACAACAAGGGCCACCACGATGGGCTTGACCCATTTTCGTGTTTTCTTCACCCGCAACATCTCCTGTCCCGAGGTATGGCTCTCCCATCCCCGCACAGTATATATATACACCGGAAAAGGCGTTTTCGGCAATAGCAGTTGCCCGGGGTTTGCGCGTGACAATGTCCCGGCGATTCCTACAATGACCCCGTTTTTCATCGTCCCGCAGAGACCCTTATGAAAAAGACATCGGTCTTCAGAAAAAAAAGCGATTGCTGGTGGGATTTCGTGGACACCGAGCCCGGCAACCCGGCTTTCGGGGAGTTTGTGGCTTTCAACACGGAATCCATCGGCCGGCTTTACTTTCCGCTTGTCAACGAAGCGGGCATGCGGTCATGGACCACACCCGATCTTCAGGGCAGCCCCGCGGGCAGCCATAATGAATACCTCGGGTTTCCTCTGACGGCGGAAGACCTTGCGAACTCGCTTGTGCATCGCGGGTTCTGGATCGTCGAACCGGGGCGCCCGCCTTTCTCGCTCTCGCGTCTTTCCGCCGACGGACTCGAATCGCATGTACGTCAGGCGCGTGTTCCTCAATCCATTGTCAATGCCGGACCGGGATGGTTCAGTCTGACCAAGGAAGGTCCGGGGCGGCGCTATCGAATCCGAGCGACACTCTGGTGTCCCGCGGATCTCGACGAGAAAGTTGAACTGATGATGGTCGAGGTCGTCAACCGGTCAAAAGCGCCCCTGAAATTCAATGCGTATGCCGCGCTCTCCATGTATGCGCGTTCAGCGGATGATGTGCGGGACCATCGGCATGTGACAGCGCTTTTGAATCGTGTGAGGTTGCACCGGCATGGCGTCTCGGCGTGTCCGACCATGTCCTTTGACGAGCGTGGACATCAAATTAACACAACGACCTATGCCGTGCTCGGTTTCGGGCCGAAGGGCTGCGCCCCCTCCGCGATCTGGCCGACGCAGGAGAGTTTTCTCGGTGACGGCGGAAACTTTGCGGCACCCGCTGCGGTCTGGGGGCGGGAGACGGGTCCGGCCGGATCGCTGAAGAGTTTCCAGGGCAAGGAAGGCTTGGGCGGATTCCGCTTCGGCGAAATCGAACTGAAAAGCGGGGCCTCCGCGCGCTTTGTATTCCTCGGAGGGATAGATCGCAATGCGGCGGGCGTCGAAAGGTGGACTCGCTGGGCAAGAAGTCCGGTTCGCGTGGCAAGGTCGCTTGAGGCGACAAAAATCTATTGGCACGACCGTATCGGCAAGGTGGCTTTTTCGACACCCGATCCGCGGCTCAACAACTGGCTGTCGTGGGTGGGGTTCCAGCCGATGCTGCGCCGTCTCTATGGGAATTCCTATCTGCCGCAATACGATTATGGCCGCGGCGGGAAGGGATGGCGCGATCTCTGGCAGGACTGCCTGGCATTGCTGCTCTCGGACCCGGCCGAGGTGAAGCCGATGCTCCTTCACAACTTCGGCGGCGTGCGGATTGATGGTTCGAATGCCACGATTATCGGAACGAACGGAGCGTTCATTGCCGATCGCAACAGCATTCCCAGGACCTGGATGGACCACGGATGCTGGCCGACCTACACGACGCTGCTTTACGTGGATCAAACGGGCGACACCGCTTTCCTCCTGCGCGAGCGGGAATATTTCAAGGATCCGCAGACGCATCGTTGCAAGCAGCGGGATGCGCGATGGTGCGAGTCGGATGGCGATGAGCTGCGAACGCGCGACCAAAAAATTTACAAGGGCACGATTCTCGAGCATATGCTGGTGCAGAACCTGACCGCCTTCTTTAATGTGGGTGGGCATAACGTGTGTCGGCTGGAAGGCGCGGATTGGAACGACGGATTGGACATGGCGGACGAGCGCGGCGAATCCGTCGCATTCAGCGCCTTCTATGCATGGAACCTCGACCGCATCGCGGATATGGTCGAAGTGCTTGCGCGGCGAGGAGCGCGAAACATATTGCTCGCGGAAGAATTGTTGCTTCTCCTCGACCGATTGCCCGGCGGCCGCCGTGTGAATTATGCTTCCGCGCGGGCGAAGCAGGACCGGCTGAATCAATACATGGATGTGGTAGCCCGTGATGTGTCGGGCGCGAAGAAAGCCGTGGATCCGGCACGCCTGGCCGTGGACCTTCGCGCCAAGAGCCGCGACCTTGCCGACCGAATCAGGAAGGATGAATGGACGGCGCTCGGGAACGCGGAGGGCTTCTTCAACGGGTATTATGATAATCGCGGCCGGCGTGTTGAGGGACGTCGTGCAGGCCGCGTGCGCATGACGTTGACGGGGCAGGTCTTTCCGCTCATGGCGGGGATCGCTGATGCAGCGCAGGCCGACCGCGTGATCCGCGCCGTGGAGCACTGGCTGAAAGATCCTGTGACCGGTGGCATCCGTCTCAACACCGATTTCGGCGGTATCCAGCCCGACCTCGGCCGCGCCTTTTCGTTTGCTTACGGCGAGAAGGAGAACGGCGCCGTGTTTTGTCACATGGCCGTCATGTATGCCTTTGCGCTGTACAGGTTGCGGAGACCCGAAGCGGGGCGCAAGGTCTGGGCGACGCTTTATTGTTCGACATTGAACGCGGGTACGTCCCGCATCTTCCCGTGTGTGCCGGAATACTTCAATGCGGAAGGCCGCGGCATGTATTGCTATCTCACCGGCACCGCGTCATGGCTTGTTTACCTGCTTTTAACCCAGGCGTTCGGTGTTCGGGGAGAGCTGGGGGACCTGGTCCTTGATCCCCAGTTGATACCGGACGAGTTCGACGACAATGGCGAAGCGGCCGCGACCGTGCCCTTTGCCGGCCGCACGTTGAGGGTTGTGATTCGGAACCCCCGCGGCCTGAAGCCCGGAAAATATGAAGTTTCCCGCATTTGCATCGGACGGCGTAACGTGCCGTTTGAAAAACGGGATCGCGGAGGGGTACGCGTCCGGCGGAGGGAAATCGAGAGGCTGCCCGCCGGCAGGATAATCTGCCTCGATGTTACCTTGTAGTCCGTACGGGAACCTCTAGAATACGGACGCATATTGGAGATGTAATTATGATGAAACCCTTGCTTGCGCGTGAAGCCATTGATGCCATAGTTCACGGGACCCACGGCTCCCCTTACGAAGTGTTGGGCATGAATGAGACCGGCCCGTCGTCGCCAGGCGTCGTGGTCCGCTCGTTCCAGCCCTATGCGCGGAAGGTCGAGGTCATCAGCGCCGATACGGGCGAAGCGCTCGAGCTGGCACGCATTCATGATCAGGGGTTGTTCGAGCTTGTTTTGTCCGGCCGCCAGAAATTCCGGTATCGCCTGCGCATGACCGGTTTCGACGACCACCAGTGGGAGTTGGAGGATCCGTACCGCTTCCCGCTGCAGATCACCGATTTCGATCTCTACCTTTTCGGCGAGGGGACGCATTACCGCACCTACACGAAAATGGGCGCGCACGTGATGACGATTGACGGCGTGCCGGGTGTCCACTTTGCAGTGTGGGCGCCGAACGCGATTCGCGTCAGCGTGATCGGCTGGTTTAACCGATGGGACGGCCGGCATCACCCGATGCAGCACCGCGGCAGTTCCGGGTTGTGGGAGATCTTCATCCCGCACCTTCAGCCGGGTGACCTGTACAAATTCGAGATTAAAGGACATAACAACTTCCTCGGGCAGAAAGCGGATCCATACGCGTTCTTTTCCGAGCTGCGTCCGAAGTCGGCCTCCGTGGTGTGGGATCTGGATCGGTATCAGTGGCGCGACGAGGCATGGATGTCACAGCGGCGCGAGACCCGGTGGCACGACAAGCCGATCAGCGTGTACGAGGTACACCTCAGCTCGTGGCGCAGGATCCCGGGCGACTTCAATCGGTGGCTGACCTACCGGGAGCTTGCGGATCAGCTCATCCCATACGTCAAGGAGCTGGGCTATACCCATATCGAGTTGCTGCCCATCAGCGAACATCCGTTCGATGGATCGTGGGGCTATCAGACCATCGGCTATTTCGCGCCGACCTCCCGGTTCGGTACGCCCGACGATTTCATGTACTTTGTGGACCGCTGCCACCAGGAGGGCATCGGGGTCCTCCTCGATTGGGTTCCCGCGCATTTCCCGAAAGACGGGCATGGCCTTGCCTATTTCGACGGCAGCCACCTGTACGAGCATGCCGATCCGCGCAAGGGCGAGCACCGGGATTGGGGAACGCTCATCTTCAATTACGGCCGCAACGAAGTGAAAACGTTCCTGCTTTCCAATGCGATGTATTGGGCGGATGTTTATCACATAGACGGGTTGCGCGTGGACGCCGTGGCCAGCATGCTTTATCTCGATTATTCCCGCAAGGAAGGCGAGTGGGTCCCGAACCAGTTCGGCGGCCGGGAGAACCTGGAGGCGGTTGATTTCCTGAAACGCTTCAACGAAGTCGTTCACGGCGAATACCCCGGCTTCATCACGTTTGCCGAGGAATCAACGGCCTGGCCGATGGTGTCCAAGCCGACGTACCTGGGCGGTCTCGGTTTCGACTTCAAGTGGAACATGGGATGGATGCACGATACGCTCGTGTACATCAGCAAGGAGCCGGTTCACCGAAAATACCATCACCACGAGCTGACCTTTTCCTTGATCTACGCATTCACGGAAAACTTCATTCTCCCGTTCTCGCATGATGAAGTCGTGCACGGGAAGGGATCCATGCTGGACAAGATGCCCGGCGATGGGTGGCAGAAATTTGCCAATCTCCGCCTGCTCTATGCCTACATGTTCGCGCATCCGGGCAAGAAGCTTCTGTTCATGGGCGGCGAATTCGGGCAGGGCCGGGAATGGAATTACCACGAGAGCCTTGACTGGCACCTGCTGGAATATGAACCGCACCGCAAGATGCAGGAACTGGTTCGAGACCTGCACGCGCAATACCGCCTCTACGGCGCGATGCACGAGATTGATTTCTCGTGGGAGGGTTTCGAGTGGATTGATCTGCACGATTGGGAGCAGAGCATCATTTCATTCTTCCGACGCGGAAAAGATCCGCGGGACATTCTCGTATGCGTCTGCAATTGCACGCCTGTGCCGAGGGAAGGATACAGGATCGGCGTGCCTGAGCCCGGCCGTTATACCGAGGTGCTGAATACCGACGCGGCAGCCTATGGTGGCAGCAACGTGGTGAACGAGGGGGACAAGTGGGCGGACAACATGCCATGGATGGGCCGCAACTGGTCTATCGGGCTTCGCCTGCCGCCGCTCGGCGCGGTTTACCTGCGGTTGAATCCGCACGATTGAGATGGAATCGCACCCGTGACAGGCGGGTTATCCCCGTGCTCGTGACGCGCACGCGATGGGTTACGGCGCGAAGCGTTCGATCTTGTTGAGCACGTGTTCGTATTCCTGCTTGATGTTCTGCAGGAAGTTTTTGACCACGCGGCCGCGGAACTGCTTGAGATCAATCTGGCGATCATTCTCCTGGTCGCCGGTGGTCGCCATGCGGAGGAGCCCCCGCGGCAGGTGTTGCGCGCGGATGCGCATGCCTCCCGACAGGCAGCTGGCATTGCGGATCGTTTCCGCCAGTTCCGGCAGGTTGCCGGGCCAGGGGTAGTTTTCCAGCACCATCAACGCTTCCGGGTCAATCGGCATCTTCTCCGTCGCATTCAGGAAGCGCCGCAGCATAAGACCGATGAGAATGCGCACATCCTCGGGGCGCTCGCGCAGCGGAGGAACGGTGAGCGTCGTTTCCTTCAAGGCGTGCAAAAGATCGTTATCAAACATCCGTTGCTCGACCCGCTTTTCAAGATGCGTTGCGGTGGAGGCAAAAATGCGTGTACGGAGCAACTGGATCGCCCCGTCTTCACGCGCTTTGAATCTTCGAGTGAGAATGACGCCTGCCAGTTCTTTCTGCATGAGCATCGGCATGGACCCGATATCGCGAAAATACATCGAGCCGGCTTTGCTGTGGTCCAACAGCAAGCCGATGGTTCCGCCCTCCCGCAGGCGAGCGCAATCAACCCGTTCGAAAAGCTCATCCCGCGTAGCCCCCCTGGCGTGGAGGGTCCGCGCCAGGATCTCTTTGCCGGTGCCCGGCTCGCCCTGCAATAAGACGGCCCCGTCGCGAGGAGCCAGTTCTGCGATCCGTGCGCAGACATCCTTCATGCTTGGGCTTGCGGCGACGATGTGAGGGAAGGGCAGAGTGGATGGTTCGGGGTTGGTCAGGGCCGGAATACTGTTGCGGGCCTTCACATATTCGAGCGCGGCGCCGACCGTGGTGCGAAGCGATTCCAGCGAGAACGGCTTGGCGAGATAATCAAAAGCCCCTTTCTGCATGGCTTCCAGCGCCGTGTCGGCCGTACCGTAACCGGTGGCCATGATGACGGGCACGCCGGGCGATTTTTCCTGGGCGATTTCAAGAAACCGCAAACCGTCCATGCCGGGCATGGCATAGTCGGTAATGATCACATCGAAGCTTTGAAAACCGACAAGCTTCAACGCCATGTCGCCTGCCGTTACGGTCGCAATGTCATGCCCGTCGGCCGACAACGCCGATTTCAGGCACTTCAAGACCATCGGCTGATCATCTACAACAAGAATTCTTGCCATAAAGGCCCCGGGTTCCCATGCCTCTCTCGTCCCCTAATATATGGGATTACAGGCCTGATCGTATAGTGGGGAATGGACAAGAACGGGAGGTTGGTTCTTAATACAGGCAGAATCCGGTTGATGGAGGAAAAATGTCAAAACTCGTTCGTTTAAGCGTTTCATTGGATGAAAAACTGGTCGAAAAATTCGACCGGCAGATTGCGCGCACGCATTGTCCTACGCGATCCAAGGCCGTGGGGGACCTGATTCGCGAAAGCCTGATTCATCGGGAGTGGTTGGAAGGCAAGGAGGTCGCCGGCGCGATCATATTGGTCTATGACCACCACAAACGCGACCTGGCCCGCCGATTGAATCATATTCAGCATGACTGGCATCACATGGTCATGGCGACACAGCACTTTCATCTAGATCACGACAACTGTCTCGAAATCCTTGCCGTGCGGGGCAAGCCGAAAGATATTGCGGAGTTGGAATCCGGTTTGCGCGCGGTGAAAGGAATCAAGCACTGCTCGCTTGCCACGGCGACCACCGGCCGTGCGCTGTGATTCAGTTTCTTTTCGATTTGCGTTTCAAGCCGCAGGCCGGGCATAGGCCGTACAACGTCACTTCATGATGCTTCACGGTAAACCCGCGCGGTGTCAGCGCCTGGATGCCGCGCGGGCAGCCGGCGATGGGGTAGACCTTGTTGCAGGATTGGCAGTGGAAATGGTGGTGATGATCCTGTCGCACCCACTCATAACGTGTCGGATGGCCCGGCACGCGGACCGGGATCAGCAGGCCCGCTCCCGTCAAATGCTTGATGGTGCGATACACCGTTGCGATCCCGAGCGCGCGATGCTTCCGTTGCGCCAGCGCGCAGGCCTCCTCAGGCGTCAACGGCCTCGCCGCTTCACGGAAAGCGTTCGTTACCGCTTGACGTGGCCGGGTCCGCCGCTGCACTATTGATACTGATTTATCACTATCAGGCATGACGTCCACGTTATAGACTTGGAGTGGGTGAGGCAAGAGGAAAGCGCAGGGGAAACATTGAACATCGGACATTCGGCATTGAGCGTCGAAGGAGCATGATGAAGGCCATTCGATTCATGCAGGTGCTGGTTTTGGTCTTGGTGACCGGCGCCGCAGCGCAGGCACAGGTGTCGGTAGTTACCACCATTTTTCCTTTATACGACTGGACTCGTGAGGTCGGTGGTGACCGTGTGGATGTTGTGCAACTGCTGCCGCCGGGCGTCGAGGCGCATACGTTCGCGCCGAAGCCTTCCGATATGTTGCTTTTGAATAAAGCGCATGCATTCGTCTATGTCGGCGAGGATATGGAGCCGTGGGCAAAGGATGTCCTCCGGGGGCTTGATAATCCGGCACTGGTCGTGGTGGAAGCCGGGCGCGAAGTTGAGAGGGCGGACGACCATGAGCATGGCGAGCATTGCGCTCACGGCCATGACCATGGACATGGCGATACCGACCCGCATATCTGGCTGGACCCGGTTCTCGCGCAGGCGATGGTGTCCGCCATCGCGCAGGGGCTCGCGAAAGCTGATCCTGAAGGCGCCTCGCTTTATGAGGCGCGCGCGCAGGCGTACATCGCGAAACTTCGGGAGTTGCATCGAAAGATCGAAGCCGGGCTCGCCACGTGCCGTCGCCGTGAGATCGTGTATGGCGGGCATTTTGCTTTCGGTTACTTCGCGCGCCGGTACGGGTTGTCTCATGTTTCCCCGTATCCCGGTTTCTCGCCCAATTCGACGCCGACTCCTCGCCAGGTCGCGGAATTGATCCGGGTGATCAGAGCCTCGGGGCAAAAAACGATTTTTCACGAGGAACTGATCGAACCGCGCGTGGCCCGTACAATGGCGGAAGAGACCGGCGCGAAACTGGAATTGCTGCACGGTGCGCATAATCTTACAAGGGATGAGCGCGCGCGGGGCGAGACCTACCTTTCATTGATGGAAGGCAATCTCGTCAAGCTGCGCGCGGCGCTGGAGTGTGAATGAACGTGATCGAAACAACCGATCTGAGCGTGGCCTACGGCATGGGCATGGCGCTCGACCGCGTCTCATGGCGGGCCGGGCCCGGCGAGTTCTGGGCTATCGTGGGACCGAATGGTTCCGGTAAAACCACGCTGGTCAAAACGGCGATGGGCTTGCTGCAGCCCCGCTCGGGTTTTGTCACTCTTTTCGGCGTCGAGCCGCGCAGGTTTGGGGCGTGGCAGCGCGTCGGATACCTCCCGCAGTTCGCATCGCCTGCTTTTCCGAAGTTTCCGGCTACCGTGCGCGAAGTGGTGGCGCTGGGAAGGCTTGCCGGCAAGCGTTTTCCACGGTGGTTGGGGGCTGCGGACGACGAGGCCGTGAAGAGCGCGTTGGAGCGCCTGGGTGTGGCGGGCCTCACGGATCGGCGGATCGGAGAGCTTTCGGGTGGTCAACGGCAGCGCGTGTTGCTGGCCCGCGCATTGGTGAATCGTCCCGACCTGCTTATTCTGGATGAACCGACGCTCGCGCTCGATCCCGATAGCCGCGAGAGTTTTTATGCGCTCCTTGCGGAAATGCACCGGCAGGGCGGCTCGACTATTGTGCTCATCACGCACGACAGCGCCACGGCGGGGAAACATGCGTCGCATCTGCTTTACCTCGACCGTTCCGTGTTGTTTTCCGGAACGTTCCAGGATTTCTGCCACTCCCCGGAAATGAATCGCCAGTTTGGTTCTGTCGCACAGCACACGATCTGTCATCAGCATGACGGGGGAGGTGGGTCATGCGCGAAGTGATGGAATTTCTCCAGTTCGCTTTCGTTCAGCGCGCGCTGCTGTCGGGCGTTTTCATCGCGGTGGGTTGCGGCCTTTTGGGCGTCTTTCTCGTGCTGCGCCGGCATTCGATGATGGGCGATGGGCTTGCGCACTTCGCTTTCGCGACGGTGGGTCTGGCGCTGTTGATGGGATGGGCTCCGCTTTACGTTTCCATTCCTCTCGTGGCTCTTGCGTCGCTCCTGATCCTGCATCTGCCCACGCGCGCCACGATGTATGGCGATGCCGCGATCGGAATGGTGTCCGCGGTCGGGGTGGCTATTGGCGTTTTGCTTTCAAGCCTCGGAGGCGGATTCAGCGTGGATTTGTTCAGCTTTCTTTTCGGGGATATCCTCGCGGTCGGTCGCATGGAGGCACGCCTGGCACTGGGATTGGTGGTGGGGGTAGTTGTCGCGATCTTGCTGGCCTATCACGAACTGTTTGCCGTGACATTTGACGACACGAGCGCGCGCGTGTCGGGCATTCGTCCGGAACGCAGCAGCCGCCTGCTGGCCGTGTTGACGGCATTGATGGTGGTGCTTGGCATTCGCGTGGTCGGCATGCTGCTCGTTTCCAGCCTCCTGATCTTTCCTGCCGTCACCGCGCTCCAGTTGTGCCGAAGCTTCAAGGCTGTGCTTGTGACGTCTGCCATGCTGGCGGCGCTCTCCGTTGTCACGGGCATTTTCATTGCCCTCTGGCTCAACACTCCTGCCGGCGCGACCATCGTGCTGGTCAACGCCGCGTTCTTCTCCGCCTCTCTCCTGCGCCGTACTTGACACGCAGAAATGTTATAACTATTGTTATAACATGACTATGAAAACCAAAGTCCGCAAGATCGGGAACTCGCTCGGCATCGTCCTGCCCAAGGAAGCGCTGCGCGTGATGAAGGTGAAGGAAGGCGCGACGCTCTACCTGACCGAGGCGCCGAAGAGCTCGCTGCAGGTGACACCGGAGTCCGAGGAGTTCGATAAGATGATGGCTGTTGCGGAGCGTGGCATGCAGCGTTACCGAAATGCCTTGCGAGAGTTGGCGAAATGAAGGAACCGATCTGGGTCACGCGCGAGGTCATCATGGCTACACA